>JGI26262J51727_1001357_pt1 | contig 11553 bp, 9 predicted proteins | sample SaaInlV_150m_DNA_3_FD_51727 | JGI IMG/M metagenome (IMG submission 51727)
AGAATTACAAATCACCCTTCAATTGATACTTCACCATCTTATTCTCCTAATGGAAAATTTATAGCTTTTAACTCTGACAGAAGTGGATATCAGCAAATTTATATTATGAAAAGTGACGGAAGCAATGTTAAAAGAATTTCATTTGGAAATGGTATTTATGGAACACCAGTATGGTCTCCAAGAGGAGATTTAATAGCATTTACTAAACTGCATAAAGGAAAATTTTACATCGGAGTTATGAGAACAGATGGTAAAGGTGAAAGATTATTGACTGAAAATTATTATCAGGAAGCGCCATCTTGGTCTCCTAATGGCAGGGTTTTAATTTTTTATAGAGAAACAAAAACTAACGCAAAAGGTGAAGGATTTTCAGCAAAACTGTGGTCGATAGATTTAACTGGTTATAATGAGCGTCTAGTAGAAACAGAGACTGATGCTTCTGACCCATCATGGTCATCTTTATTAAGCAATTAGGTTAAATAACTTGATTTTTTAACTTGAAACATCTAATTAGTTGTGAAAAAGTATAAAGTTGAAATTAGCAGCAAGGAGCAATTTAATGATTTTAAACAAAATTTATAAAAATACACTTTTAATATTAGTGGCATGCCTAGTGTTAACTGCATGTGCAACAAAAAAAGAAGTAGCTACTGAAATACAAGGTCAGATGCAAAGTGATGTTTATACAGGAACTGATACAGTTGAGTATTTAGCTGACGGTGTTCCAGATAGAGTTTTCTTTGCAACAAACGAAACTATTTTAACAACAGCCTCAAGAGAGACATTGAGAGCTCAAGCAGCTTGGCTAAGAAAAAACTCAAGCATCAATGTTGTTCTTGAAGGACATGCTGATGAAAGAGGAACTAGAGAGTACAACTTAGCACTTGGTGAGAGAAGAGCTAACTCAGCAAAAGATTATTTGATGACTTATGGAATATCCTCTGACAGGATTTCAGTATTAAGTTACGGAAAAGAAAGACCAGTGGATGCAGGTTCTAATCCATTAGCTTGGTCAAAAAACAGAAGATCTGTAACTGTTAAAGCAAATTAAAAATTTTAATTTAAAGACCCTAAAGTGTAAAAACTCTAGGGTCTTTTTTTTGCCATTTTTATAACCATAAATCAAATAAATGAGATTTATAGCTAAATTAACATTAATAATTCTATTTAGTTTGAATTTTTTCAATAATTCTTTTGCAGACAATCATAATATTTATGAAACTTTAGAAATTATTAAAAATGATCTTAAAACTCTTGAAAGAGCAGTTTATTCTGGTTCAATTGACATGAACACTCCATCNAATGAGAATACAAATATTGAATTAGATNNTAATTCTGAAGATGTGCTTACAAGACATTTGTTAAAATTATCTGAAGTTGAAGATCAATTTAGACAATTAACAAATAAATTTGAGGAAATTAATTTTAAGTTAGATAAATTGTCAAATAGATTATCAAAAATTCAAGCTGATAATCAGATACGATTTCAAGATATAGAAACCACAATAAGTTCTGGTGAAATTACAAAACAATTAACATCAAAACCAAAAACAGAGTCAAAAAATGAAATCTTACCTGGAAGCTCACAACCACAAGATCTTGGCTCAATTTCATATAAAGATACTGAGACATCTGAANCATCTCAGCAAATTCAATCGGTAGATACTACCGCGTCTGTTGTGACCGAAACTTTTCAAGCAGAAGAAAAAATATTACCACAAGATCTTACTCCAAAAAAACAGTATGAATTTGCAACAAGTTTTCTCAAAGTTGGTGATTACAGTACGGCCGAAAGAGCTTTTAGAGAATTTGTTTTATCTAATAGCAAACATGAATTAGCTGGTAGTGCCCAGTATTGGTATGCTGAAACATTTAGAATAAGACAACTTTATACTGATGCAGCTTCAGCTTATTTAGAGGGTTATCAAAAATACCCAAAAGGTACTAAGGCTCCTATAAATCTATTAAAACTTGGTGTATCAATGGTTCAGATTGGAGAAAAAGATCAAGGTTGTAAAATGATTAACGGCGTAGCGTTACAATACCCCAAGGCAAATCAATCAGTAATTCAAAAAGCAAAATATGAGTCCAAAAAATTTGAGTGCATTAAAGAAGACTCATAAGCATTTATTAAATAAACTAAAAGATAAACGTACTCTTCAAATTTATAAAAAATTTGAAAGTGAATTAAATATTAACAAAAACTTTATTGTAGCTGTATCGGGTGGTCCGGATAGCCTAGCCTTATCTTTTTTAGCAAAGATTTATTCAATTAAAAAATGTACAGATGTTAAGTATTTTATTGTCGATCATAAATTACGAAACAACTCAACTTTGGAAGCTAAACATGTTCAAAAAAAATTAAAAGATTTTGCTATAAAATTAAATATTCTGACTTGGAAAGGATTAAAGCCTAAGAAGAATATTCAATCAATTGCCAGAGATAAAAGATATGAACTATTAACAGGTATAGCAAAAAAATATAGAATACAAAATATTCTGCTTGGTCATCATTTAGATGATTTGTTTGAAAATTTTTTTATAAGAATTTTAAGAGGAAGTGGTCTACAAGGATTAATTTCACTAGATAGAGAAACACAGAAAAATCAAATTAATCTGATTAGACCTTTAATCAAAATAGATAAAAAAGATTTGATTTATATTAGTAATTATATTTTTGGGTCATATGTCAAAGATCCATCAAATGAAGATGATAAATTTAAACGAGTAAAAATAAGAAATTTTTTAGAGCAATTAAGTTTAGAAGGATTGGATAGAAAAAAGTTTTTTTTAACAATAAAAAATTTAAAACTTGCTAATGAAAATGTAAAATTTTACACAAAAAAAAACCTAGATAAAAATGTAACAATTTTGCAAAATAAACAAAAAGCTATTTTAAAGGAAGATTTTTTTTCTCAATCCAATGAAGTTGTATTTAGATCTTTAGCCGAAGTAATTAAGCTTGTAGGAAAAAAATATTATGCTGTGAGAGGAAAAAAGATTGATAAAATTATTNACTTAATAAAATCTAAATCCTCATTTAAGGTAACTTTAGGTGGCTGTATAATTAAAAAGGTTAATCAAACACTAATTTTGTCTAAAGAGTAATAAAATTCAATTAATTAATGATATTTTGTCACTTGTTTAACTCACAATAATTATTATCTTATCTCTATGAATTTAAAAAATTTGGCAATGTGGGGCATCATCGTCTTTTTGACAATAGGACTTTACAATATGTTTAAAAACCCTCAATCAAACATCAGAGGGGGTAATCAAATTATTTTTTCAGAATTTTTGACCTCTGTCGAGAATGGAGAAGTACTAAAAGTTGAGATCCAAGGAAATAATATAAATGGGATGTTTTCAAATGGTAACTCATTTTCTACTTACTCACCTAATGACCCAAATTTGATTGAAAAATTATCTGACAAAGGCGTGAGTATTTCTGCTTCACCATTAGAAGAAAAAATGCCTTCATTATTTGGTGTTCTTTTATCTTGGTTCCCAATGTTACTACTAATAGCTGTTTGGATTTTCTTTATGAGACAAATGCAAGGTGGAAAAGGTGGCGCAATGGGATTTGGGAAGTCTAAAGCTAAAATGATGAATGAACTTAAAGGAAAAGTAACATTTAACGATGTTGCTGGTATTGAAGAAGCTAAAGAAGAGGTGGAAGAAATTGTAGAATTTTTAAAAGATCCAAAAAAATTTAGCCGACTGGGTGGAAAAATTCCACGAGGAGCATTGTTGGTTGGTCCTCCAGGTACTGGAAAAACATTATTAGCAAGAGCAATTGCAGGTGAAGCCGGTGTTCCTTTTTTTACAATTTCAGGATCAGATTTTGTAGAAATGTTTGTTGGGGTTGGTGCTTCAAGAGTAAGAGATATGTTTGAGCAGGGTAAAAAAAATTCACCCTGTATAATTTTTATAGATGAAATAGATGCAGTTGGTAGAAGCAGAGGTGCTGGTTTAGGTGGTGGAAATGATGAAAGAGAACAAACCTTAAACCAATTATTAGTAGAAATGGATGGATTTGAAACTAATGAAGGCGTTATTATCATTGCAGCAACGAACAGACCTGACGTACTTGATCCAGCTTTATTAAGACCTGGAAGATTTGATAGACAAGTGGTTGTCTCAAACCCAGACATTATTGGAAGAGAAAAAATTTTAAAAGTCCACGTTAAAAAAATTAAAATGGCACCAGATGTAAATTTAAGAACTATTGCAAGAGGAACTCCAGGCTTTTCAGGTGCAGATTTAGCCAATTTAGTAAATGAATCAGCTTTGTTAGCTGCAAGGAAGAATAAAAGAATTGTTACTTTAATTGAGTTTGAAGAAGCTAAAGATAAAGTAATGATGGGATCTGAAAGACGATCAATGGTAATGACAGAAGATGAAAAAAAATTAACAGCATATCATGAGGGAGGGCATGCTTTAGTATCATTTAATATGCCAATCTACGATCCAATACACAAAGCAACTATAATTCCAAGAGGTAGAGCTCTTGGTATGGTTATGAATTTACCAGAAAGAGACAAGCATGGATATTCAATAAAATATTTAAAAGCAAGAATGGCCGTATGTTTTGGCGGAAGAGTTGCTGAAGAATTAATTTTTGGAAAAGATAATATATCTACAGGTGCTGGTGGTGGTAGTGGATCAGATATTAACCAAGCCACACAGCTTGCTAGAGCTATGGTAACAAAATATGGAATGAGTGAAGAAATGGGGCCAATAGAATATGGAGAAAATCAAGAAGAAGTATTTTTAGGTAGATCAGTTACCCAAACACAATCAGTCTCAGAGGAGATAGCTAAAAAGATCGATAAAGAAATTAGAAAACTAGTTGATGAGGGTTATAACCAAGCTACAAAAATATTAACTGAAAAAATTGATGACCTACACAAAATTGCCAAAGCCCTTATCACTTATGAAACTTTAACGGGTGAAGAAATTGAAAATATAATTAATAAAAATTTATACCCAAAAGATAAAGTGGTTGAAAAACTAGAAGAAAATGACAATCAAAGCTCAGCTTTGGGAGCTATGGGCTTAAAACCGAAAATAGTTCATTAACATAAAAAAATGAGAAGATATTACACAAGAGCGTGTAATTTCTATTATGGTAATGAGTCAAAGCTATTAGTAAATATCAACAAAACAATTCCTCTTAATGGAAATAAAAAAATTTCATTTGACCATATTGAAATAATTTCAAGAGCTTTAAAAAAAAAAATTTCTATAAATAAAATAAATAGTTTATCCAAATCATTAAGAGAACAAGTCAAATTCGATTTAAAAAAAATTAAATCAAAAAAAAAAAATTTTTCAAATTTTAATTTTTTAAAAGTGCCAAATATAATGGGTGTATTAAATCTCACACCAGATAGTTTTTCTGATGGAGGAAAATTTAATAAAGATAACAAAGGATTAAAGCATGCATTAAAAATGTTTGATGCAGGTGCAAATATTATAGATATAGGTGGAGAGTCTACTAAACCTGGATCAAAAGCAATAAATAAAGAAATAGAATGGAAGAGAATAGAAAGGGTTATTAAGCTGGTAAGTAAAAAAATTCCAATTTCATTAGATACAAGAAAATCTGAAGTTATGAAAAAAGGAATTAAATATGGTATTAAAATTATTAATGATGTGTCTGGATTAGATTATGATTCTGAAACTGTTAATGTTTTAAAAAAATATAAAACTCCTTTTATTATTCAACATTCACAAGGAACACCTGAAAAAATGCAAAATAAACCACAATATAAAAATGAATTATTAGATATCTATGATTTTTTTGAAAAAAAAATAAATTTTTTAAAAAAAATTGGAATAAAACACAATAATATTATTATTGATCCAGGTATAGGCTTTGGAAAAAATTTAAAACACAACATTAATCTTATAAGCAATATTTCTATCTTTCACTCCTTAGGCTTTCCTATACTTGTAGGTAATTCAAGAAAAAGATTTATTAAAGAAATAGCAAGAAAAAATGATACTAAAAATAGAATTGGAGGAACAGTCGCTTCGTCAATTTATTTAATGATGCAAGGAGTGCAAATTTTTAGAATTCATGATGTAAATGAATTGCTTCAAGGTATAAAAGTCTTTAAAGAAATAACAAAATAATAATGTCAAAAAAATATTTTGGAACAGATGGAATAAGAGGTGCGATTAATAGCAAGTATATTAATGGTGATATGTTTTTTAAGTTTGGCCTAGCATCAGGTACTTTTTTTAAATCACAAAAAAAAATAAAACAAACAGCAATAATAGCTAAAGATACAAGATTGTCTGGTTATACTCTAGAGCCAGCATTAGTTTCAGGTCTGACATCAGCTGGAATGCATGTTTACACACTTGGACCCTTGCCAACAAATGGATTGGCCATGTTAACAAAAGCAATGAAAGCTAATATGGGTATTATGATAACTGCTTCTCATAATCCACATCATGATAATGGTTTAAAATTATTTGGCCCAGATGGCATGAAGCTATCTGATAAAATTGAAAAAAAAATAGAAAATTTAATTGATAAAAAAATTACAAAAAATCTCTCAAGTCCAGAGAAATTAGGTAGAGTAAAAAGATTAGAAAATGCGACAAAAGAATATCTAAAAATTTTAAAAAAAAATTTTCCAAAGGAATTCAATTTAAAAGGATTGCGAATAGTAATTGATTGTGCAAATGGTGCGGGCTACAAAGCAGGACCTGAATTATTAAAGTCTTTAGGGGCAAAAGTAATAGCTGTAGGTATAAATCCAAATGGCAAGAATATTAATCATAAATGTGGCTCTACATATCCAAATAAGATTAAACTTGNTGTAAAAAAAAANAAAGCTCATCTTGGTATTTCTCTAGATGGTGATGCTGATAGAATTATAATGATTGATGAATTAGGTAATATAATTGATGGAGATCAAATAATTGCAGCATTAGCTTCAAGATGGAAAAACAAAAAAATGTTAAGAGGTGGTGTTGTTGGCACTTTGATGTCAAATTATGGTATAGAAAAATTTTTTAAATCTGAAAACATAAAATTTATTAGAGCAAATGTTGGAGATAGGTATGTAAAAGAAAAAATGCAAAAAAATAATTTTAATCTAGGTGGTGAACAATCTGGGCATATTATTTTAGGAAAGTTTGCAACTACTGGAGATGGATTACTGGTTGCTTTAGAAGTTTTATTTGCAATAAGAAAAGGAAGAAAAGCTAGCTCTTTTTTTAATAAGTTTAAAAAAACTCCTCAAATTTTAAAAAATATTTTAGTTAAAGATAAATCGATAATTAAAGACTCAGAATTAAAAAAATCTATAAAAAAAGCAGAAAAATTAATGAAAGGTTATGGAAGAATTTTAGTTAGAGCATCTGGTACAGAGTCAAAAATACGAGTTATGGGTGAAAGTGAAAACAAGCAACTTTTAGATAAGTGTATAAATATTATTTTAAAAAAAATAAAGTGAAGCCTAATTCAAAAGTATTAATTATTGCAGGATCAGATTCTTCAGGTGGAGCTGGAATACAGGCTGATATCAANACCATCACNGCACTTGGTTCTTATGCNATGACAGCAATTACTGCTATTACAGCTCAAAACACAACTGGAGTTAAATCANTTATTCCAGTCCTACCAAAAGAAATCTCAAATCAAATTTTGTTTACTGCTAAAGATATTTATCCTGATGCAATTAAAATTGGAATGCTACATTCCGCTAAAGTAATTGATGCCGTTATTAATTCCCTAAAAAAAATTAAAGTAAAAAGAATAGTTCTTGATCCCGTAATGGTTGCAAAAGGGGGAACTAAATTAATAAATGATTATGCAATTAAGTTATTAAAAAATAAATTAATACAGACAGTTTCATTAATCACTCCAAATATTCCAGAGGCTGAAATATTAACTAATACTAAAATTAAATGCAAAGAAGACATGATCTTTGCTGCACATAAATTAATAGAAATTGGTGCAAGTAACGTATTAATTAAAGGAGGTCATTTAACATCAAAAACAGTTGAAGATATATTTGTTTCAAAATCTGATATTAAAATTTTTAATAGTAAAAGATATAAAACAAAAAATACGCATGGGACCGGTTGCACTTTATCTAGTGCAATTACTACATTTTTATCATGTGGAAAACCTATAAAGAAATCTTGTGAGCTTGGTATTAACTATGTAAATTCTGGCATTAAAACAAATCCCAAATATGGAAAAGGCCATGGTCCAATTAATCATCTTCATACAATTAATATAGAAAGAAAATTTAGATAATGAAAAATATAGTTGTAGTTGGATCCCAATGGGGCGATGAAGGAAAAGGCAAGATCGTTGATTGGCTTTCAGAACAAGCCGATGTAGTAATTAGATTCCAAGGAGGACACAATGCAGGTCACACATTAGTAATTGATGGAGTGACTTATAAATTAAGATTATTACCATCCGGTATTGTACGTAAAAATAAAATTTCAATTATTGGAAATGGAGTAGTTGTTGATCCGTGGGCGTTACTAGAAGAAATTGAAGAAATAAAATTAAAAGGTGTAGATGTAGATGTAAATAATTTCATTATTTCTGAAGCTGCAAATTTAATTTTACCGTTTCATAGAGAAATGGATGAAATAAGAGAAGATGCAGCAGGCAAAAGTAAAATTGGAACAACTAGAAGAGGTATTGGCCCTGCATACGAAGACAAAGTTGGTAGAAGATCAATTAGAGTAATGGATCTTAGGTCTGAAAAAAATTTGGATCAAAGATTGGAGTCAGTTTTAGTTCACCATAATGCCATCAGAAAAGGTTTAGGAAAAAAAATTTTTNAAAAAGAACAACTAAAATCAGATTTATTAAAAATTGCNCCTCAAATATTAAANTTTTCTCAGCCAGTTTGGCTTAAAATTGATGAGTTCAAAAAACAAAAAAAGAAAATTTTATTTGAAGGCGCTCAGGGAATTTTATTAGATGTGGATCATGGTACGTATCCTTATGTAACTTCTTCTAACACTGTTGCATCAAGTGCTGCAACAGGTACAGGATGTGGTCCAAATTCAATTAATTATGTTTTAGGTATTACTAAAGCTTACACAACAAGAGTTGGGGAGGGTCCTTTTCCAACAGAATTAACAGATGATGTTGGAGAATTACTGGGAACTCGAGGAAAAGAGTTTGGTACAGTTACTAGTAGAAAAAGAAGATGTGGATGGTTTGACGGTGTTTTGGTTAGACAGACAATAAAAATTTCAGGCATAGATGGTGTTGCACTTACTAAACTTGATGTTCTTGATGAATTAGATGAAATCAAAATGTGTGTTGAGTATGAACTTGATGGAAAAAAAATAGATTATTTGCCCGCCGCAGTTGAAGATCAGTTAAAAATAAAACCAGTTTATAAGACTTTTCCTGGATGGAAAATATCTACGAATGGGATCAAAGACATGAATGCTTTACCAGAAAATGCAAAAAAGTATATTTATGCAGTTGAAAATTTTATAGGTGCGAAAGTGTCTAGTGTATCTACCAGTCCTGAAAGAGATGATACAATTTTAGTTGAAAATCCTTTTGATATTTAATTTACAGGTAATAAATTTTTAGATTTTGCCATAAGTAGCATTTGTTTTTGTAGTTTNTCAAATGCTTTATTTTCAATTTGTCTTACTCTTTCTCTACTAATTTTATGTTTTTTACTCAANTCCTCTAAAGTTGTTGGATTNTCATTTAATCTTCTAGAATATAAAATTTCTTTTTCTCTTTCATTTAAAACTTTAATTGAATTTTTTAATAAATCTTTTCTTTGTTCCATTTCTTCTTGATGAGCAAATTTTAGATCATGATCTANTTCTTTATCGACTAACCAATCTTGCCATTCATCTCCATCTTCACCAACTTGAGCATTTAATGAAAACTCTTTACCAGAAAGTCTNCTATTCATTGAGACAACTTCATTTTTACTTACAGCTAATTTATTAGCTATTTCATTAACATGTTCGTCTCTTAAATCNCCTTCTGTTTGTGGTGCTATTTGATTTTTAATTTTTTTNAGATTAAAAAATANTTTTTTTTGNGCTGTAGTTGTTCCTATCTTAACTAAGCTCCAAGATCTTAGTATATATTCTTGAATAGAAGCTTTGATCCACCACATTGCATATGTTGCTAATCTAAAACCTTTTTCTGGCTCAAATTTTTTAACAGCTTGCATAAGGCCAACGTTTCCTTCAGAGATCATTTCATTTACAGGTAACCCATAACCTTTGTAGCCCATTGCAATTTTAGCTACTAATCTTAGATGGCTGGTAACTAATTTTTCTGCTGCTTTAATATTTCCTGTAGTTTTCCAATTTTTTGCCAACATATATTCTTCTTCTGCAGCAAGCATTGGAAATTTTTTAATTTGTTCCAGATATGCAGACAAACCTCCTTCGTTTGAAAGTGCTGGTAAGTTGCTATTAAATGTTGCGTTCATGNCTGTANTTATTTAGTTAACTATATTAAATTTTCAATGATTTATTCGCTAGTATTTCTAAGCATTTTNAATAAATTATTCAATTCTTGTGGCAAAATTGAGGAAAAAATCATTTCTTCATTNGTTTTTGGATGAATGAAGCCCAGAGTTTTTGCATGCAAAAATTGTCTGTCCAGTTTTAAGATCANGCTTTCTATGCCCACATCAATATTTTTTAATTTTTTATATTTCTTTTTATATTTATCATCTCCAACTATGCTGTTGCCCTTAAAAGTCATATGCACTCTGATTTGATGTGTTCTTCCAGTTTCCAATTTACATTCTACCAAACTTAATGTTGGTGTTTTATCATTTTCAAAAATTTCTATGGTTTTATAATTAGTGATTGCATACTTACCTTTAGATTGGCTTACTTCCATTAACTGTCTATTCTTCGAACTTCGAGTTATAAAAGTATCAATTTTACCAGTTGATGGTCTAAGTTTACCCCAAATTAAAAGCTGATATACCCTGGTAATTGTATGATCGCTAAATTGTTTTGATAGGTGTTCATGAGTTTCATTATTTTTTGCAATAACGACCAGGCCAGATGTATTTTTATCTATTCTGTGAACTATTCCTGGTCTTAGCTCATCACCAATGGTTGATAGTGAGTTTTTATCATAATGTATTAAAGCATTCACAATTGTTTCGTCATAATTTCCAGCGCCAGGATGCATAATTATTCCAGCTGGTTTATTAATAACTAGTAAATCTTCATCTTCATAAATTATATCTAGTTGAAAATTATAAGGTTTTAAGGATGCTTCTTCAGGTTCTGGAATAGTAAGACTTAATTTGTCACCATGAACAACTTTTTTTGAAGGACTTTTAATGATTTCATCATTTAATTTTAATTTTTCTTTTAGAATTAAGTTTTTAATTCTGGTTCTGCTAATTAATTCTTCTCTTTTGTTTATTAAAACATCAACCCTTAGATTATTTTCATTGTCTTCAACTATAAAATTAATGTTTTTTTCCATAAAATGTAATATTAATACTATATGCGCTTGTAGCTCAACTGGATAGAGCGCCTGACTTCGGATCA
>JGI26262J51727_1001364_pt1 | contig 11520 bp, 23 predicted proteins | sample SaaInlV_150m_DNA_3_FD_51727 | JGI IMG/M metagenome (IMG submission 51727)
AATCGCTATGGAAGACGGTTTAAGATTCGCCATTAGAGAAGGCGGACGCACAGTAGGTGCGGGTGTTGTTGCTAAGGTGACGGATTAAAGATAATTAGTTANTTAAAGACCGAAGGTTTCTTGTATAATCTTCGGTTTTTCGTTTCAAAAGTTAGACGTAAAAATAGATAGGTTTATTAATAGGATTTAAGGCACATGAGCAATCAAAATATTAGAATTAAATTAAAAGCATTTGATCATCGTTTAATCGACAAATCAGCGCTTGAGATTGTAGAAACAGCTAAGCGCACAGGTGCTAGTGTAAGAGGTCCAATCCCTTTACCGACTAAAAAAGAGCGTTTCACAGTATTAACTTCTCCGCACGTTAACAAAAAAGCGAGAGACCAGTACGAATTAAGAACATACGTTAGATTAATGGACGTTATTAGCCCAACTGATAAAACAGTTGATGCACTAATGAAGTTAGATCTAGCTGCAGGTGTTGATGTAGCGATTAAGCTTAACTAAGAAAACAAACAGTAATTTAGGAATAAGATCATGGCAATTGGTTTAGTAGGACAAAAATTAGGAATGACGCGCATTATGTCTGACGACGGCTCAGCTACGTCAGTCAGCGTTATTAAAATTGAACCTAATCGTGTTGTTCAAACAAGAACAACTGAAGTTGACGGCTATAGTGCCGTTCAAGTTACTACAGGTGCAAAGGTAAACAAAAAAGGCGAAGCAAAACTTCGTCGTGTACCGTCATCAATCAAAGGTCATTACGCGAAAGCTTCACAAGAGATCGGTTTAGGTCTTTGGGAATTCAGAGCAGATGCCGATGAAATTGGTGAAGCAAGTAGTTTTGATGTATCTATGTTTGGCGCAGGACACTATGTTGATGTGACTGGTCAATCCAAAGGTAAAGGTTTTCAAGGTGGTGTAAAGCGTCATAATTTCCAAATGCAAGATGCAACCCACGGTAACTCAATCTCTCACAGAGCGATTGGTTCAACAGGACAGTGTCAAGAGCCTGGTCGAGTATTCAAAGGTAAGAAAATGGCAGGTCACATGGGTGATGAGCAAGTTACCGAAGAGTGTTTAGAAGTAATAAGAGTAGATAGCGACAGAAACTTATTGTTAGTTAAAGGTGCGATTCCTGGTGCTAAAAATGGTTTTGTTAAAGTACTACTATCAGACAAAAAAGACAAAAATAATGCAGAAGTCACTAAACGTGTTGCTGAAGAACAAGCAGCTAGCGAAGTGGTTGACGTTGAAGAAACTAACGAAGCGTAAGGTTTTTTAAAATGAAATTAAAAGTATTAAATGTAAGCACAAATAAGTCCACTTCTACTGAAGTTGCGGATACTATTTTTGCAAGAGACTTTAACCAATCATTGGTTCACCAAGTAACGACAGCTTATATGTCAGGTGGTCGCCAAGGCTCTAAAGCACAGAAAAACCGTGCTGCAGTTAGCGGTGGTGGTAAAAAACCTTGGGCACAGAAAGGTACAGGCCGAGCACGTGCTGGTACATCTCGTGGCCCTATTTGGCGTTCAGGTGGTGTTACGTTTGCAGCGCAACCTCGCAGCTACGTACAAAAGGTTAACAAAAAAATGTACAAAGGTGCAATTAGCATTATCTTTTCAGAGCTTGTTCGTTCTGAGCGTTTAAAAGTAGTTAAAGACTTTAACGTTAAAGATCCTAAAACAAAAAACGTAACTTCATTACTTAAAGCCTTAGATGTTAAAGACGCTTTATTAATGACAGATGAGTTAGATGAGAATTTATATCTTTCTTCACGTAACTTATACCATGTTGGCGTTTGCGATACACAAAGCATCGATCCAGTTAGCTTAATTGGTTATGAAAATGTTGTCATGACAGAAGCAGCGTTGAAAAAAATTGAGGCAATGTTATGAATCAAGAAAAAGTATTAAAAACCTTATTAGCGCCAATTGTTTCTGAGAAAACAACCATGTTGTCAGCACACAATCAATATGCATTTAAAGTGCGCTCTGATAGCAACAAAAAAGAAATCAAGGCTGCTGTTGAATCATTATTCGGCGTAACGGTATTAAACGTTACTACGTCTAATGTGAAAGGCAAGAAGAAAGTATTTAAAGGCAAGATTGGCCGTCGTGTTAATTGGAAGAAGGCAATGGTTAAAGTGTCTGAAGGCCAAATGATTGACGTTAGCGCATCTTAAAGAGAAAGGATTATGGCACAAGTAATTAAAAGAAAACCAACCTCACCCGGCAGAAGATTTGTTGTTAGCATTGTAGACAAAGATCTACATAAGGGCGCACCTTACGCACCCCTAACTGAAAGCAAAAACAGAATCAGTGGCCGTAACAACCGCGGCAAGATTACGGTTCGTCATAAAGGTGGTGGTCATAAGCGTCGTTATAGAGCGATTGATTTTAAGCGTATTAAAGACGATATTCCTGCAACAGTTGAGCGCATAGAATACGATCCTAATCGTAGTGCAAACATTGCATTGGTTTTATACGCAGATGGTGAGCGCACTTATATTATTGCACCTAACGGCTTGAAAGCTGGTGATACCGTTGTTTCAGGTACTTCAGTTGCAATCCAAGCAGGCAATGTTATGCCATGTGCAAACATTCCTTTAGGTAGTGTTATTCACTGTATCGAACTTAAGCCTGGTAAGGGTGCGCAAATGGCACGTAGTGCTGGTACTTCAGCGCAGCTAATTGCAAAAGAAGGTACTTACGTTACTTTAAGGCTTCGTTCTGGTGAAGTACGTAAAGTATTAGCCGAGTGTCGTGCAACGATTGGCGAAGTGTCTAAGAAAGAACACAGTTTAAGAAAATTAGGTAAAGCTGGTGCAACGCGTTGGAGAGGTGTTAGACCTACCGTTCGTGGTGTAGTAATGAATCCAGTAGATCACCCACATGGTGGTGGTGAAGGTAAAACTAGTGGTGGTCGTCATCCAGTTTCTCCTTGGGGCACACCAACTAAGGGCTATAAAACACGTAGTAACAAGCGTACTGATAAGCTTATCGTACGTCGTAGAAATAAATAAGGGTAATCATGGCTAGATCATTAAGAAAGGGTCCGTTTGTTGACGAGCATTTAATCAAAAAAGTATTAACAGCTCAAGAGAATAACGATAGAAAACCAATTAAAACTTGGTCAAGACGTTCAGTTGTTGTACCAGAAATGATTGGATTAACTATTGCAATCCATAACGGTAGAGCACACGTTCCAATTTCTATTAATGAGAACATGATTGGTCATAAGTTAGGTGAATTTGCGATTACACGTACTTTTAAAGGTCACACAAGTGATCGTTCAGCGTAAACATAATTAGGTAAATAACAATGAAAGAAGTTAAAGCAATCCATAAATATGCAAAAGGCTCATCTTTTAAAGTGAGATTGGTTGCGGATCAAATCCGTAACAAGCCAGTAGAGGAAGCATTGAACATTCTATCGTTTAGCAACAAGGGAGCGGCTAAATTGGTTAAGAAAGTACTTGATTCAGCAATCTCAAATGCTGAGCACAATGATGGATTAGACATCGACGAATTGAAAGTGAGTAGCATTTATATTGATGAAGGCTCAACAATGAAAAGAATCCGCCCTAGAGCAAAAGGTAGAGCGAATCGAATTTTAAAAAGAACAAGCCACATTACTGTTGGCGTAAGTGCAGGTTAAATTATGGGTCAAAAAGTAAATCCAAAAGGTATTAGATTAGGCATCGTTAAGGATTGGGATTCTAAGTGGTATGCGAATTCTCAAGATTATTCTAAGTACTTACTATCTGATATCGAAGTTAGAGATTTCTTATTCGAGAAATTAAAATCTGCTTCTGTTAGTCGCGTTCAAATTGAGCGTCTAGCTAACAATGCTAAGGTTGTGATTCATACAGCACGCCCTGGTATTGTTATTGGTAAGAAAGGTGCTGATATTGAGCAGCTTAAAACCATCGTTAGTGGAATGATGGGTATCCCAGTACATATTAGTATTGAAGAAATTAAGAAGCCTGAGTTAGATGCACGTCTAGTGGCTGAAAATATTGCACAACAGTTAGAAAAGCGTGTGATGTATCGTCGTGCTGTTAAGCGTGTACTAGGCAATGCGACACGTCTAGGCGCTCAAGGCATTAAGGTCATGGTTAGTGGTCGATTAAACGGTGCAGAAATTGCACGTTCTGAGTGGTACCGTGAAGGCCGTGTACCATTACACACATTCAGAGCTGATGTTGATTATTCATCATACGGTGCAAATACACAATATGGTGTGATCGGTATTAAGGTTTGGATCTTTAAAGGTGAAATCTTAGATCACAAAAAAGGAACATTGGATGAGGTTGCTCGTCGTGGTGCAACAACTCAAATAGGCAAGAAGTAAAGGACTGAAAAATGCTACAACCTAAACGTACAAAATTTAGAAAAATGATGAAAGGCCGTAATCGCGGTCTAGCCACTGGCCATAAGGTTAGTTTTGGTGAAATCGGTTTGCAAGCNNNTGGNAGATGTCGTATGACAGCTAGACAAATCGAATCAGCACGTCGTGCAATGACACGTCATGTGAAACGTCAAGGTAAGATTTGGATTCGCGTATTCCCAGACAAGCCAATTACTAAAAAGCCATTAGAAGTTCGAATGGGTAAAGGTAAAGGTAGTGTTGAATATTGGGTAGCACAAATTAAACCAGGTCAAATGTTATTTGAGATGCAAGGTGTTGATGAAACNGTTGCAAGAGAAGCGTTTGCATTNGCAGCAGCTAAGTTGCCAGTAAAAACAACAGTAGTTAAACGGACGGTGATGTAATGGATGTTAAAGAATTAAGAGANCAAGATATCTCACAATTAAATGAAACGCTAATGACGCTTTTAAAAGAGCACCTTGAATTGCGCATGCAGCACAAAACTGCACAATTAAGCGACTCTTCAAAGCTGGGTAAAACTAAGCGATCAATTGCACAAGTTAAAACAATTATGAAAGAGAAACAAGCATGAGTGATAATAAAGTAGAACGCGTATTAATGGGCACAGTTGTAAGTGCGGGTCGTGATAAAACAATTGCTGTTCAAATCGAACGCAAAGTTAGACACCCAATTTATAAAAAGTACATCAAGCGTAGTACTAAGGTTCATGCACATGATGAAAAGAATGAGTGTGCTTTAGGTGATACAGTTAGAGTAGTGGAAGCAAAGCCATTCTCTAAAACTAAACATTGGGCACTATTAGAAGTCGTTGAAAAATCAGTTTCGATTGATTAATTTATAGCATATTAAAAGAGAATAAGACATGATTCAAATGCAAACAAAACTTCATATTGCGGACAACAGCGGTGGCGTCAAAGCAATGTGTATTAAAGTATTAGGCGGTTCTAAGCGTCGTTATGCCGGTATTGGTGATGTAATTAAAGTCAGTATCAAAGAGGCTTCAGCACGCGGTAAAGTTAAAAAAGGTGATGTTTATGATGCAGTAGTTGTTCGTACAGCACATGGTGTTCGTCGTACTGATGGCTCTCGCATCCGTTTTGATAACAATGCAGTTGTACTTTTAAATACAAAACTTGAGCCAGTTGGCACTCGTATTTTCGGCCCAGTTACTCGTGAATTACGTAACAAGCAATTTATGAAAATTGTGTCATTAGCACCAGAGGTTTTGTAATGCAAAAAATTAAATTAAATGACGAAGTAATCATTATTGCCGGTAAGGACAAAGGTTCTACAGGTACAGTGACTAAAGTTACCGATATTAAAGTTGTGGTTGAAGGTTTAAACATTGCTAAAAAGCACGTTAAAGCCAATCCAAATGCAGGCGTAACTGGCGGTATTGTTGATACTGAAATGCCAATGGCAATTTCAAATGTCGCAATCTACAACGCTAAAACAAAAAAAGCAGACAGAGTTGGTGTTCGCACTGACAAAGACGGCAATAAAGAAAGATTTTTTAAATCAAACGGCGATTCAATCGTTTGAAACAGTTAAGGAAAACTAACCGTGTCTAGATTACAAGAACAATACAAAAAAGAAATTTTACCTGCACTACAAAAAGAGCTAGGTTTAAGCAACCCAATGCAAGTCCCTAAGATCGAGAAGATCACCATTAACATGGGTTTGGGTAGCGCATTAGGTGATAAGAAAATCCTACAAAGCGCATTAGAAGAAATGAGCCTTATTTCTGGTCAAAAGCCATTAACTTGTAATGCACGTAAGTCAGTTGCAAGTTTCAAATTAAGAGAGGGTAACCCAATTGGTTGTAAAGTGACTTTACGTAAAGAAAAGATGTATGAATTTCTTGACCGTTTAGTTAATATTGCGATTCCTCGTATTCGTGATTTCCGTGGTTTAAACGAAAAATCATTTGATGGTCGTGGTAACTACAACATGGGTTTAACAGAGCAAATCGTATTCCCAGAGATTGATTTTGAAAAGGTAACTAGAACACGTGGCATGGATATCGCTGTCACAACTTCTGCTACTAATAATGAAGACGCTAAGAAACTATTAGCAATGTTTAATTTCCCATTTAAAGGACAGGAAAATGGCTAAAAAGTCTATGATAAATAGAGACGCTAAGCGTGCAAAGTTGGTTGAAAAATACCGTACTAAGCGCCTTGAGCTAAAGAAAATTATTAAGAGTGTACACTCTTCTGATGAGGAGCGCTTCCAAGCAACGATTAAGTTGCAAGCATTACCTCGTGACGCATCACCTAGCCGTCAACGTGCTCGTTGTGGTTTAACAGGTCGTCCACATGGTGTTTATCGCAAGTTTGGTCTAGCGAGAACAAAATTAAGAGAGCGCACCATGAATGGTGAAGTGCCCGGTTTATCTAAAGCAAGTTGGTAGGAGAAAAATAATATGAGTATGTCTGATCCAATTGCTGATATGTTAACTCGCATTCGTAATGCGCACATGGTTGATAAGAAAGAAGTCAACATCCCAGCATCAAATTTAAAGTCTGCCATCGCAAGTGTGATGCAGCAAGAAGGTTACATTGAGTCATTTAGTGTTGACGGCGAAGCCGCGACTAAAACTTTAACACTTAAGTTAAAGTACTATGACGATAAACCGGTGATCGAGTCTTTACAAAGAATCTCTAAGCCAAGTTTACGTGTTTATGTAAAAAGTACTGAAATGCCAAGCGTCATGAATGGCCTAGGTATTGTGATTGTTTCAACACCTAAGGGTGTAATGACTGGTCAAAACGCAGCAGCCGAAAATGTTGGTGGCGAAGTTTTGTGCAGCGTTTCTTAATTAGGGAGTTATAAGATGTCTAGAATTGCAAAATCACCAATCGAAATTCCAGCTGGCGTTGAGGTATCTATTAATGGTGCAACGATGTCTGCTAAAGGTAAATTAGGCCAAATGCAGATGGATCTACATCCGTCAGTTACAGTCGTTAATGCAGAAAATGTAATAACATTTGATATTGCCAAAGTTGACAAAAAAGATGAAAAGAAAGCATGGGCGCAAGCAGGTACTGCAAGAGCTAACACGGCTAATTTGATTCAAGGCGTTTCCGAAGGTTGGGAAAAGAAATTATCATTAATTGGTGTTGGTTACCGTGCGAAAGCAATGGGTAAAGTCCTAGATTTAACGCTAGGTTTTTCACACCCGGTTAAGTACGAATTACCAGAGGGTATTACTGCTGAAACACCTTCACAAACAGAAATTGTTGTGAAAGGTATGGATAAGCAAAAAGTAGGACAAGCAGCTGCTGAAATTAGAGCTTACCGTCCGCCAGAGCCTTACAAGGGTAAAGGTGTTCGTTATGTGGATGAGTACGTTGTCCGCAAAGAAGCTAAGAAGAAATAATAAAAGGTATTGAGATATGAAACTGTCTAAAAAACAAGCTCGCTTAAGAAGAGCAACTAAATTTAGAGCGAAGAATGCTGAGAGGGGTGTAGAGCGTTTAGCTGTACACAAAACTTCACAGCACATTTATGCGCAAATCATTAGTAGTTGTGGCACAAAAACGTTAGCATCAGCATCAACTTTAACAACTAAAGTTAAAAATGGTGGCAACGTTGAAGCCGCAACTAAGATTGGTGCTGAAATTGCCAAAATTGCAAAAAAAGCAAAAGTAACGAAAGTCGCTTTTGATCGTTCTGGTTTTAAATACCATGGTCGAGTTAAAGCATTAGCAGATGCGGCAAGAGACGGCGGATTAGACTTTTAAAAAAATTATAAAAATAGGCGACAATAATGGCTGAATATAAGAAAAATAATAATAACGACGATAGCGAGTACATTGAAAAACTGGTTAACATTCGTCGCGTTGTCAAAGTAGTGAAAGGTGGTCGTATTTTTGGCTTCTCAGCACTGGTTGTTGTTGGCGATGGCAATGGTAAAGTAGGTTACGGCACGGGTAAAGCGCGTGAAGTACCTGCCGCAATCCAAAAAGCCATGGACAAAGCAAAGAAGGCAATGAAAAATGTACCATTAAAAGACGGTACGCTTTATTACCCTATTACTTCTAATGTTGGCGCTGCTAAAGTTTACATGCAACCAGCATCAGAAGGTACTGGCGTTATTGCTGGTGGCCCAATGCGTAGTGTTTTAGAAGCAGTTGGTGTGCACAATATCTTAGCAAAATGTAATGGTACGCGTAACCCTATTAGTGTTGTTCGCGCAACGGTTGAAGGTTTAACGTCAATGACATCTCCACAGTCAGTTGCTGCTAAGCGTGGCAAAACTGTTGAGCAAATTACTGGGGAAGCATAATGGCTGAAGAAAAGAAAGTAGTTAAAAAAGCAGCANCTAAAAAAGCGCCNGCNAAGAAAGCAGTTGCCGCTAAAAAAGCACCTGCTAAAGCAGTCGCGACTAAAAAACCTGCAGCGAAACCTGCAGCAAAAAAGCCAGTAGCTAAAAAAGCAGCGCCTAAGAAAAACACAGTGAGTGTAACACTGACTAAGAGTTTCCATGGTCGTCTTCCAACACACCGTGCAACGGTAACTGGANTAGGCTTAAAAAGAATCAATCACACAGTTGTGTTACAAGANACNCCTGAAGTGAGAGGCATGATCAACAAAGTAGCTTACTTACTTAAGGTAGAAGGTTAGAAATTATGAGTACTATGCAATTAAATACATTGTCACCTGCAGAAGGTGAAAAGAAATCTAGAAAACGCGTTGGCCGTGGTATCGGTAGTGGTTTTGGTAAAACTTGTGGCCGTGGTCACAAGGGTCAAAAATCTCGTTCAGGCGGTTTTTCTAAAGTCGGTTTTGAAGGTGGTCAAATGCCATTACAACGTCGTCTTCCAAAAGTAGGTTTCTCTTCACGTGTATCAATCATTACTTCAGAAGTAACCTTATCTGAAATTGACAAGTTAGAAGAAACTGAGATTACTATTGACGTATTAAAAGCGCATAACTTAGTGACTAAAAATATTAAGCGCGTTAAAGTCATGTTGTCTGGTGAGATCACTAGAGCAGTAACTTTAACGGGTATTAAGGCAACTAAAGGCGCACTTGCTGCCATTGAAGCGGCTAAAGGCTCAGTGAACGAGTAATTCTATGAGTCAACCACCCTTAGGCCTTTCTCAAGATTTAACGAGACGCATCCTCTTTTTATTGGGTGCGTTAGTCGTTTTTAGACTAGGCACGCATATTACTATCCCATTTATCTCGCCGATAGCACTAGCTTCATTGGTACAAGATAACCAAGGTACGATTTTGGATATGTTTAATATGTTCTCGGGTGGTGCGTTAGAGCGCTTATCAATCTTTACTTTGGGCATCATGCCTTATATTTCGGCTTCGATTATTATTCAGTTAATGACTTCGGTAGTACCAAAGCTCGAGCAGCTTAAAAAAGAAGGCGAAACTGGTAAACGTAGAATTACACAGTACACACGTATGGGTACGGTTATCTTGGCAGTGTTTCAGTCTTACGGTATTTCAATTGCATTGCAATCGCAGTCAGCTGGTGGTGTACCGCTTGTTATGGAAGCTGCAGCTAGCTATACTTTTTCATTAGTTACAGTGGTCACTTTAACCACAGGCACCCTATTCTTAATGTGGCTCGGTGAGCAAATTACTGAAAAAGGTATTGGTAATGGTATTTCAATGATTATTTTTGCTGGTATTGTTTCTGGCTTGCCATCAGCATTTGGCTCAACACTATCATTGGTGTCTACTGGCGAATTAACGGTTATCTTAGTGGCTATTCTTTTTGCAATGACTTTATTGGTTACTGCGTTTGTTGTCTTTATGGAGCGTGGCCAGCGCCGTATCACGGTTAACTACGCCAAGCGTCAGCAAGGCCGTAAGATGGTCGGTGGTCAAAGCTCATACTTGCCACTAAAGATCAACATGGCGGGTGTGATTCCACCTATTTTTGCTTCAAGTATTATTTTATTCCCAGCAACGTTAGGCGGCTGGTTTTCACAATCAGAAGGCATGGGCTGGTTAGCGGAGTTAACNGCTAGTATTTCNCCAGGACAGCCGTTATATGTATTATTTTATGGTTTGGCGATCGTNTTCTTTACGTTCTTCTACACAGCATTAACCTTTGATTCAAAAGACACGGCAGATAACTTACGTAAGTCAGGTGGTTTTATTCCAGGCATTCGCCCGGGAAAACATTCAGCAGACTATATCGATTCAGTTATGTCGCGTTTGACAGCTTCTGGTGCGGTTTATATTACAGCCGTTTGTTTGTTACCAGAGTTTTTAATTTTATATTGGAACGTGCCATTTTATTTTGGCGGCACCAGTTTATTGATCATCGTTGTCGTGGTGATGGATTTTATTTCACAAGCGCAATCTCATTTAATGTCTAATCAGTACGATTCATTAATGAAGAAAGCTGGTTTAAACTAGAAAGAAGGTAGAGGAATTATGAAAGTAAGAGCATCAGTAAAAAAGATTTGTAACAATTGCAAAATTATCAAGCGCCACGGCGTGGTTCGTGTAATTTGTAAAGAGCCTCGTCATAAGCAAAGACAAGGTTAATTGAGATTGACATCGAAAGACTCGCAACGTATAATTGCCGGTTTTTCGCGTTTTAATTTTTGCAGTGTTTTTCGAGAAGAAAAACGTACAAATTTAGACTAAAAAAGTAGGATATAAGGAAAATATAAATGGCTAGAATAGCAGGAATTAACATTCCAACAAACAAACACATTGTCATTGGCTTACAGTCAATCTTTGGTATCGGCGACACACGTGCAAAAGCAATTTGTGCAGAGCTTAAAATAGACCCAGCAACTAAGGTTTCTGACATTGCTGAAGACCAGTTAGAGCGCATTCGTGATGCAGTTGCAAAATTTGAAGTTGAAGGTGATCTTCGTCGTCAAGTAGCAATGGACATTAAACGTTTAAAAGACTTAGGTTGTTACCGCGGTATCCGCCACAGAAAATCATTACCACTTCGTGGTCAAAGAACTAAAACAAACGCCAGAACTCGTAAGGGTCCTCGTCGTTTAATTAAATAATCATAGGTAGATATTATGGCTCAAGCACCAGCACCAACAAAGAAAAAATCAAAAAAAGTCATTACTGACGGTATTGCGCATATTCATGCGACATTTAACAATACCATCGTTATGATTAC
>JGI26262J51727_1001388_pt1 | contig 11369 bp, 10 predicted proteins | sample SaaInlV_150m_DNA_3_FD_51727 | JGI IMG/M metagenome (IMG submission 51727)
GGGTCGGGGTGGTGGCTCGCGCGATCGGCGGCGGCGGAGGTATATAGTGAAAGCGCCCGCATGGCCTCAATACGACTTCTCATATCGAGCAACATGCGTTGTACATCCGGGTGGCGAATAATAGGTGATCGCTCGCTACTGGCAGCCCCTACCGCTCGGCCCTGGACTCGCTCGCGAGCAAAGTTCAATGCCCTCTGGTAGGCCCGCTCGGCGATCCCGTAACCCTCGATACCCACCGCATGCCTGGCCCGATTCATCATAATGAACATGTACTCCAGGCCCCGATTTTCCTCGCCAACAAGATAACCCACTGCGCCACCTTGGTCGCCATAGGACAGCACTGCAGTAGGACTGCCATGGATGCCTAGCTTGTGCTCCAACGAAACGCAGTAGACATCGTTACGTGCACCTGGCTCACCCTTTTCGTTCAAAATGAACTTAGGCACAATGAACAGCGATATCCCTTTAACCCCTTCTGGAGCTTCAGGAGTGCGTGCCAATACCAAGTGAATGATGTTCGAACTGAGGTCATGCTCGCCGTAGGTAATAAAGATCTTCTGTCCGCTCAGCCGATAATCTCCGTCATCACCGGGCACTGCACGAGTGCGGACTGCTGCAAGATCTGACCCTGCCTGCGGTTCGGTCAGATTCATGGTGCCGGTCCATTCTCCAGACACCAGCCGCGGAAGGAACAGCGCCTTTTGCTCTTTAGTACCCTTAAGAAAAATGGCTTCGGCCGCAGTCTGCGATAGCATCGGGCAAAGACCAAAAGCCATATTTGCCGCATCCCACATCTCCTGTACCGCACAAGCGACCGTCTGTGGCAATCCTTGACCGCCATACTCAGGATCCAGAACCAGACCCGTCCAGCCTGCTTGGGTGAACTGGCGGTAGGCTTCTTTCCATCCCTTTACGGTTGTGACCTCACCATTAGTCACCGTTGGCCAGGTTTCATCCCCAGCTCTATTGAGCGGAGCGAGCACGTTTGATGCGAATTTCGCGGCCTCATCGAGCACTGCATCGACAAGGTCTGTAGTGGCGTCCTCACAGCCCGGCCAGGACGCAATCTCTTCAAGATTTGCCAGATGCTTAAGGGTAAAACGCAAATCTTTTAATGGGGCGGTATATTGAGACATACGGGATTCCTTTGTCAGCGAGAACTGTACAAAACTGGTCGAGCTTTCAGGGGAAATTATAGATTGACGTTTACGTAAACATCAATCCGTCCAACCCATAGCGTTAAAAAGTTGTCGCTATACCAAGAATTGCCTTTCCAACTGCTAAGTCCGGGCGCACCCATCAGCGCAATACTCCGGATACAAAGGACGACTTCTAGGTCAGCGGGTGGAAAATCGCGACCCATCAGTGACTTCCTGGATACCCTGCGAAAGACTGCCCATTGTCCTGGTTACCCAAACATTTCAGTTCGCGTACAAAGGTGCAGGTTAATTGGTCGCCAAGGAGTCCCTGATAACCTGGTTTCTGTCTGAAGATCAAGCATACCTCTTGGAGGGCTCACGTGTTTAGCTTATCTTTTAACAACAGGCCATTGCCGTCACAGGCAAAGACCAGCGGCCCCGTAGGATTCAAACTTGTCGCCCGATCCCCCGTCTAGCCGCAAAGGAATAGCCCTTTTCCACTACTGCCTTGGGTGTCGACACATCTCGCTGAGCATTGCTCCCATTTTGGAAGACTTGCTCTTCCCGCATGGGATCGGTTATTTTTTCGTTATGCCAAAGTATCCGAAGTTACGCGTTGGGATTCCTGTGATCGACAGGACTGACTCCCGCCGGCGATTTTCGCCCAATGCTAGCGGCCCTGGTCGCCCTAAGATGTCGCTGCAATGGCGTGTCGGGGTCGCCACGCTTCTACTCGCCCTCAGCACTGGATTAACCGCCGCAGTTGCCGGTGAGCCTTTGGCGTGTAACGACGTGCGCGCCCGGTTCCAGATCAAGCAGAGTCAACTGAACACTCGCACTCTTAATTTTTTTTTATTCGATGCGGCAGACCGTGGCTGTATCAGCATTGCCAAAGAGCTGCTCTCCCGTGGAGCCTCGATCAAGGCGCGTGACCAGTTTGGAAATACAGCTGTTGCGCGGGCAGCCCGGCATGGGGAGAAACAATTCCTCGAGTTCCTGCTTGATCAGGGAGCCATAGTAGACCCGACCAACGTCCGCGGCAGTACTCCACTTCTTCAGGCTGTTATAGAGAATCGCCGCCGAACCATTACCCTTCTTTTGCAGCACAGTGCTGATCCAAACGCAATAAATAAGCGCAAAGTAACACCCTTAATCGCGGCTGCCTACAACGGTAACTTTCTAATTGTGAAATCATTGCTTGACGCTGGTGCAAGCATCGGCGGTATCGATGCCACTGGCAAAGGCGCCTTGGTTTATGCGGCGGCGAAGGGGTTCAGTCGTATTGTTGGGGTTTTACTGGATGCTGGGGAATCGGTTGACTCGCGTTATGGCTACTCCTTGACTGCTTTAATGTGGGCGTCCGGGCACACCAATGAAGTGCCCCCGTCCGACGGCGCGAAAACGGTAAGTCTGTTACTGGCGCGAGGCGCCGATCTAATCGCACAAGATGATCGCGGTCGGACGGCGCTGATGATCGCTGGCCAGCGCGGTCACAAACACATTGTTGAACTTCTTCTGGGCCATGGAGCAGATCGGACCATGACTGACAATGAGGGCAAGACTGCCTGGGACCTTGCTACCGATCCGGAACTGAAAGAACTACTATTGTAGGTAGCATCTATTGTAGGCAGCATCTTTTACGGCCGAATCCCCATCCATCGCCTAAAATGACTCTCTACAGGTCAGCAAGATATTCTGCCATTGCCCGAATTTCTTCATCCGAATACGCTCCCAATAGCGCACTTTTCGCTGGCGAATTCAGCCGAACCTTATTTTTGAAATCCTGCATCGTTTTTTCCAGGTACTCCACCTGTTGCCCTGCCAGCCGAGGCACTCGGCTATCGCCTTCAAACCCACCCCGGTGGCATTGGACACATTGCCCGGATACCAGGGCTTTTTCACCTGCTGACACCTGATCTTCAGATGCGCTGAAGCCCATATTCGGCCAAACTGCCTCGGAAAACATCTGGGAGAGTACTTTCATGTCATCACGTGAGAGATCAGCAACCATCGCAGACATGATCGGGTTGGCGCGAAGGCCGGAGTTGTAGTCTTTTAGCTGCACATAGAGGTAGTAAAAGTGCTGCCCGTGAATGACGGGTATGGTAGGGCCCAAGGGGAAGCCCTGAGCGCCGTGACAGCCCATACAGGTCGCGGCGCTGACACCGGATTGCGCCACAGCCTGGGTAGAGAGCTGCATACCTAGCAGCATCAAAGCGACGGTTAAAATTTTTCTCGCCATAATCGAGCGCCTAGAGAATCGTCGATGGACAAAAAAAGGGGCCGGCACTGGGCCGGCCCCTTTTACAGCGTAACCGACTATCGGCTTGCCTTAATCGGGCAGCGCGAAAGCGATAATGTTGTTGCCGCGCTTGAAGTTCAACTGTACGTTACCGCCGGCCGCAACCACGATGTACTGCTTTCCATTCACGGTATAGGACGAGGGAGGTGCATTTACGCCAGCGCCTGCCTGGAATTTCCACAGCACTGAGCCAGTTTCCGAATCGTAGGCCTTGAACAGGCCGTTGCCTTCTCCGGCAAACACCACACCGCCAGCAGTTGCCATAATTCCACCAATCATTGGCTGCTGAGTCTTTACTTTCCAACGGATGTTACCCGTGTCGTAATCAACAGCCGTTACGTTGCCCCACTGCTCCTCGTCGGCAATGACTTTGAACGCGCCACCAAGCCACAACTTGCCTTCCGGATACGGTGAACTTTCCACGTGGTAAGTCATTGGCTGGTGCAGATTGATGGCATAAGTCAGACGCAGGTTTGGATCAACAGTCATAGGCGACCATTCGACCCCGCCATTCGCCCCAGGCAGCATCCGCTCCCCTTCGGCAGTCGGTAAGACCCACATATTCTCCTGCGGCACCATTGCCTCCGAGTGGCGGATCAGACTGCAGTCATCAGCCCGATGCACATAGACATGGCCGGTCTTGCCGCCGTGCAACACACCAGGCACGCTATTACCATCGTTATCCATGACATCAGTCAGAATTGTTGGGCTAACTGCATCAAGATCCCATACATCATGTGCGATGTACTGGAAGTGGCAAATATACTCACCAGTATCCAGATCCACGGCGATTAGAGAGTTCGTGTAGAGGTTATCCCCCGGTCTCAGAGAACCATCGAGGTCTGGCGAAGGGTTACCAGCTACGAAATACGCCCGATTGTTGACAAGATCGATTGATGGGTTCTGCCAGACACCACCGCCGAGCGTTTTGTACGGATCGCCCTGGGCCTTGAGATTATTCTTCTCTGCGTCGATGTCGCGCAGCATATCGCGACCGGTCGCGTCGTGGGTCGCCCAAACACCAACCGAGTTTTCCGGCGTTGTGTGAAAGTGCCACAACAGATCACCGGTCTTCCAGTCGTAGGCCTTGACGAAACCACGGATACCATATTCACCACCGTTGGTGCCGATCAGAATCTTGCCATTAACCGCTGTCGGTGCCATCGTTTCGCTGTATCCCAGTTCGGGATCACCAACCTCGACATTCCACAGAAGTTTTCCGGTTTTGGCATCCAATGCCAATAACCTAGCGTCCAACGTACCCATGTAGACCATGTCGCCATACACCGCGACACCGCGGTTATTTGGCCCGCAGCAATACGTCGTAATCGGTCCCATCTTATGCTTGTAGTGCCAAATCTGTTCACCAGTCTCAGCATTCAATGCGTATACATGGTTAAACGATGTTGTGACATACATCACCCCATCGACAATGATCGGGCTGGTCTCCATCGATTCGACAACTTCGGTCTGAAAAATCCACGCTGGCCGCAAATTCCCCACATTAGACGCATTGATCTGGCGAGCAGGATAATATCGAGTCTGCTCGTAATTGCCGTTGGTGTGCAGGAAGTTGTTCCCATCTCCTGCCGCGCGGTTCAACATGTCCTGAGTTACGGTATGCATATCGCCATATAAAGTTCCGGATCCCGTCTCAGAATGGGCCGTCATTGGCGCCATTGTCAGCAGTGCCAGAATGCTCAAAAACGAAGCACCGCGCAAATAGTTATTTGTCACTCTCATACTCTTAAAGCCCCCTTTTTCGGCTGTTGGCGATGCGCTAAATCTAAGGGCAAAGGCCCTTCCACGGTCGCCTGAATTCTTACCAAATTCTCTCATTGCCACCTTAGCGCAAACTGTCGTCCGGAGCAAGCAACGCCCCGCGATGGCTCGTATGAATCTGCGCCTTGAAATAAGTATATACCATATCAAAAATATGGATTTACGCAGTCGTATCTATCGCATACTTACGAGTGCTCCTGATGCAAAGCTAATACAGCAGTATCTAGTAGTGGCATCGATTAGTTGGGGGCAAAAACACTGGCGCCAAAACCGTTGGCTCCAATAATCTAATATACGCAGATGCACTCATCGAACGGAATCGAAGTCAGAAACCTTTCTTTTAGCTACTCTGGCAAACCCGCCCTCGCCGACGCCAGTTTCCAGGCCCGGGCCGGAAAGTTCACAGGGCTGCTTGGGCCCAACGGTGCAGGTAAATCTACGCTGCTATCCCTCCTGACAGGGCTCTTGGGACGGGGCAGGGGCGAAATTTCCATCGACGGCATCGACATACACAAACACCCACGCCAGGCCTTGGGGCGGGTCGGGATCGTTTTCCAGCAATCCGCGTTGGATCTAGACCTTACTCTCGAACAGAATATGGTTTACGGAGCAGCTCTGCGCGGCTGGTGGGGAAAGGACGCGCGCTGGAAAATAAATCAAGCACTTGAACTGATGAATATTACTGACCAGCGTCGCGACAAAGTACGCGAACTCAATGGTGGGCACCGTCGGCGCCTGGAGATCGCTCGAGCCCTGGTTCACCAGCCGGCGGTCCTGATTCTAGATGAACCCACCGTTGGGCTCGACATACGGACGCGCAACGAGCTCGTTACCCATGTACACCAACTGACCACTAGTGAGAACATTACGGTCCTGTGGGCATCTCATCTCGTTGACGAGATTCGCGAAACGGATGACCTGGTNGTACTGAACAAGGGACAGGTGTGCAGCGCTGGTCCAGTAACTCAACTATTGCAACAATATGCTTGTCCCACTGTGCTATCGCTGTTCGAACGCCTGACTTGCACCGACCAGAGTCTCGCTGACTAGCGCCGTGATAACGGATTCTCGACACCCTTATACAGTTGCGCTTGCAGCCATTATCTGGCGAGAGTCGCTTCGCTTTATTCACCAGCGGACTCGATTTATCGCAGCCCTGGTCCGGCCCCTGATCTGGCTTCTGGTATTCGCCGCTGGCTTTCGCAGCATCCTTGGTGTATCGATTACACCTCCCTATGAAACCTACATCACCTATGAAACCTACATCGTTCCCGGTCTGATCGCCATGATCCAGCTGTTCAATGGTATGCAGAGCTCGCTGGCACTGGTTTATGACCGNGAAATGGGCAGCATGCGCCTGCTGCTGACGAGCCCCCTGCCCCGCAGTTACCTGTTATTGGCTAAACTGACAGCTGGAACTATGATCTCAATATTTCAGGTATACGCTTTCCTGCTGATAGCCGAACTTACAGTAATCGACATTCCGGCCGCAGGGTGGTTTGCGCTGGCTCCAGCATTGATCGTGAGCGGACTGATGCTCGGGGCTATTGGCCTGGCCTTGTCCGCAACGATTCGGCAGTTGGAAAACTTCGCAGGAATAATGAATTTTGTTATTTTTCCGATGTTTTTTCTGTCATCAGCACTATACCCGCTGTGGCGTATGCGGGAGTCGANCGAGTTTATTTTTTGGATCTGCACGNNCAACCCATTCACTTACGCTGTCGAGCTATTGCGCCACGCGCTTTACCTAAAGCTAGATACACAGGCATTGATAATCACAACCAGTTGTCTGGTGCTAATTTTCACATTCGCTGCGTGGCGCTACAATGCACCACAGATAGCATCCCGCCAGAAAACGAGGGGGATTTCCAAGAAAAACTGATGGATATCGACTCTGACCCAGGGCACAGCGCACGGGGCCAACGTAGCGTGAGAGGAGAATCAATGCGCCGAAAGTCACACATGTTTGCGGCCGCAACCCTGGCCACTGTGCTTTTTCTTGCAAACGCTAGCCTTGTTCTTGCGAAAAATACGGGGCTTCGTTTCGTGGCAAACGAGAAGAGCAGTACCATCACAGTGCTAGACAGCAATGACGAGATAATTCGAACATTCCCTTCATGCGCCCGACCCCGTGGCATGCACTTTACCGCGAGCCGCGAGGCGTTTTTGGTTGGTTGTGCTGACGATGACGTTATCGCAATCTATGACATAGCAACACAAGCGCTTGTAGGCCGAATACGCAATGTGGCCGCGCCCGAGACCTTCGACTTACACCCCAATGGTATTCATCTGTATGTTTCCAACGAAGAGGACGCTGCAGTCTCAGTGTATGACATAGGTACCGGCCAGTTTTTAGGCGAGTTTTTGACCGGCGAAGAACCTGAAGGAGTCCAGGTTACCTCGGACGGGAAACTGGTTTTCGTCGCTTCTGAAGCTGCTGACCTGGTACACGTCATTGATGTGAGCGCCGGTACCGTAATCAAGGACATTCTGGTCGATACGCGTCCGCGACGCTTCGCATTGACACCAGATGAACAAGAGCTCTGGGTATCTGCCGAACTGGCGGGTATGGTCAATATTATCGATGTCACTTCACTCAAACTCACCGGAGATATTGCATTTCTACCTACCGGCTTTCGTAAAGAACAGGTTACCCCGGTAGACCTTTTGATTACGCGAGATGGGTCACGCGCCTACGTTGCACTTGGCAGGGCCAACCACGTAGCAGTAGTGGATGTGGCGTCGCGAAAAGTCATCGAGTACATACTTGTGGGCCGACGTGCCTGGGGGCTCAGCCTGACCCATGACGAGAAAAAACTCTATGTGGCGAACGGCCTGTCCGATGATATATCGATTATCGACACAACTAATCTTAAGGTAATTAAATCTATCCCCGTAGGCCGGGTGCCCTATGGGATACTGATTGATGACTATTAAACCTTGGCACATGGTACTGGTGCCGATGCTTGCACTCTGGTTGGGTGCCGGCGCAGTTTCGGCCACAACTGCAACACAAGACTTTCAGTTTATTTACCTTTATCGCGATGATGACAGCACTTATCAAAGGCACCGGGCGTACACCGGCCTCGTGCTACGCAACCAGCAACGACCCCTGCAGGGGGTCAAAACAGCCCTGCGCGAGAGCCGAGTCAAAGGTAGGCGATTGGGGCTTCGATTTACCCTTAACGAGCAGGCGTTGAACCCTGGCGAGTCGGCAGTCGATGCAATCCATACTTCATTTAATGATACCGGAGCCACTGTCTTTATTGCCGACCTGCCGCTAGCTGAGGTTTTAGAAATTGGACAGTCGTTGAAAGATCAACCAGTAATTGTGCTCAATGCCCGACATGCTGATGACATACTACGTGGGTCAGCATGCTCGCCAACTCTTTTTCATACTATGCCCAGCCATGCCATGTTGATGGACGCACTGGCGCAATTTCTTTCAAGTAAAAACTGGAAAAGGGTTCTGATACTCCAAGGAGACGCGCCGAATGATCAACTACTGGCCGATGCCTTTGCCAAAGCGGCGGCTAAGTTCCGCCTTAAACAAGTTGATCGGCGCTCATTTGTGCTGAGCAATGACCCGCGCATTCGCGAGAAGAACAACGTCGCCTTGATTACCAGCGGGGCACGCGTTGATGTAATCTTCCTCGCCGACTCGGTTGGTGAGTTTGGCCGCTACGTACCTTACCAAACCCAGAAACCTACTCTGGTTGTTGGTTCGGAAGGATTGCATGCGGGGGCCTGGCACTGGACCTGGGAACGGTATGGGGCACCACAGTTGAATCAGCGCTTCGATCGCGTTGCCAAACGCCGCATGACCGACACCGACTATGCCGGTTGGGCCGCGGTAAAAACCATTGTGGAAGCGATTACCCGAACCAGTTCTATCGAGCCCTTAGAAATCAAACGGTTTCTGGTGTCAAACGATATGACATTTGATGCCTATAAGGGGGCTCCGGGCAATTTTCGCCCGTGGGATCACCAATTGCGCCAGCCGTTATTGCTACACCTGCACAACGCTGTGGTCACGCGCGCACCCCTACCGGGATTCTTGCACCGATCCAATAACCTAGACACGCTGGGAATCGATTCAGCCGAGTCAAACTGTCGGATGTAACACCAGTTCTGTGCGTATCAACGAACGATAAACAACCCTGACAAACCACGATCTTCAAGGCCCTTGCACCCGTAGGGATAGCGGCCAGGTTTGATCGGAACAAAAAAAATCTCGACTTCGGCCTCAGTCTCAAATTCAAGCTCATTCAGTTGTGCCGCCTTGATTTCGAGACCACCAGCCTCAACCTTGCGCAACCAGATATTACGAAAAAATTCGTCTGCCCTGAACGCGCACTCCTCGATCCCGGTGGATCTGATCTCCAGTTTATAGGCCTTACCGGTCTCCATCTGGTATTCGGTCTGGGAAATACCAAATCCGTCTTGTGTGGCGAGCTCCAACTCTGGTAACGCAACCGGGCGACGTGACAGATTACCCTCCGCCATGNCTACTTCCCCGACAGCCATTACCGANATCAGCATAACAACGGTGGTGAGCATGCGCATATTTATGTCTCCGCAAATGATGTTCTATCAGNGCCTTTAGCTCGCTTTAGTTGCGATGCAACTCCAGCGCCCTTCGATCCAAATCGAACATAATTACCCTGGTTGAAGAATTCGAGTTCGCCAGGCCTCGATTACCTGTGTATCCAAGCGCTCTGCTGGGTTAAGGGGAATTGGCATATCCAGGTCGACTTTACCCGGTGCGCCAGTCAACCGGATGATCCGTTGCCCCAACTGGATTGCCTCACGCAAGTCGTGGGTTACAAAAATCACTGTTGTGGAGTGNCTGCGCCATATCGATAGCAGCAGCAAACGCAGTCGCGCAGCTGTCGGCTCATCGAGCGAGGCGAATGGCTCATCAAGCAACAGTAAGTCCGGCTCGACTACGAAAGCCCGCGCCAAAGCAAGGCGCCGCTGCATACCGGTAGACAAGCGCTCAGGATAGGCGTGGCAAAAATCCGTCAGGCCGGTCAGACTAAGCAGTTCACCGACATCGGCCGTACTGGCCGATCGATCCTTGATAAGAGTGAGGTTCTGCTCTACTGTCCGCCAGGGTAGCAGCCGGGGGGCCTGGAATACGTAGCCGATAACCGGTTGCTGGTGTTCCGATATGAGCGGTAAGTGAATCTCGCCATCGTAGTCATGATCCAGGCCCGCTAGTACGTTAAGCAACGTTGTCTTGCCACAGCCTGACGGGCCGGTAATACACGCGAACTGGCCGTGCGTAATTGTGAGTTTAATTGAAGCTAATGCATGGTGTGGCGGTGCTTGTGCTACCCCCGGAAAAGTTTTTCCCCGCAAGTTGACCTGTAGGCTACTCATCGGCGCCACCGGTTTAAGGTAATCTCAAGCGGCCGCAAGCCGAACCATTCAATAATCTGAACAACCACGATAAAGGCAATTGAGTAGGCCAATATGTTCGCCACATCAAACATTTGGAAAAACACACTTAATTGAAACCCAATTCCGTTACTTCTACCCAGCAGTTCCACAACCAGGACGATCTTCCATATCAGCGCAAGCCCCGACCGCACTGACGCTAACAAGTAAGGTGAAAGCTGGGGCAGTATGACATGACGTAAACGCGCCATACCATTAAGACGATAGACGCGGCACATTTCGTCAAGGTCGCGGTCGAGTGCACGTGCTCCTTCGCGTACCGTGACAACGACATTGGGAATCTTGTTGATAGCTACCGCCAGCACCGCAGCAATTTCAATCAGACCAAACCAAACGTAACACAGGATGATGGTAACAAGCGCGGGGAGATTCAAAAAGAAAATCAGCCAACTATCCAGAAAACGGTTAAGGCCTAATAACCGACCCATNGCTATACCAACCGCTACTCCGATGGACATTGCCAACACGAAGCTCGCCGCCACCCGAGCCAGGGTCACAGCGAGATGATAGAGAATCTCACCCGAGCCTATGCCCTCGATTAGGACACTGAGAACCACCAACGGACCCGGCAATACCCGACTGTCCGCAAAACTTGCCCCAAGATGCCAAAGGCCCAGCAACACCAGTAACGATATCAACGACCACCACAGATTTGCCGGAGGCGGCATAGGGGTCTTAAAAAG
>JGI26262J51727_1001402_pt1 | contig 11273 bp, 8 predicted proteins | sample SaaInlV_150m_DNA_3_FD_51727 | JGI IMG/M metagenome (IMG submission 51727)
AGATGCTATTGATATTTCTCCTGAAATGCTAAATATTGCTAGATTAAAAAATTGCTATTCAAAAATAATTGAGGCAGACCTTACCAAAAGATTATTAATCAGTGATAATCATTATGGTGCAATTGTAAGCGCTGGCACCTTTACCCATGGTCATGTCGGGCCAGATGTGCTAGATGAACTATTAAGAGTCACGAGGTCTGGTGGTCTTTTTATTTTTACAATTCATTATCAGTTATATAAAAAAGCTGGATTTGATAAAAAAATTCTAGAGATTGAAAAAAGTATAACTAAGCCTAACTTTCATGAAGTAAGCGTTTATGGTAATAATCTAGATAAAGATCATGGCAGTGACAAAGTAATTATCACGGTATTTAGAAAAAAATAAATGAAAGTTTTTTGATACTAAAATTAATGATCAGCCCCACATTGAGTGAGGCTGAAATTATTAATTTCTTACAGTAGCGGTGCAATAACTAAACTAACAATTGCCATCACATTGATAAGAATNTTCATTGATGGGCCAGAAGTGTCCTTGAAGGGGTCACCAACTGTATCACCAACAACAGTTGCAGTGTGAACGTCTGTACCTTTGCCGCCAAAGTTACCCTTTTCAACATGCTTTTTAGCGTTATCCCAAGCGCCACCAGCATTAGCCATCATNAGTGCCATTAGGACGCAACCAAGAAGGGCGCCACCAAGCATTCCGCCGAGTGCTTCAGGACTAATTAGGAAGCCAACTAAAACTGGAGCAGCGACAGCTATTACACCTGGAAGAATCATTTTTTTAAGTGCGGCTGTCGTAGCAATATCGACGCATTTAGCTGTATCAGGCTCAGCTTTACCTTCAAGCAGACCTTTGATTTCTTTGAACTGTCTTCTTACCTCTTCAATCATTTCAAAAGCGGCATCACCAACAGCAGTCATTGTAAGAGAAGCAATTAAAAATGGAATGGTTCCACCAATAAATAAACCAATTAATACTTCAGCACTGTTGAGCTGAAGTAAAAAGTCTACTTTGTTCGCGCTAACAGTTTCTGTATATGCTGTGATAATTGCAAGGGCTGCAAGTGCAGCTGCTCCAATTGCAAAACCTTTTCCAATTGCTGCAGTCGTATTACCAAGCTCATCAAGTGAATCAGTAATTTTACGAGTATCTTCACCAAGGCCAGCCATTTCTGCAATGCCGCCAGCATTATCTGCAATTGGCCCATAAGCATCAATAGCCATAGTCATGCCAACAGTCGCAAGCATTCCAATAGCTGCAATACCTACTCCATATAAACCAACAAAAAGATTAGATACGTAAATAATGACACAAATCATTAGAACTGGAATGACTACAGACTGCATTCCAACTGCCAATCCTTTAATCATAACGGTAGCAGCACCAGTCTTTCCTGATTCAGCAATGTCTCTGATTGGTTTTCCAGCAGTGTAGTATTCGGTTACAAGTCCAATAATAATTCCACCAATACTTCCCATTAACACAGCTGCCCAAATATTATTTGAGACATCTAAATAGTCAATTAAAAAGAATGAAGTAACGATGAATAATAAAGCTGAACCTATAGTTCCCATTCTTAGAGCAGATTCAGGGGATTTATTCGAAGAAAGCTTAACAAATATGATTCCAATCACTGAGCAAACCAGTCCAAGTGATGCTAAGGCAAGAGGTAAGAACATAAGCTCACTTCTATTACCACCAAGTGAGTCTACAGCTATTGTTGCTGCAATTGCAATTGTAGCAATCATGGATCCACAGTAAGACTCAAAGATATCTGAGCCCATACCAGCAATATCACCAACGTTATCTCCAACATTATCAGCGATAACCGCAGGATTGCGAGGATCATCCTCTGGGATTCCTGCTTCTAATTTTCCAACAAGGTCGGCGCCAACATCAGCACTCTTAGTAAAGATTCCACCACCAACACGAGAGAATAATGCTACTACTGAGCCACCCATCGCGAAACCATGAAGTGCTTCAGAGTGCTCTGCGCCAAAGAAGTAATATAATCCGCCTAACCCTAAAAGACCTAAAGCAGCAACAGATAAACCCATAACTGAGCCACCAAAGAATGCAACGGTCAAAGCAGAGGCACTTCCTTTGTCATGAGCTGCTTGGGCTGTTCTAACGTTAGCAATAGTGGCTGTATTCATACCAATATACCCTGCAGTTGCAGATGTTACAGCTCCAACAAGGAAACATAATGCACTAGCTGCACCAAGGAAGATATAGAGAAGGACTAAAAGAACTAATGCAAAGATACTAAGCATTTTATATTCGCGCTTCATAAATACAATCGCGCCAATATGAATTTGTTCACCAATTTTTTTAACGGCGCCGCTGCCACCATCTTGTTTTGTTATCCACTGATAGATAATAACTACGATAATCAAGCCTAAAACACCGAGTCCAGGCGCTATTAAATTTTGATCAAAATTCATTTCTTCTCCTTTAAATAAAATGAAGCGGCAATGATATCCTAAAGTGCTTAAAAAGTGGAAAAAAAAACCTTAATTTGAAGTGAAATGAACTAAATTTGCATTAAATATATCTTATAAAATTAAATTTCTAATTTATTGTTGTATAAGGTCCAAATGTTTGTAATTCGTTTTGCACTTTTATCCTCCTTGTTTTATGCGCTTAATGTTAGCATGATTCCTCTCATTTATACTTTAGAGGTTAGTGCATTTCTGTTTTTATTTATTCGTTTTGGTACAACTTTTTTTACGTCATTAGTTATAACTAAAAGTTTATTTTCATACAATAAAATCAAGCAGCAAAAATTAGGTCTCTGGGTATTAATCCTGTCTTTGTTATTTGGCGTTCAATCCTGGCTTTATGTTGAAGCAGTAAAATATATGTCAGTGGGTTTAGCAAGTGTTGTTCTTTTTACCTATCCTTTAATTACGTATTTAATTGTTTCACTTAATAGCCGAAGGAAGCTAGATGTTTCAACAATACTTATGTTTTTGCTGGCAATAATTGGAATTGCTGCAATATCTCAGAGTGAAGATGGCTTTTACACAATGGCTATTGGTATAGTTTTGGCGATACTTTCAGCGATTTCATATTCTTTAATTTTGATTATTACTCCAAAAATGAGTGCCTTAAAGAATTGGGAGATTGTCAAATATACTACGCTCATTCCTGCGCTTGGATTTCTATACCTATTTTTAAATGAAACAAGTTTCTACTGGCCAAGTAATCAAGCTTTAATCCTTTCTCTTGTTTCAGGCGTTTTTTTTGCAACAGGTATGCTCTTCTATCACATCTCTGTAAAAAAGTACGGTCCAGTCAGAACAGCAAATATTGGTTACACTGAGCCACTACTTGTTTTAATCTTTGGTTTTATTGCTTACCTAGATGCTATCACTTTCATACAAGGTATCGGGGTAATATTGGTGGCAATTGCTTCAATTACAATCGAAAAAAGACAATTAAAACAAAACAACAATTCTGAGGTATAAGGTACAATTTGAGCCTCTCAAAGGACTAAAAAATATTATGACAAAAAGCTACAGTGACTTTTCATTATCGTTCTCGCATTTTAAAAATCCAAGTGCGAAGAATTTTGATTATAAGCATCAACACATTCTTAGCTTAAAGGGCTTCGAGCTTGCAAATAAGGAAATCACATCTTGGGATAATTACAAACCGACTCCATTGCATTCTTTTTCTGATATGGCAAAAGACACTGGTGTGACATCGATTCTATATAAAGATGAGAATCCACGCTTTTCTCTTAAAAGTTTTAAGGCTTTAGGCGGTGCCTATGCCGTTGCAAACCTTTTGATAAAAAAATTAAAAGAGCTTGGCATTGATGCGAATTCATCAGACCTAATTTCTGGAGTCTATAAAAAAGAAACATCAAAATTTACAGTTTGTTGTGCAACAGATGGAAATCATGGAAGATCAGTTGCATGGGGAGCTCAGCAGTTTGGTTGTAATTGTGAGATTTATATTCATAGAAATGTGAGTATAGGAAGAGAAAAAGCGATTGCCAAATATGGCGCCCTAGTGAATCGAATTAAAGGAAACTATGATGACTCAGTTCGAATTGCTGCTGAAGTTGCTGAATCTAATAACTACACTGTCGTATCTGATACTTCTTATGAAGGTTACACAGACATCCCAAAGGATGTGATGCAGGGCTACACTGTAATGGTTGATGAGGCTCTCAAACAAATGGGTGAAACTCCAACCCATGTGTTTCTTCAGGGAGGTGTTGGAGGTTTTCCATCAGCCGTAGTCTCTTTTTTGGTAGAAAGTCTCGATTGTCCACCAATATTTATAGTCGTTGAGCCCGTTAATGCGGACTGTTTGTTTCAAAGTGCTGTTAATGGAGAGCCAACTGCAGTGCATGGTGAATTAGATACTATTATGGCAGGGCTTGCTTGCGGAGAAGTTTCAGTTTTGGCTTGGTCTATACTGGAAAGCTATACCTCACATTTTATGACTATTACAGATGAGTCTATTCCTAAAACAATGCAACTGTTAGCTAACAGAGAAACGCCTATTGTGGCAGGTGAGTCTGCTGTAACTGGTTTAGCTGGTTTTCTTATTGCTTGCAATGATAGTGACCTTAAATCAAAGTTAATGATTAATGAAAATTCAAAAATTCTTTTTTTTGGAACAGAGGGTGANACTGATGAGGAAATGTACGAACAATTAGTTGGAAGATCATCCGAACAAGTATTAAGTGCCCCCTAGTTTCAAATGGAGAAAAAATGAATATTCCTAAAAGAGGATTTGAAATTGCTGAATATGAGAATAGACTTGGCAAGATTCAAAAGTTAATGTTTGAAGCAAAGATGGATGCAATTTTATTGACTACGCAGGTCGATATAGAGTACTACACTGGCTTTAAATCTCAATTTTTTCAAAGTCCAACGAGGCCCTGGTTCGTTTTAATACCAAGCACTGGCAAACCAAAAGCAATTATTCCAACAATTGGTGAGTCTGGAATGAAGGGAACTTGGATCGATGATATCCAGACTTGGATGTCTCCCAATCCTGATGATGACGGCATTAGCCTTCTTCTGGCATCGATTAAATCATTAATGGTGAATCATAAGTCGTTGGGTGTCCCAAAAACTCTGGAAAGTACTTTACGAATGCCTTTAGAAGACTATGAGTTTTTAATTAGCAATCTTAGAGGAATTGAAATCAAGGATGCTAACACAATCATGCGAAAAGTTCGTTTTGTCAAGTCAGAGGCAGAAATAGCTAAAATTAGACACATATGTCAGATTACTTCTCAAGGCTTTATTGATTTAGAGGGCTTTCTTCGTGCTGGTGAAAGTGAGCAAGAAAATTGTAGGCGCTTTAAACAGCATCTTTTGTCATTAGGGGTCGATGACTCGCCCTATATCGTTTCTGGTTCAGGACAAGAAGGGTATGGCTCAATCATTATGGGTCCAACGGACAAGATCATAGAAGAGGGCGATTTATTTATCATTGATACTGGTTCAGTATTTGATAGTTATTATTGTGACTTTGACAGAAANTATGCCTTTGGGTCAATAAGTGATGAAGCCAAAAAAGCATACAGGGTAACCTATGAGGCGACTGAGGCTGGCTTTAATGCTGCTCAAGTAGGTAATACTACCTCAGATATATTCAATGCAATGAATGATGTTCTTCAAAAAGGCGGCGCACTAGGAAACACTGTTGGAAGGTTAGGTCANGGATTAGGCATGCAGCTAACAGAATGGCCCTCCAATACGCAGANTGATAATACTATTCTTGAGCCTGGAGTTGTACTAACACTCGAGCCAGGTATGGCATTCCTTCCAGGAAAAGAGATGGTTCATGAGGAAAACATCGTTATCACTGAGGATGGACCTGAGTGGCTCAGTATTCGAGCTGCGGCTGAATTACCAATTATTCAGTAGGCTTTAAGTCTAGATATATTATCTACATTTATAGAATTACTCTTATATAATAATGAGAATCATTATTATTTGTATTTAAAAATGCTAAGTGTAAGTAATTTGTCAATCACATTTGACGTAAATCATGTCCTAGATGGATTCAATCTTAATCTAGAAAGTGGCGATATTTTTGCTCTATTAGGCGATAGCGGCAGTGGAAAAAGCTCTGCGCTGAGATTTATTGCTGGCCTTGAGAAAGCTAAGGATGGTTCTGTAGTTCTAGATGGGAAGGATCTTAGTATGAGCGGCNTTCATTCAGTAAGGCCTGAACAAAGGGAAATTGGAATGGTATTTCAAGATTACGCACTATTTCCACACATGAATGTTTTTCAAAATATTAGTTTTGGAATAGATCACCTTGCTAAAGATGAAAAAAGTCTTAAAGTTACCTCACTTTTAGAACTAATAAGTCTTAGTGGAATAGAAAAGAAGTACCCCCATCAGCTGTCTGGTGGAGAGCAGCAGCGTGTTTCTCTAGCAAGGGCATTGGCTAACTCACCCAAACTTTTACTACTTGATGAGCCTTTTTCTAGCCTTGACAAATCTCATCGTGATGAACTTATTAGGGATGTTAGAAATATACTAAAGAAGAAGTCAGTCACATCAATACTTGTAACTCATGATGAAAAGGAAGCGGAAGTATTTGCAGATAAAATTGGAAAAATTGAAAAAAAACAGTTGCTTGTTGTTTGATATTGTGTATCATTCGCAAATGATAATGATTATCATTTGAAATAAAAACAACAACTACTTTTAATTAACCAAGGAAAAAGCAATGAATATAAAGCGCTCCATCGTTCTCTCTTTAACTCTTTCAACAATCTTAATGGGCACTGTCACTCAGATTCAGGCTGCATCGGATGAGGTCACAGTTTATAGTTCAAGAAAAGAGCATTTGATAAAGCCTCTTTTTGAACAATTCACAAAAAAAACAGGCATAGAAGTAAATTATCTAACTGGAAGTGGGGGTGACCTAATAGAAAGACTTAAGTTGGAAGGGCATAACACGCCAGCAGATATGTTTATGACAGTTGATGCTGGAGATCTTTGGTATGCTGGTACTCAGGATATTTTTCAAAGTGTTAGTACTGAAACTATTAAAAGCAACATCCCATCTTACTTAAGAGATCCAAATGGACTATGGACAGGACTGTCAGTTAGAGCGAGNACAATTGTTTATAGTACTGATCGCGTTAAGCCTGCTGATTTATCTACTTATGGAGACTTGGCTTCAAGTATTTGGAATCAAAGGCTATGTTTGAGAACCAGTAAAAAGATTTATACAAAGTCTTTGGTTGCCTCAATTATTCATAATCAAGGTGAGGATAAGGCTTCTGAAATAATTAGTGGCTGGGTAAATAATTTAGCAGCAGTGCCAAATGCAAAAGACTCTCATGTTATGGATGCAATAATTGCAGGCCAGTGTGATGTTGGATTAGTCAATACTTATTACTTTGGGCGATTAATTGAGAAAACTCCAGATGCTCCTGTGAGGCTTTTTTGGGCAAACCAAGAAACTACAGGCGTTCATGTTAATGTCTCTGGCGCTGGTATAACTAAGCATGCCTCAAATCCTTCTGGTGCAACTCAATTACTGGAATGGTTGTCTTCAGCTGAAGCTCAGGCAATTTATGGTTCTCTCAATAAAGAATATCCTGCAAATCAAAATATTGATTCTGATGAAATTGTTTCTTCATGGGGTGATTTTAAGCAGGACAAGATGAATCTTTCCATAGCTGGTATATTGCAAGCTGATGCAGTTAAATTAATGCAAAGGTTGGGATATAAATAAAAACTCTAGAAGAACTTTAACTTTATCCAGGGCTTTATCTAAGCTCTGGATAATTTCTATTAAAATAGAATACTTTTTTCGATCCTTGTCTTAATGAAAAAGGTTTTTATCAAATCAAATTTTTTAATAGGTCTGCTTGCTTTAACGGTTGCTCTTCCCATATTTGTAGTTTCTTCAGCATGGCTTTTGCCTGGCACAGATTTATGGTCACATTTTGCTCAGACATTACTACCTGACCTTGTTACTTCAACTTTGATTCTGTTGATTGGTGTTGGAATTGGGGTGAGTATTTTAGGAACTATATTGGCATATCTTGTTGTTATGGTGGAGTTTCCTGGCCGGGCTTGGCTAGAGTGGGCTCTATTTCTTCCTTTTGCAATCCCTGCATATGTTTTAGCTTTCGTTTATCTTGGTGTGTTTGACTATTCGGGTTACGCTCAGGTATGGTTGAGAGAGTATTTAGGGATTCCAGGTTTTGATATTCGTTCAGGATACTGGGCAATAATTTTGACTTTTGTCTTGGTTTTTTATCCATATGTTTATATGATGGCAAGAGCCTCATTTAAGCGTCAAAAGATGCAAATGATCGAAGCTGGTAAAATGTTAGGAGCAAAACCTTTAAGAGTCTTTTGGCGAATTTCTGTTCCACTTGCAAGGCCTGCAATTGCTGCCGGCGTATTGGTAACTTTGATGGAAACATTAGCAGATTTTGGAGTTGTTTCATTATTTAACTATTCAACATTTACAACTGCAATATATTCAGCATGGGGGGATTTTCGTTCAATTGAGGTAGCCGCTCAATTAGCCTCATTGTTGGTTCTTGTATCTTTTTTTCTTATCTATTTTGAAAGAAAAGCAAGAGGAAGTGCTAAGTATTATTCTTCTGATGTATCTAATGTTAAAGCTTATTATGCAAAAGGAGCTATTGGTTGGCTAATCTTCTTTTTTGTGTTTGGTGTATTTATGTTGTCATTTGCAATGCCATTACTTCAGATATTAATTTGGAGTGCTGAATTATTCTCTATTGAATGGACTCATCGCTATTTTGACTATTTTGTATCCAGTGGAATTTTGACACTCAGTGCAACCGTTTTAACGGTTTTTGTTGCAACAGTATTGGCACTTCCTAGTCGACGAAAGTCAGAGAGTAAAGGCTTGCAGTTGCTGATTCGATTTTCAACTCTTGGATATGCATTACCAGGTTCAGTGATGGCAGTTGGCTTGCTGTATGGTGTTCAAAACATCTCATTAATTAGTATCTATCTTGGCGGTTCATCAATAAACCATATTCTTTTTGGCTCTGTTTCTTTGCTGCTATTTGCTTATGTATCAAGATTTATGGCAATTGCTTTTAATTCTACTAGTGCCTCCAGTGAGCAAATCAAGCCCGTATATGGACAAAGTGCTCGATTATTAGGCGCTTCTAGGCTTCGTTTAATCAGAGATGTTTATCTACCTATGATGATGCCAGGTATTTTAGCTGGAGGCTTGTTAGTCGCGGTTGATGTTATGAAAGAACTTCCAGCTACCTATCTTTTAAGGCCTTTTGGTTGGGATACGCTTGCCATAAGGGTTTTTGAATTGAGCTCTGAAGGGCTATATGAGAGGGCTGCTATTCCAGCTCTAATGATGGTATTTTTTGGTGCAATTATTATGCTCCTTTTTAATAAACTTGATAACAAGAAATATTAAGTCAGTAACCTGAAAATTTAATTAAGAGAAGGCTTTAATTGAATTAGGTAAAATAATCTTAATTACATTTTAAAATTCTTTTTATGAGTATTGATTTACTTGAAGTTCAAGGTGTTAAATGCTCCTCCGTTTACTCAGGGATAAAGAAAAATAATGCACTAGATCTTTCCTTAATCTCACTTGTAAAGGGAAGTAAAACTGCTGCTGTTTTTACGCAAAATATCTTTTGTGCTGCACCAGTCATAGTTGCAAAAAACCACTTACACTCTGATGTAGAGGCGCTTTTAATTAACAGTGGAAATGCTAATGCTGGCACCGGTAAAAAAGGACTGGAGCACACATTTGAATCATGTGAAATTTTAGCCCGAGAACTTCTTATTAAGCCTGAACAGGTACTGCCTTTCTCAACAGGCGTAATTGGTGAATTGTTACCTATAGATGCATTTAAAAATAATGCAAATCTTCTTGTAAGTTCTCTTTCTAAAGGCGGCCTTAGGAGTGTCGCCAAAGGAATTTTGACAACTGACCTAGTTGAAAAGTCATATTCTACTTCTTTTAGAGTTGGTGAGAATACTGTCACTCTTTCTGGGATTGCAAAAGGTTCTGGAATGATTAGGCCAGACATGGCAACAATGCTTAGTTTTATAGTGAGTGATATTAATGCATCCTCAGAAGAACTACAAGATTGTTTAACAATTGCAGTAAATCAATCATTTAATCGCATTACAGTAGACGGCGACACGTCAACAAATGATGCCTGTACTCTGAGCGCTACCAATAAATCTGATGTCCAGCTCAAAGATTGTAAAAATGAATTTCAATTGGCNCTTAATGAATTAACAAAAGAGTTAGCTTTAATGATTGTTAGGGATGGAGAGGGTGCAACTAAGTTTGTAGAAGTAAAAGTGGGTGGATTAGATTCTAATAAAGATTGTTTAGAAGTCGCATATACGGTTGCTCATTCACCATTAGTTAAGACAGCACTATTTGCAAGTGACGCAAATTGGGGCCGAATTCTGGCTGCAGTAGGGCGATCAAAAATTGATGGCTTGAGTATTAATAATATTGATATATTTTTAAATGATCTTCAAGTTATTTCTTCTGGAGAGGTTAGCAATGACTATTCAGAGGCATCTGGCACTAGTGAAATGCAAAAACCTGAGATTACTATTAGTGTTGCTTTAGGTGATGCAAAGACTTCTGAAAGTGTTTGGACAACGGATCTTTCATACGACTATGTAAAAATTAATGCAGAGTACCGTAGTTAATTCTTAAAGATATTTTTCATTCTTTGTGTTATCAATAATATACTGTTTAAACCTTCTAGCAATTGGAGATAATTCAGCTTTGGCATTATGAACAATGTGCCATTGTCTTATGATAGGGAATGGCTCTACATCAAGCTGTCTAATGATTTTATTTTTAAGTTGCAGATTGACAGAATGCATCGACACAAACCCAATTCCTAAGCCAGCTTGAACAGCTTCAACAATTGCTTCATTAGAATTAATCTGAATATCAGAATTAAAATTTAGACCTGTAAATCTTTCAATTGTAATTCTTGTGCCTGATCCAATTTCTCTAGTAAGAAGAGTTTCCTGAGACAAATCTTTAATTGATATATCTTTTTTACTGAGTAATTCATTCTCAGGATGAGCAATAGCAATCAAGGGGTTTTGCATAAAAGCTTGAGAAGTTAAAGGACTATTTTTTGGTGGTTCGCCCATGATCACAAGATCCGCATTATTATTTTTAAGATTATCTAGGAGTGATTGTCTATTGGTTACATCAATATAAAAGGTCATCTTTGGAAAAGCTTTTTTAAATTTTGCAAGTAAGGCGCTAATAA
>JGI26262J51727_1001416_pt1 | contig 11218 bp, 7 predicted proteins | sample SaaInlV_150m_DNA_3_FD_51727 | JGI IMG/M metagenome (IMG submission 51727)
TTATGAAGCCATTGCTTATAAAGGAATTATTTTGATAATTGAAATTTTATGACATTTTATAATGATAATGAAAGAGGTGAGAAGGGGGTCCTGTGTTAGTAAATTAAGCATGCCTCGCGATGTGAAGAAAAGCCCTTTATATCCTCTTCCCAGGTGGACTCTAGGTTGTTGATGGATAGAGTGTCAGACTCTATCGCTTCTCGTAGAGTTGGATTCCCATAAAGAAGATCAATAGCTAACCGATCGTTAACAAACTCATAAGCTTCTTTTCTCCATGAAAAATTATCCGGATATAATTTCTTAATGGAAGAGAGCAAAGCTATACTTGTTACAAGTGGTTTGATCTTATTTCTTTCAGTTATATGAAGTTGAACACCCCCGCATACTGTACCATTCCATTTTTGAAATTGAGGTTTGAAATATTGAGGCCGGAAAAACAACCCCGGAAGATTTTCTTTATTGAGTGTTTTAGCTAAAGTTTCTGCATCAATGTAGGGTGCTCCAACTTGTTCAAAGGGAATAGTCGTTCCTCTTCCTTCTGATAGAAGAGTCCCTTCAATCAGACACATCCCGGGGTATACTGTAGCCGTCGATAAGGTGGGCATATTGGGTGACGGTGAAACCCAAGGAAGACCGGTTTGATCATACCACATGGGTCGTTCCCAGCCTTCCATCGGAATTACCTTTAGATCGCACTTGATACCAAAGTATTCATTGAACAATATTGCCAGTTCACCAATTGTCATTCCGTGGCGGTTGGGAATTGGATATTGTCCGACAAAAGACCAAAACTCTTTTTCAACAAGATTACCTTCAATGGTCACCCCATTAATCGGATTGGGGCGATCGCAGACAATCATCCTTGTATTTGACTCGACACATGTTTTCATGCAATTTGCCAAAGTATAAATAAAAGTGTAGTAGCGTGAACCCACATCCTGAATGTCAAAAACTAAATTATCTATTCCGTTTAAAAGAGATGGGGAAGGAGTGAGCGAAGAAGCGTCAGCTCCATAAAGGCTTCTCACTAGGAGACCTGATAATGGTTCGGTTTCATCGGTGACGAGCGCCATGTCCTGATCGACCCCATAGACACCATGTTCAGGTGCTAATATTGTTTTTAGTTTGAATGATTTATTGTTATGAAACTTGCCGATTGAGGATTGCCCATCACTGGTCAGACTTGTTTGATTTACTACAAGGCCTAATGTGTTTCCGCAGAGATACTCATTAGGGTTGGCTAGTAGTTTTTCAAGACCGAGAGTGACTTGTTTCATTTAGTTGAACCCCGCTTGGTTGAATTTATCTTTCACTTATTGTCTACGTTGCTACTGGATGTAAACTGAAAGAGAAAAGATCCTACTGCCCTCAAAAATTTTATTTAGAGGGAAAAAATTATTAAGGCCTCAACTCTGTGCTGACGAGTCCCTTGTGAGAACGGAGGTTCCTCGTGAGGGAATTATCCGGTTAATCTTATGATTTTTATGGCTTTGGTTTGTTCGACAGGAGCATTCTTTTTGCTGGCAACTCCCATGAGTTTTTTCCAATTTTCTTTTTCCCAGGAGCGGGCTTCACCGTAAAAACGATATTCTCTTTCTTTTTTCTTGAATTGTGGATGATGAGCTCTCCACATGCCTCTTTCTCTTTTTATCGGGGCCCATTGGTGGCACATTTCGTGGTATACGGTCAACTCCAGAACTGACAGAGGAACAAAATCCTGTTGCAAGCGGGGGATGAATTCGAATGAGTCTTTTCTCTGGGTCGTAGGAACCAAACCTGAAAGAGGTGAGATTTTTTTTGTTCACCTTTTTCCCCCATTCGATATTTGCTTTGATTTTTGATCCAAAATACTCAGCGTTAAGTTTGTCGAATCTCTCTTTCAAGTTTACCTTGTAATCGTTCGTAAGGCCTAGAGCTGAGGGGTGTTTGTTTTTCAGTTTTCTCTTACTTAAAAGAGATAAAACTGCTTTCCTTGAACTTGCCGGCAAGTTATTTTTAGACAGAAGCTTCGTGAGTAATGTTTTTTCTAAAGCAGAGATAACGTTCTTTGGAGAAGTATCAAAACAATCAAAGTAATTTTCATTAAACACCTCTACATTGACCACAGCCTCTTGAAGGTCGATTTTTATCTGCCCCATGAAATCAAACCCATCCTTACGGCATCTAAAAACCCTTGAATAAACACGTATGTTTTTTCTGTTTCCCCGAGAGGGGCCAAATATTATGCTGCCTGATCTTGGAGCGTTTTCGGAAGTAATGGCGGGAGGTTTTTTCATGCAAGGTGACCTCTCTATAGAAAACAATATCTTGATTTGTAACTTCCAGAAAATATTACTTTAACCAAGGTGCGGTGTCTATAAGTAAAGTTCTTATGATTTGGAGTTTAGAGTAAGCTTGTAATGCAGTTTGCTTTCTGTACCGCTTTACAACTATTTAGATTTATTTTAAGCTGAAANTATGAAAACCATGGTCTGGTGGAACTTATTGAAGATTGTATTGATTGCATTCACTTTGTTAACTGGTTTCGCTTGCACAACTGCGATGGAACCAACAGCTGTCAGGACATCCTATAATAGTGCGGCAGATATAGACCTGTTTCTAGCTACCAGTGATGAGGATATAGAAAACCAAGCTCTCGATCGTTTAAAGGCGCATGGCGTTGATTCTGTTCAAGTAAAACAATTTTTGCGGGCCTCACCACTGTCCAACCAGAACCCCGTCGGAGTGCAATCAAACCTAAAACTTAAAATAAACGCGAAAACGTATTCTTACGCGCTCTACGTTCCCGAATCGGCTAAACCTAATATCCCAATGATTGTAGTTATGCACGGTATGGGGGGGAGTGGCGCTAATACAATACATAAATGGATTGAACGACTGGAAAATAAGTTTGTCATTCTTTGCCCTACCTATCCTATGGGGGCATGGTGGTCAAAAAATTCAGAAAATTTTGTCCTGCGGTTGATTCGTGAAATACGTGCTAAATATTCCATTGACCCCAATCGGATTTTTCTTTCCGGACTTTCTAATGGGGCTATTGGTGCTTACCTAATAGGAATGTTTTACCCCGACCAGTTTGCTGGCGTTGTCCCGATCGCCGGAGGTATTACCAAGCGACTTATGTCTTTCTTAGTGAACTTGAATAATACTCCTATGTATATTATTCAAGGGAAATTTGACCCTATATTTCCAATCGAGCTTACTCGCCGAACCTACAAAATTTTATCTGATTTTAAATCTCCCGTTATTTTTCGCGAACATAAAGAACACGGGGCAGCACATGGAGGTCATTTTTTACCAGAGTCTGAGGTCCCTGCCTTGGTTGAGTGGCTTACCAAACAAAAAAGAAACACCTCTCCCAAGGTGGTACGTATAACCAGAGAAGAAAACCATATGAAGCGTGTTTTTTGGGCAAGAGTCAGTAAAGGTTTAAAACTGGCCGCATTGCAAATCCCCGGTCCCGAAATGGAACCTCTCAATATTCATGATGGTAAAATTGCCACCTTATTTGCCATCGATAAGGGAGATAATCGCTTTATAGTAAGAGGGAAAAATGTCTTGGAATTTGAATTGTATCTTTCATCTGATTCTATCGATTTTAAAAAGCCAGTGGTTGTAACTTTTCAATCCATACAGGATAAAGGGGATAAACTTGCCCCAGGTGAAAAGTTTGTGGCGTATAACAAAAAAGTAGAAAAAAGCACGAGCGTTCTTCTGAGAAACTTTAAGGAGTTCCATGACAAAAAATTCCTTTATGATGCGAAAATTACTATTTCCACACAAAACACGGTCAGGTTTGCAGCATCACAATGACTCAGACAATAAATTCTTTACCAGAAAATAGAAGCCATCTCCTAGAAAGATCGAGAGAACTTCTTGGTTGGCCTTTGATTCAAGAAGCTCTTGCAGGATATGCATGTTCTCCCGTGACATCTGAACTTTGCTGCTCACTTGTTCCACACTCAGATATTGACTCCGCAAATACTGCACTCAATACCACGGCGGAAATGGTTGAATTTTTGGAAAGAGAAAATTCTTTTCCTATTAATTCTTTTGAAAACTTTCTCCCTATATTTGAAGAGGCTAAAGAAAGAGAGCTTCTAGACTCGGAGCAGTGTCTTTCTGTTTTAAAGCTATTACGTGTCGTTCGGCATGTGCGAAATTCTATAGAAAAACAAGACAGTTTCCCCTTACTAAAATTAGTTAGCAACCCACTCGATCCAGTGCCCTCTTTATACAAAGAATTAGAGCGATGCATTGACGATGAAGGAGTGATAAAAGAAAATGCTTCACCCGATCTCAAGCAGGCTACTCGTGATGTGTTTTCTGCAAAACAAAAATTAGAATCAAAAGTTGGTAAGTATTTTTCTGGTGAAACATACAAAGATGTAATTCAAGACAGTTATCACACAGAAAGGGAAGGTCGGCTTGTCATTCCTGTTAAATCGGACAAGCGTTCGCAAATAGAAGGAATTGTCCACGATAGTTCTGGAAGTGGGCAAACGCTGTATGTCGAACCATCTTCTATCGTCCCATTAAATAATCAACTGAAAATAAATAGAATAGCTGTTGATCGGGAAAAGAAAAAAGTTTTACAGTTGCTGACTAAGCAGATAATTGACTCAGGAGAGATCATTTTCTCTAGTATGGAGATTCTCGTAGAACTTGACTTTATTCATGCCCGGGCTAGGCTGGCTAAGGTAATGCAAGCGAGGTTGTGCCCTATTAGACAGGGGTGTGCTTTACAGCTAAATAAAGCCTTAAACCCAGAACTTATACTAAATGGAAAAGACGTAATTCCAAATGATATTGCCTGGGATCAATCGACGCATGTAATTATCATATCGGGCCCAAACACGGGAGGGAAAACTGTAACACTTAAAACAGTTGGTTTGATGACCCTTATGGTTCGTGCAGGACTTTTTTTGCCCGTTGATAAAGAATCCCATATTCCATTTTATCCAGAAGTATATGCTGATATTGGAGACGAACAGAGTATAGAGCTCAGTTTGTCAACCTTCTCAGCCCATATTAAAAAGATTATTCATATTATGAACCATGCTGCCTCAGGTTCACTCATTTTACTCGATGAGCTGGGAATAGCTACGGATCCACACGAAGGGGCCTCTTTAGCAGAAGCCATGCTGACCGAGTTAAATGATAAAGGGGTAACAACTCTTGTTTCTACACACTACATGGCATTAAAGCTTCTTGCACAAACACACAGTGGATTTATTAATGCATGCACGGAGTTTGATTCTAAATCACAGACACCAACCTACCGCCTAATTTTTGGAGTACCTGGTCATAGCGCTGCAATCGACATTGCCGAACAGCTTGGTCTTAATGCGGCAATAACGAAACGCGCAAGAAAGATTTACCAGTCGCAAGATACGCGAGCTGATGAGGTGCTAAAAGATTTGACTCAACAGCGAATAGAGTTGCTAAAAGAAAAAGAACTGTTGCAATCTAGGAACCTCAAGCTGGAGGTTTTAACGAGGCAACAAAGTGAACTTACTGAGAGCCTTCAAGAAAAAGANAAAAAATTTAAATTTGAAAAATCAAAACGAATACAAGCTTCTGTTCGGGAAGCGAAAAACCAGGTTCGCCAAATGATGCAGGAAGTTAAGGGAAGCGCAGACATCTCAAAACTTCGTAAGGCAGAACGTGAACTTGGGATGATGGGGAGAATACCGTTGTCCGCACATCGAGACGATCTTTCTGAATGGAAAATTGATCCTGAGAAACTAAAGGAAGGCGATTCGGTATTGATTGAAAGTTATGGGGCAACAGGAATTCTATTGGAAAATCCCACAGGAAAAAAGAAAGTCCGAGTGGGTTTGGGGAAAATAGAAACTGTTATAGCAACTGATAGATTAAAAGGNAGTTTAAAGANAAAACGTGCCGCGGATAAGATTTCGGAACAAATCAGTGTGAATATTCACACGGAGTTGACGTCACAGGTAAAAAAAACTTGCGACCTTCGGGGAATGAGTTCTGAGGAGGCACTCCNCGCTATGGAAAACTTTCTGAGTCAGGCGATTGCTAATGAAATTAGACAGACGACAATAATTCACGGTCATGGAATGGGAACAATCAAAAAACTCGTTAGGGACTACCTTTCTTCAACTGGAATTTGNACGAAGTTTTCCCCTGCTTCAAGAGAAAACGGAGGGGATGGTGCGACAATAGTTGAATTCTAGGAATTAAAATATAACACTACTTGTCAATCAAATACCTTGACCAAATGGTCAAAACGATTTTTTGATTTCTTGATTTTTTCCTCATTGCCCAGAACACAGACATTGCCAGACTCTTTTATTTTTCTGAATAGACCGGCAAAAGATTTAATATCCTCTAAACGAGTTGACAGTAATTCATCTCGCCGTTTCTGTTTTAACGCGTATGTTTTCCCAGTTAAGTATTCAACCATTGAAGCAGACCCCTTTCGGTCTGCTGTCATTGGTGGATCCAGGCGTCCTACACAACCAATCAAAATCTTAGTTAACTCTTTATCTGAAATGTCCAGNTTTTTAAGGTAATCACCAATTTGGTCATATATATCAAGCGTCTCAGTTAAGTTTGGATCTCGGTACGAGACCAACCCATAATCACCGCTATAGGAATCNAAGGAACTTTGTGAACCATAGGCTCCTCCTTGAACACGAACCCTGTCCCATAAAAAACAAGTACGAAGAACAGCATTCAAAACATCAAATTTTCCACTATATTCCATACCTAATTCAAATAAATTGGTTCCTTTTCCAACAAATTGCACTGAGCTTACTGTTAAAAAGGCTTCGTTTACTGGTCCGGTTTTAAACTTTAAGATTGCAGGNGTTTGCTTTTTTGTAGATAAATTTTGAGTTAGACTCATAACTCTTTTTTCAATTCTTTTATAGTCATTTTCAGGAGCAGTAATGTTCACAAAAATATTTTCTTTAGTAAATAAGCTTTGTGTAACACCCTTGAATTCTTCAGCCACTTCGTCAGGATTCTTTTCTGCGCGGTCTAGTAATGTTTCTAGGAATCTATAATAAGAAATTCCGTCGGTAAGTTCGTTGTATTGGCCTAAGGAAGACTGGTATGAATTAAGTCGAGAGAGGACATAATGGTTTCCTGAAGATAAAATAGAATCCTCCATTGAGGCTTTAGAACTCTTTATAATCTCAACCAAGCGTTTAGGGTTATTAAAGTCATATTCCAAAATCACCTCATCCCAAATATCAAAAAGGTGATCCAGGTTTTCCATAAGAGCTTTTCCGCTAAAGAAAATACGTGATAATAAGCTTTTATGATCATTGATTCTAGTTGAAGTGAAATGCCAGGAACGAAGCCCTCCCGTATGGATACCAAGTAGTTGCGATATTTCCATGTAACTATGTTTGCGTGTTCCCATACCTAAAACCAAATTACCAACAAGTGAAAGGTAGGGGATTTTATCAAGAGGGATACTGAGCGCATCGAAACCAATTTGAACATAAGCTATATTATTTGTGAATAAATCATGAAATAAAATCTTAGGTTCGGATTCTTTTCTTAATTCCATCGGGAAACGTTCACTCTCAACTTCAATATCATGGATATCTAAACTTGGTAGTTTTTCTAAGGCTTCTGGAGAATCTGGTTTGATCTGCATTGCCTGGAGCTCTTGAGTTTTCTGGACAAGGTTTTCAATGTCATTTTGTGACATGGAGCCTTTCAAAGCCCGCATATTTTTTCTAACCTTGGCATCTTTTTTCTTCTCAAGGTCTGGCTTAGGTTTAGCAAGCATTACACTCTGATGATTATTATTTAAAAGGTACTTATCTATNAAATTTTCAAAATATCTTTCTTTTGANTTACGTTTAATTTTTNCCATCAGNTTGTCATATTTTAAATGCATAAAAGGGTCTGAATCATATAACCAGGAAGCTAAGGTCTGAATGTTGTAGACAATACCCTTTGGAAAACCACCAAAATTTGATTCGCGCAGTTTGAAGTCGATCGAATTTACAGCCGACTTGACCATGTTTTCCTCAATTCCATTATCAACAAGGTTTTTTAGGGTTGAGAAAATAAGTTCAATGATTTGGTCTTCGTTGTCGGTTTCTGTGCCTTTAAGTCCAACGGCAAAGGTTGTTTCGAAACGATTGTCATCAAATCCACCGCCAATCACCTCGCTTCCAAACTCAGAGTCGAGCAATGCTTTACGTAGCGGAGATGCAGAAGTTCCAAGCAATAAATAACTTAAAATATTAAAAGCAAGGCAATGCTCATGGTTGGTTGACTTATCTAGTTTGAATCCCACGATAACAAACGTTTTCTTGTCTAGAGATTCATCTTTTGATACAGGATAGAAAATTTCTTTTCGCTTAGGTTTGCTAAATCGCCTTTGTGCGTTAACAGCAGATTCAATTTCAATGGACTCAAAATCTTTGAGGTATTCATTATCTAGAAAATTTAAATATTCCAGTGTATCTCCATCGCCATAAAAGAAAATACGACTGTTCGATGGGTGATAATGTTTATTGTGAAAACTTTTAAACTCTTCATAGGTTAAATCCGTAATAGCTTCAGGGTCACCGCCCGATTCAAAACCATAAGTCGTGCTTGGAAAAAGTGAATGAGCTAAGTGTCGATCTAAAATGCTTTCGGGGCTTGAGAAAACACCCTTCATTTCATTAAAGACGACACCTTTATAAGTGATATTCTTATCAGGACGTTCCAACTCGTGATGCCATCCCTCCTGCATAAATGTTTCTTCTGTGATGTTTGGATAAAATACAGCATCTAGGTAAACATCCATCAAATTGAAAAAATCTTTCTTATTACGACTTGCTACTGGATACATGGTTTTATCAGGAAAAGTCATCGCATTGAGAAAGGTCTGTAAACTACCTTTCAATAACTCCAGAAACGGTTCTTTAACAGGATACTTGCGTGACCCACATAAGACACTGTGTTCAAGAATATGGGCAACTCCTCGATCGTTAGATGGAGGCGTCTTGAATGTTGCGCTAAAAACTTTATTATCGTCATCATTCTCCATTACAAGAACTTCTGCACCAGTTTTTAAATGAGTAAACAGCAATGCTAACGAATTTAATTCAGAAATCGATTCTTGCTGATTCAATCGGAATCCCGAATAATTTTCCCCTAATTCAAAACCCATTATTNCCCTTTCGTTTTTCTGCTAATGAAAACATCCTTAATCACTTTAAAAAAATACCTACTTGTTTGGATGTCAATTTAAGTATGATAGATTCATCTAATCTAATTAATCAAACGGAATCCTGATAATCTATAAAGCCTTTATATCTAAGCCTATTGGACAGTGGTCTGAGCCCATTATCTTGGGATATATACATGAATTTTTTACCTTTTTCATTAAATCTTCGGTAACGAAAAAATAATCGATACGCCATCCAATATTTTTCTTNCGGACATCAGCTCTATAGCTCCACCAAGTGTAATGATCTGGTTCCTGGCAGAATTCACGGAAAGTATCAATGTATCCATGTCCGATAAATTTGTCCACCCAGGCCCTTTCTTCCGGAAGAAATCCTGAGTTTTTTTCATTTGGCTTAGGGTTTTTTAAGTCAATAGCCTTATGAGCTGTATTTACATCTCCGGTGATGACCAGTTTTTTACCCTTTTTACGCAAAGCTTCACAATGGTCGAGGAAGGCATCATAAAAATCCATTTTATACTTTAGACGTTCCGGACCACTGGTACCATTTGGGAAGTAAATATTTAACAGGTCAAAATCTTTGTATTCAAGTCGGATGATTCTTCCTTCCACATCAAACCTATCAATTCCCATCCCCAGGTGAACTCCTAGGGGCTTTTTTTTGGTTAAAATAGCCACGCCACTATACCCTTTACGTTGAGCTGGATTCCAAACAGCATGATAGCCGGAGGGGTTTGCAACATCTTCCGTCAGGTCATTTGGTGTAGCCTTGATTTCTTGTAGGCACATTACATCGGGGGCTTCGGTATGAAACCAGTCCATAAAGCCCTTTCGAACGGCAGCGCGTATGCCATTTACATTCCAACTCAAAATTTTCATATCCACCCTCGCACTTAAAGCATAACTGCTGTTTAATTATATTAAAAAACCCCATAAAACCTGTTTGCGACCCGATATACTCTCATAAAAATCTGGTTGAACCAATGGATAAAGTCTAATCATTTGGATTGGGTTTTCAGGAGATCTTAATTTAGTGATGTCTTAGAAAATTCATGATAAAAATGTTTGTCTAATGGTAAAGCTACACATTAATATTCTTATAGTCAGGATAGAAGCTGAGTGAACATGCCTACTCCAGAACTATTAGTCAAAAACTTAAAAGTATCTTTTGCGGTTTTAAAAAAAGAGTTGATAGCTGTTCGTGGAATCAGTTATCAACTCAACCAAGGCGAGATACTAGCATTAGTTGGAGAATCGGGTTGTGGTAAAACCGTCAGCGCTCTTTCCATATTAAGGCTTATTCAAGAACCGCCTGGGAAAATTATGAGTGGAGAAATTCTTTTTTCTGGTAAAGACCTTTTAAAACTCAAGAAAAAAGAATTACAGAATCTGAGGGGAAAAGATATCGCGATGATCTTTCAGGATCCAATGACCTCATTGAATCCTGTTCTCACTATAGGGGAACAAATCATTGAAACACTCTTGCGCCACACTTCCCTCTCCCGAAAAAAAGCTAGGGAAAAATCTTTTAGGCTTTTAGAGCAGGTTGAAATCCCTTCCCCGAAGCAAAAATTAGATCAATATCCACATCAATTAAGCGGTGGGATGAGGCAAAGGGCCATGATTGCTATGGCACTTTCATGCTCTCCGCGTATTCTTATAGCCGATGAACCAACAACAGCACTCGATGTTTTAATACAGGCACAAATACTTAGCCTTCTAAAAAGAATAAAAAATGATACTCAGATGTCTATTCTACTCATTACTCATGATTTGGGAGTTGTTGCTGAAGTAGCAGAGCGTGTCATGGTGATGTATGCAGGTGAAATAGTCGAGTCGGGCTTAGTTGATGATATTTTTCGTTCTCCGCTACATCCTTATACGTTAGGTCTTATGGAGTCCATCCCTAAATTGGAAACCACTCAACAGAAGCTTCCAAAACTAAAAGAAATATCAGGGACGGTGCCTTCTTTGTTGCAAGTTCCTACTGGGTGTCCATTTCATCCTCGTTGTTCTGCAGCAGAAACACGTTGTAAAACAGACAAA
>JGI26262J51727_1001438_pt1 | contig 11063 bp, 10 predicted proteins | sample SaaInlV_150m_DNA_3_FD_51727 | JGI IMG/M metagenome (IMG submission 51727)
CCCATCTCAATAGAGTCATGAAAAATATAAGATACAGCAATCAAGGTTATAATTATAGCAATCCAAGTTTTACTATCTGGTACCTCTTTAAGAAATATACTACCCAATATAGCAGATAACATTGGTGCCATTGCAATCATTACTAATGTGTTAGCAACATTGGTATTTTGAATAGATATAATGAAAGTAATATTGCAGATAGAAAAACTTATAACATAAAAAATACCAGGATAACCAACACCTACTAGAGCTTTTAGGAGATTATTTTTATAAAAAAATATAAGTCCAATAAGCACAACCACAAAAGGAATTGCACCTCTATAAAAAAGCATACCCCATGTTTCAATATTAGAAAGTCTTATAAAAATAGAGTCAGGTGTTATTAACATTACAGCAATAAATGCTAAGAGAGACCCTTTTTTTTGATTAGATAAATTTTTCAAGCCTTTAACTCTTCCCAAAAAATTTTGGCAAGATTAATTCCTGACAAATCATATAACGTTTTTAATCCAGTAGGTGAAGTTACATTAATATCTCCATTAAGTTTTTGATCAATAAAATCAATTCCTGCAAAATAAATATTTTCTTTTTTTAAATCTTTAGCAATTAATCTAGATATTTTATTTTCTATTTTAGTTAATTTAATATTAATTGGTTTGGCACCTTTACTCATATTACTTAAGAAAGATCCTTTTTTTGGTACTCTAGAGATAGCACCACATACCTTGCCATTAATTAAAAAGACTCGTTTATCTCCTTTGCTAATTTTAGGTAAATATTTTTGGCACATAATATGATCATGTTGTTTAATAAATTTTTGAACAAGTTTTAAATTAAATGTATTCAACAAATGAATGTCATTACCACCAAAACTATGGATAGGTTTTAAAATAACTTTTTTGTGCATTTTAAAAAAGTTTTTAATTTCATCTATATTTTGTGTAAAAATCGTACTTGGCATATATTTTTGATATTTAACTGAATAAAGTTTTTCTGATACATTTCTAATAGATGTAGGGTTGTTGATGATGTTAACTTTATCTTTGATGGTATCTAAAATGTAGGTTGCTGAGATATATTCAAGATTAAAAGGAGGATCTTGTCTAATTAAAATAAATTTACAACGAGTAAGATCTAATTTTTGTTTATTTAATATCTTAAAAAACTTTTTTTTTGTGTAGTCAAATTTAATAAAAAAACCTTTGGCAATGACTTTAGAGTTGATTACCGATAAATTTTTAGGATCGTAATAAAATATTTTATATTTTTTACTCTGGATTTCATTAGCTAAAAAAACGCTAGTATCAGTAGTCGGGTTTAGTTTTGAAGGATGATTACCTTGTACTGCTACAATTTTATTTGTCATATAATTCGTTTAAATCTTCATTATTAGAAAATTTACTAATCATATGATCTGCGTTGGTAGTTTTGTTATCAATTACTTTTTTTAAGTGATTTAAGAACAATGTTTCATTTTTTCCATGTTTATTAAGCACATCTCTGTTCTCCAAACCTTTTTTAGATAAATTTAATAAAGTTGAAGCCCAATAAAGAAGATCTTTACCCATCAATTGAGTATTAAAACCTTTTTTTGGTGCATCAAGGTAAGCATTAATAATTTTATCTTTATCCCAACTAGAAATTAACTCATAAACTTCATCTAAATTACCATAGAGCATTCCAACATTAAAAGCTGGACCAGCACAAAGGCAATCCCATCCACAAGTATCCATTGATCTAAGTTCAATATATTTCTTCAATCTATTTTCTGTAAAAATTGTACTTAAGTGAGTAGTTAAATCACTTTCTGAAGGTAATCTGTTTTCTATTTCGTCAATTTTACCCTCCATAAAATCTTTAAAAGTATATTTTCGACCTGAAATATAGGTATCCTTTACTTGAATAAATAAAATAGGAAAGTTAATTACAAATTCAGCATATTTTTCAAAGTTTAGTTCTTCAAAAAACAACTTTGGCAGTCCACCCCTAGATGTGTTTTGCCAAACTTTTGATCGATAAGATAAATAATTACTATTCTTTTTTTCAACTATTGATGAGTTTGCAAATAAAGCAATAGAAATTGGAACAATAGAGTTAACAATTTTAAACTTTTTTTTAAAATCCTCCTCAGAATTGTAATCTATGTTTAATTGGGTTCCACATGTTCGGTACATCATATCCAAACTTAATTCACCTCCTAAAGGCATGTCTTTAGTCATTAATTCATATCGTTGTTTTGGATTATTTGGAACCTCATCTAATTTAGAAATTGGATCAAATCCAGCACTTACAATCTTGATGTCTAATTTTTTAGTAACTTGTCTTAGTTCAAATAAGTAATCTTGAGATTCAGCACAAGCTTCATGAACATGGTTAAGTTTATCACCTGATAATTCTATTTGATTACCTGGTTCAAGGGTAATGTTTTTACCACCTTTATTTAATCCAATAATATTTTCTTTTTCTAAAATCGGATTCCAGCCAAATTCTAATAAAGCCAAAAACATTTCTTTTACTTTTGAATAATCAATTCTCTTATTGTCATGATTGTTAAAAAGAAACTTTTCATGTTCAATTCCAATTTTAAAGTCTTGTGTCTTTTTTATTCCAGATTTAAAATATTCAATAATTTGTTCTTTAGAATTTATCATTAGCTGTAAATGGTATCTTAATTATTTAATTTAAACATAATAATAAGGTGTTTTAGAAAAAATTTTTTTAACCATAGAAGAAAAATCCTCTAAACTCATACTTTTATAATTTGGATCAAAAGAAGCTTGATCATAATTTTCACAAAAGCTAACAGTTGCTTCATAATGTTCATGATCTTTAAATTTATCTCTTGCATTTCGATCACCTCCTAAATGATGAGCACTATAATAAGTTTGAAAAAGACCATGATGTTGAATTATCCAATAAGTTTTTTCTGAAATATAGGGTCTTAGAATTGAAGCGGCATATTGTGAGTGATTCATTGGTGCTAAATCATCTCCAATATCATGTAATAATGTGGCAACAACCATTTCTTCACTTTCTTCATTTTTAAAAGCACGTGTTGCAGCCTGCAACGAATGTTCTAATCTAGTAATTTGATAACCTTCTAAGGTTGTTGTTTGAGCTGATAAGTATTTTAAAATTCTATCAGCTGTTTGTCTTTCAAAATTTTTTTCATATTTTTCTAAAAGCTGGTAATCCTCTTTAGTACCATTTTTCATTTCTGTAAAATTCACTTTTTTCATTTTTAGTTATTAGAAGCTGTGCTTAATAGAGATAATTGTGTAACTTTACTGTCCCCAAGCTCATCGATAGGTTTTACAGGATAATCTCCAGTAAAATAATGATCAGTTAGCTGAGGGTATGTTTCATTTCTCTTATCGAAACCAACTGCTTTATACAATCCATCTAGTGATAAGAATTTTAATGACTTTGCCCCAATATATTCACAAATTTCATCGTTAGTTTTGTTAGCAGATAACAACTCTTTTTTTGTTGGAGTATCAACTCCATAAAAGTCTGGATATCTAATTTCAGGACAAGCTATCTTAACATGTACTTCTTTTGCACCAGCATCATATAACATTTTAACAATTTTATGTGATGTTGTTCCTCTAACTAATGAGTCATCAATTAATATTATTTTTTTATCTTTAACAGTTGTTTTGTTAGCATTTAATTTTAATTTAACTCCTAAGCTTCTTATTTTTTGACTAGGTTCAATAAAAGTTCTTCCCACATAATGATTTCTAATTAGCCCATGCTCGTAATTCATTTTTAAATATTGAGCAAATCCAAGTGCTGCAGCATTACCACTGTCTGGAACAGGCACCACTATATCAGCATCAATATCATTTTCTTTAGCAAGCTCTACTCCTATATTTTTTCGATGCTCATATGCAGTTTTATTATCAAGTATACTGTCGGGTCTTGCAAAATATATATATTCAAAAACACAAGGTCTGACTTTTTTAGGAGGGAAGGGTTTAACACTCGTTAATTTATCATTTTCAATTAAAACAATCTCTCCATTTTCAACATCTCTTACAAATTTCGCTCCAATAATATCTAATGCACATGTCTCTGAAGCTAATACATAGCTGTTTCCTAATTTACCAATTACAAGGGGTCTAATTCCATAAGGATCTCTTACACCAATTAAAGAGTGTTGGGTTAACATGACTAGTGCATAGCCACCTTGAATTTGAAATATAGCATCTACAACTTTATCAATTGTTTTTGGTCTTTTAGATTTTGCTATTAATTGAACAATTGTTTCAGTATCAGAAGTTGTGTAAAAAATAGCACCATCTTCAACTAATTTGTTTCTTAAAGATATAGAATTAGTTAAATTTCCATTATGGGCAACACCAATACCTCCTGCATTTGTATCTGCAAAAAAAGGCTGAATATTTCTTAAAGTATTTTCTCCTGTAGTGCTATATCTGTTATGTCCGATTGCATAATTTCCTTTAAGGTTTTTAAGTACTTTTTCTTTGCTGAAATTATCACCAACCAAGCCAAACCTCTTTTCAGAATAATATTTTTCACCATCAAAAGTAACTATTCCACAACCTTCTTGACCACGATGTTGCAATGCATGAAGACCTAAAGCTGCTAGCGCAGATGCATCTTTTGCATTACTTACACCAAATACACCACACTCTTCTTTTAGTTTTGGATCAAAGTTCTTCAATTTTTTCTTTAGAATCTTGATATTTTTTTTCATTAGGAAATTCTTTTATGAGATAATTACTACCTTTTTCTAGGTATGGAAAGACGTATGATTGATCATTATTTAACGGCCATTTATCGTAATTGTAGACAATATGAATTCCTGAAAATACACAAACAGCAATAATATAAGCTTTTATAAATCCAAAAAAGAATCCAAACGTTTTATCAAGACCACCTATGCCGGTATAGCTGACTGCTTTACTAATTCCTTTATTAATTAATAAAACAAGGAAGATAACAACAACGAAAATGCTAATTCCTAAACCCACATCTAAAACATATTCACTATCAATTATATCTTTAAAATAAGGCTTAACTCTTGGAAATAATATCAAGGTAATTACATATGCCAATATCCATTTTGCCATTGAAAGAACACTCAAGACAAAACCTTTTCTGTAACATTGTATTAAAGAAATAACTGTAACCACAAGATATAAAAAATCGATTATGGATGTTTTGTTAAAAAAGTCTTGTAAGGTATCTATCATCTAGATCATTTGCCAAAAGGTTTAACCATCAAAATTAAGGATGGCAACAATGTTAAAACAGATATCATTGCTAATAACATTGCAAGTCCCGTAAACATTCCAAAATAAATTGTTGGTATAAATTTAGATAGAACTAGAATTGAGAAACCAAAAACAATAGTAATTGAGGTATTTAATATCGCTACACCAACAGTTGAATGACAAACTTTTAAGGTTTTGTTATAGTCTTTAATATTTTTAAATTCTTCTTTAAACCTATAAATATAATGAATACTATTATCTACTGCAATACCAATGGTAATAGCAGCTATAGTTATGGTCATCATATCTAACGGAATTCCAAGAAGTCCAATAATTCCTAAAATAAAAAATGCCGCAATAAAATTTGGTACCACTCCTATTAAAGATAATTTAATATTTCTAAATAAAATTACAAACATAGAAAATATTCCAATCATTACTAATCCCAAAGTTAAAATTTGTGATTTAAATAAACTTTGTAATAAATTGTTAAATAAAATTAAAACACCTGCTAACTTATACTCATTTTCATCTAGTCCAATTTTATTTTTAAGATCAAAATTAATCTTATTAATAAGATCATTTCTTCTTAAATTTTCTTGAGAATCTATAATTCTTAAACTTATACGAGCTTCATTATCTTTAATTGAAAGATAGGGGTCTATAATTTCTGTTTTAATACTCTCTGGAATTTTAGAGTAAAGAACACCCATTTCTAAAGTGCCAAGTGGTTTATTGTTATTTAGCTGAGTTGCAACATCAATAATTGAAGAAAAAGACAAAACCTTGCCAACTTGTGGTAAACTATCTAAATAATTGTGAACTGAGGCTATTTTATCAATCTTATCTTTGGTAAACCAATATTTTTCATCATTTGTATCTTCCTCATCACCCCAATCTTCAAATTCATCATCTTCGCTTGATGTTGTCTCTTCTTTTTCTTGGTCTGGGAATTTTAAAATAACTTCTAATGGTGTCGTCCCCCCTAACTCATCATCGATAAGCTTCATTCCTTTATAAATTTCAGTATTTTTATTAAAGTAATTTATAAAACTATTCTCAACCTCTAATTTACTAATTCCCAGAACACTTAAAATGATCACTACACCTGTTATCCCAAAAATTGTATTCTTATTATTAAGAGAAACTAAGGCTAAAAAAGCTGTAATTTTTGAATCTTGTTCTTTCTTAAGAGAAATATTTTTTGTTGGTGCAAAATTTAAAAGGGTAGGCAGTAAAGTAAAAGTAATAATAAATGATGTTATTAAGCCAAATGTCATCATCCAACCAAAATCAATAATAGGTTTTATGCCACTAAAGATTAAAGATAAAAAAGCAAATACTGTAGTAAAGACTGTATAAATAATGGGCCAAAACATTTTGTTGGTCGTCAATGAGATAATTTCAAAATTATTTTTCTTTGGAAAATCTTTTCTAAGCTGAAGAAATCGTGTGCTCATATGAATATTCATTGCCATCGTTAAAATCAGCATTAAAGCAATAAAATTTGAAGATATTACAGTTACTTTCCATCCTAGAATTCCAAGTAATCCCATCATAATCACAACTGAGAATAAACAGCTACTAATAGGAACTATAATCCAAATTAATTTTCTAAATACAAACCACAAAGTTGCGATAATAAATAAAAGAACACCTAAACCAAAAACTACAATATCACTTTTTATGAAAGTCATCATGTCATCAGCAATCATAGGAATTCCACCTAAATAAATTTTACCAACATCAGCATAACTTTGAATAACCTGTCTGATTTCTAAAATATTTTCATGATTTTGTTTAATTTGATCTTTGTAATCCTCTACTTCTTCTTTTGATTTTTCTTCAATATTTTTCAATTTTTTATTTTCTTTAATATTAACAATGATGCCACTTGTGTTACCATTTTCACTAATTACAAAATTTCTAAAAACTGGACTATTTAAAATTTCTTGAAAACCACGATTTCTATCTACATCTTCATCTTTTAAAGTTTTAAAGCTTTTTAGTCTTTCTTGAAGTGGAGCATCTGAATTATTTAAAAGTGGAATATCGAGAAGGGTAATAACACTATGAACCCAATCTAAACTTTGAATTTTATATTTTAAACTTAATAAATTGTTAATTGAGCTATCAGTTACCATTCCCTCATTAGGAGTATAAGTAAGGATTAAAAAGTCTTTTGAACCGTATCGTTCTGTAATTTCTTTGAGGTAAGCTAAATCTGGATCTCCTTCGATTAACAATGTTTCAGATGAGGCATCTAGCCTAAAATCTTTGGAATAATATCCAAAACTTAAAATTGCAATTAATAAAAGTGCAAATACTGCTTTTGGGTTTTTAAGTATAAAATTTTGATATAAATGAGCAAACATTTAGGCTCTTTATATTTGAATTTAACTTGCTTGAGTATCCTTAAATTTCGTAAATCTCTCTTCAAATTCAAGTGTTACATTACCAATTGGACCATGTCGTTGTTTTCCAATTATAATTTGAGCCAAGTGCGCAACTTCATTCATTTTTGCTTGCCATTCAGCATGTTCAACAGTTGCTTCTCTTGGTTCCTTCCTTGATAGGTAATATCCTTCTCTATAAACAAACATTACAACATCTGCATCTTGTTCAATAGAACCAGATTCTCTTAAATCTGAAAGTTGTGGCTTGTGGTCATCTCTTTGTTCCACTTGTCTGGAAAGTTGTGACAATGCTAAAACCGGAACACCAAGTTCTTTAGCAATTGCTTTTAGTCCTTGAGTAATTTGAGAGATCTCTTGTACTCTTCCATCTTTGTTAAAAGTAGTTCCTCTCATTAATTGAATATAATCAACCACAACCATATCAAGACCATGCTGTCTCTTAATTCTTCTTGCTCTATTACTCATAGCTGCAATGCTAATTGCAGGAGTCTCATCTATAAATAAAGGTAGGTCTGCTATATTTTTTGAAGTTTCTAAAAATTTATCAAATTGTTCATCAGAAATTCTTCCTCGTCTTATATCATTTGAACTAATTCTTGCTTGCTCGGAGATAATTCTTGTAGATAATTGTTCAGATGACATCTCAAGTGAAAAGAAAGCTATAGAAGATTTTTTACCACTTTCTTGTAATTTGTGAGCAGCATTAAAAGCAATATTTGTTGCAAGCGATGTCTTACCCATTGAAGGTCGACCAGCTATAATCACTAAATCTGACTGATGGAGACCCCCAAGCTTGTCATCTAAATCTCTAAGACCTGTTGGAACACCAACAATACCCTCTTCATTTTTATAAGCAGCAGANGCCATTTCAATAGTTTGTTTCATGGCCGCATCAAACTTAACAAGATTAGAATTAAANGAACCCTTTTCCGCTAAATCAAATAAAGATTTTTCTGTGTTNTCAATAATATTTTGTCCAGTAGTATCTAGCTCACTTAATTTTGCACTATCCATTGTTTGTTCAGATATTTTAACCAATTCACGTCTTACAAACATGTCATAAATAATTTTTGAATATTCTAATGCTTGTCGAACAGATGTAGAAAATTTTGTAATTTTAACCAAATATTCTGGAACATTTAAATCATCTTTTTCATCTTCAAAATAATTTTTTAAAGTAATAGGGTTTGCAAGCATTCCTTTGTAAATTAAAGTATCCACTGCATCAAAAATTTTTTGGTGCATAGGATCGTAAAAATTTATACCAGAAATAATTGTACTAATTTCATCAAAAATTTCATTGTTTACTAATAGCGATCCAATTACAGCTTGTTCTGCTTCAATATTATTTGGTAATTCTTTAAATTGATCCTTAACGATGCTTAGATTNTTTTCCATAATAATTAATTTACAGATTTACTCTTTAAATAAAATTACTAATAACTGCTGGGGAAAAGAATGTATAATTATTGAATTGTATCAGCCGATGTAACACTAATAGTAATTTCTGCATCAACTTCAGAGTGTAAAGTAACTTTTACTTTGAATTTTCCTAAAGATTTTATTTCTTCAATTGGTTGTATCATTGATGGCGTGATATCAATTTTATTTTCTTCTTGAATTAGTTTTGCAATTTCAGTTGGTTTGACTGAGCCATACAATTCATTATTTTCAGTACTTAGTTTTTTAACTGAATATTCTTTGCCATTAATTTGTTCTGAAATTTGAACTGCTTCTTTTTTCTTTTCGTTATCTTTTTGAGATAAGTCAGATTTAATTTTTTCTACNTGTGCAACATTTTCTTTTGATGCGTATAAAGCTTTTTTATTAGCAATTAAAAAATTTCTAGCGTAACCTCTTTTAACATCTATCACTTCACCAATAGAGCCAACTCTTTTTACGTTTTCTAGTAAAATAACTTTCATTTTATATTAAGGCTAAATTTCTAGCTCTTTTAATTGAAAGAGACAATTCTCTTTGTTTTTTTTGAGAAACATTTGTAATTCTCGATGGTAAAATTTTACCATTTTCAGACATATATTTTTTTAAAAGTCTTACATTTTTATAATCAACAGTAGGAGCGCCTTTTGCTGAAAGTGGGCAAGTTTTTTTAAATTTATATTTATTTGGTTGAAAAATACTTAGTTTTGCAAAATTGCTTTGTTTACCCTTTTTGTTTCCACTTTGTCTTTTTGGCATAATTAGTTTTTATAACTTTCTCTTTTGTCGTCATCATCTCTTTTAGTAAAGTAATTAGCATCTAAATCAAATTTTTTAACTCTTACTGTTAAGTATCTTAATAATTTTTTATCAATAGCCTCATTTTTTTCTAACTCATCAATAACATTTCCTTTACCTTTAATCTTAAAGTGTATGTAGCTACCCTTTCTATTTTTTTTGATAAGATAAGAGAGATTAAGCAGTCCCCAGTTTTCAGTTTTAACAATTTCACCTTCATTTTTTTCAACAATTTTAGAATATTTTTCTGTTAATTGCTTAATTTCACTTGGTGAAGTGTCTTGTCTAGCTATAATTGTGTGTTCGTATAAATTCATTTAAGTTCTTTAATAAAAAGTGAGGATATACTATTATAAATGTTCAATTACAATAGTTAAAAAGGCAAAATAAATAGTTTTTTTTATATGTTTTCAGTAATTTTTCCAGGTCAAGGTTCACAAATAGTTGGTATGGGAAAGGAATTCTATGATAAGTTTGATTTTGTTAAAGACTTGTTTAAAGAGGCGGATGAAAGCCTTGGTTTTTCTTTATCTAAGCTTGTATTAGAAGGTCCTAAAGAAGAATTAGATCTAACGGCTAATACTCAACCTGCAATCTTTTTAATTAGTTACACAATTTTTAATGTTGTAAAAAAAAAATTTAATATTGATTTAAGTAAAGCGAAATATTTTGCAGGACATTCATTAGGCGAATATTCAGCTTTATCCTGTGCAGGATACCTAAGTTTTTCTGATACTTTGAAAACTTTAAGAATAAGAGGGGAGGCAATGCAAAACTCAGTTCCTAATGGACAGGGAGGTATGGTTGCAGTTTTAGGGTCCAAAGTTGAAATTATTGAAAAAATATTAAAAGATAATGAGCAAAATTTTAAAGCTCAAATAGCGAATGATAATTCAGAAGGTCAAATTGTTTTAAGTGGTCGAATTGATGATTTAGATAAATTAATTATCATTTTAAAAGAAAATATGATTAAGAGCATAAAACTGCCAGTAAGTGCTCCTTTTCATTGCAGCTTGATGGGTAAAGCAACTCAAATAATGAGTAAAGAGTTAAATGAATTAAATTTTATACAATCTGAAAATAAATTGATTTCAAATGTTACTGCCAAAGAAATATCAAGCACAGATGAGCTTAAAGACTTATTAATTAAACAGATTGAAAATAG
>JGI26262J51727_1001442_pt1 | contig 11052 bp, 9 predicted proteins | sample SaaInlV_150m_DNA_3_FD_51727 | JGI IMG/M metagenome (IMG submission 51727)
GTGATCACGGCCCCGATAACATCCGGGTAAACGCCATCTGTCCCGGGTATATCGATACCCCGATGCTGCAAAGTTTCTTTGGTTCCAGCGGTGATATCGACAGCCTGAAAAAAGAAGTCCGCCGGGTACACCCGATTGGCCGTTACGGCACGCCCGAAGATGTGGCTAACCTGGTGAACTGGCTGGCCGGAGACGAGGCACGCTACGCGTCGGGCCAGCTGTGGGTGCTCGATGGCGGGCTGACAGCTCAAGCTCAACAAATGCGTCTTTAATTACCCATGAGCGGACAACTTAAAAACAAAACTGCACTCATCACCGGTGGTAGCCGTGGAATCGGACGATCCATCGTCGAACTCTTTGCCCGTGAAGGCGCCCAGGTGCTGACCTGTAGCCGAAGCGAACCAAAAGAACCATTACCTCAAGGCATTTCGTCACTTACGGCTGATGTCAGTCGCAGCGACGACGTAAAAAAACTGGCGAGCGAGGCCGTTAGTCGCCTCGGCAAAGTTGATATTCTTGTGAATAACGCAGGTGTGCAGGTAGAAAAAACTGTCGTTGACAGTACCGATGAGGATTTTGAAGAGCTGATGGGTGTAAATACCTGGGGCGTTTTTGCACTCTGCCGGGAATTTATTCCACTGATGGCCGGTAACGGTGGCGGGACCATTATTAACATCGGCTCTATCAGTGCCGATCATGCCGACCCATCGATGGCGCTGTACAACGCCTCCAAGGCTTTTGTTCACAGCTTGACCCGCTCAATCGCGGTCGATCATGGTCACCAGGGCATACGCTGTAACGCAATCTGCCCTGGCTGGATCATGACCGAGATGGCCGACGCTGCCTTTGATCTAGCAGATGACCCGGGTGCGGCCAGGACTGACGCCCTGGCTCGCCACGCGGCCGGGCGTTTTGGCCAACCACAAGACATTGCTCAAGCTGCCCTGTGGCTCGCCTCTGATGCCGCAAGCTTCATAACCGGGCAGACACTGACCATCGACGGCGGCCTGGTCGCGGCGTCACCTCTGCGTCCGAGGCTTTTCTAGCAGGCAAACAACCCTCTGCCGCGCCCTTCCCTCACGGGCGGTATATAAGCCGGCGCCCAGCCTTGATGAATTCAGTTAATCGGCCAACCCTTTAGCCGTCTGACGGAATCCATCGGTTAACTGCTGCCTGGGCGACGCTTTTGCCCCACTCCTGCAGAAAATGCCCGCCGTCTTGTACCTCAAACGGATCAGGGCAGCCGCGGATGGTTTTTTGCAAACCCATCATTGCCCGTGGCGGTATAACCGGATCGGTCATACCGATCGCCATAAAGGTTTTACCGGTCCATTGCTGTGACAGCCAGTCACGGGCATCGCGTGACAGCGCGGCGCCAGGTGCATCCGGATGATCAGGCACCAACTCCGGAAAGGCCCGGGCCCCTGCTTTGTAGGTGGCATCCGGGAAAGGGGCATCGTAGGCTGCTTTTTCGGCATCACTAAGATGCGGGCAGGCCCGACCCAGTAATCGGCCTGCCGACATATCGGGATTGTCCCGACACCATTGGCGCCAGGCGAGAAAACCATCTCCCAAGGGCTTGTCCCCCGTGCCCAGAACAGTATTCATCAACAGCAATCGCGAGAAACGCAATGGGGGCTCCATCGGCAACGTCAAACCCAGTATGCCGCCCCAATCCTGGCCAACCAGCGTGAGGTTTGTTAGCTCCAGTNGTGCGAGGAAGGCCAATAGCATATTGCGGTGAAAATCAAAGGTGTACACCGCCTGATCTGTGGGCTTGTCTGAACGGCCAAAGCCAAACAGGTCCGGAACGATGACCCGGGCGCCCGATTCAAGAAAAACCGGGATCATCCGGCGAAACAGAAATCCCCAGGTGGGCTGACCATGCACGCACAAAAATGTCTGACTGGCATCATTAGGGCCCAGATCAAGATAATGGCAACGCAACCCTTCATAACCGGCGAGATCATCAAGATAGTTGGGCGAGTAGGAAAAATCCGGCATTTGTGCGAAACGCTCTTGCGGTGTTCTTAAGGTGTCTTTCACTGGAGTTTTCCTCAATTACGTATCAGGCCATTGGTGACAGCTCACTGTCTTTGACAGTGCACCTATTGCGCCTGGTTAAAGCCTGTCTCGGAGTACTTGGCATTACAATATAACCTGTTACTTCAACGAGCCCTTTATGTCCAAACACAATGCCCTGACGACTTTCGGCCGGACCGGCAATCCCATGTTCCGAGGCGANGCGTTCAAACCAGACGCCACCTTTGCCGACTCAGNAACAGACGGCCGGATGACGCTCGCGGGAACTGTCAACAAAACGGGTATTCTGCTGGTGCTCTGCCTCATCACTGCTTCTTTTACCTGGAATATATTTTTCCGCAGTGGTGACCCGGCCGCAGTCACCGGTCTGCTGTGGATCGGACTGATCGGCGGCCTGGTGCTGGCTTTGATTACGATCTTCAAGCGCCAGTGGGCAGGGATCACGGCGCCGCTGTATGCATTGGCAGAAGGTCTCGCTCTAGGTGGGATTTCGGCAATGTTCGAAGCNCAGTATCCCGGCATCGTGATACAGGCGATGGGCCTGACCTTTGGCACGCTGGGNATATTGCTGCTTGCCTACAAGAGTGGNTTGATCAAACCGACCGAAAACTTCCGGCTGATGATCGTTGCCGCNACCGGCGGAATCGCCGTTTTATACCTGGTCAGTTTTGTTATGGGTTTTTTCGGGTCCAGTATCGGCTTCATTCACAGCAACGGTCTATTTGGTATCGGCTTCAGTCTTTTTGTGGTGGCCATCGCTGCACTTAGTCTGGTGCTGGATTTTGACTTCATAGAGGAAGCCGCCGAGCGCGGTGCGCCCAAATACCTCGAGTGGTACGGCGCTTTCAGTTTGATGGTGACCCTGATCTGGTTGTATCTCGAGATACTTCGGCTGCTGGCCAAGCTGCGCAGCCGCAACTGATGGGCTGGAACGAGATCATATTTGGCGGCCTGATTATCATCGGGCTTGGTGCCTTTTTCTTTTTCGGACGTTTTCGTGCCGGCAAGACACAACGCGATCGCTCGGACAAAATCCGCTGGCGCAAATCCTAGTCACACTAGGGTGACAATACCCGCCGACGCACTTGCGGGTGAAGTTCTTCTCTATGGATTCACGGAGGACTGAAAAAAACGCCACATCACATCCATTGGGGCGATGCCTCCCATGCCAGGTTCGTCGCCTCCCATCCACTCACGCCCAGCGCGTTCATGTGTCGCGCCTGGCATTATTTTCGGCTTGTCCGGCTGGGTTTCTGATTCACTGACACCCAGATCATCTCCTGGGGCGCCCCCATCCCACAGGCAGATTGCAAGTTTGCGGCAGACCTTTCCCTGGGCATCTTTGGTGAAACAGCGCAACATCTTCTGCCCTGAGCCCTCAAGCTCAAAAAGCCGGCGATACCCTTCGGGCACAATGCCGCCGACATCCAGCATGCCATACCGATCACCCATATCGGTTGGCGCAAAGCCACAATCAAGATAACCGTCGTTATCGGCTACATATTTGGCGAATACCTGCAGCACTGATGGATAAAGCCACACGGAATTCCATCCGCCTCCTGCGTTGCCGGGGTGGTCGGCGTAAGTTCGGCCGTCGTAGGGTTCAAACCGGTCGAAGATTTCATTGGCGTGCAGAATCCACGGTGAATTCCCCTCCGGCGGCGCATGGATCCACTTAAGGTGATCGTTGCGTCCTGCTTGATCTATCCCGCCCACAGGGGCTAGGGCCTTAAATATGCCGGACGTCTGTGGATGTCTGGAAAGCAGATAGGACATTAGACCGCCATTTGAGAATCCGGTTGCAAATATCTGCTCCGGATCCACGCAATAGTGATCCATGGTCCACTGAATAATCGCCAGGGTAAAATCAATCTCTCGCTGGGTTGAGATCTCGTCGTCTTCGCTGTTGGAACCACACCAGTCACACGGAATACCATCCACCAGCAAACATCCGTCGTCGACAGCCTGACAGGAAGGGACCGCCCAATTCTGGCGGGTCCGACTGCGGCGCTTTTTCAATGCCCCCCAATTGAAATAATTGGTTTCCGTCATATCGCCTGTTGGATAGAGACTGATGAAGCCGGCCGCTTCACCTTTTGGCTCAAGTCTGTGCTTCCAGCTATGGTTGCTCGTGCCGCTCTCCCCGTACCCGTGATACCCCACCACGACGGGGCACGGTGTGCAATTACTGCCATCACACCGGCACTTGTCGGGCACAGTCAGTTGCAGTTTTCTCTGACCGTAATCATTGCCATCCCCGATATCGAACGGAAACGGTGGCTCAATGCCAGAATCCCCCGTTGTACATCCCAAAGATTGATCCTGTTTCTGCGCAAACGATGGTTCGCCGCCAAGAATCAACGCACCAAGACACACGCCCAAGCCTAGAGATCTGGCAAGATGCTTGGGTAGGAAATTGCTCAAGTCGAATCCAGTTTTAAGGGAACCGAAATCCTTGTCCGGCTGATGTGCACGACCCACCACCACTCTAACAGAGAGACTCACTAACAACCCGAATCGTTCTGAACCCCGTCAGGCATGACGGTTTTGCACAATATCGCGCCCGAAAGATTGGCGCCGGAAATATTTGCCCCCAAAAGATTGGCGCCGGAAAGGTCCACACTCCACAAAATCGCCCCAGTCAAAACCGAATTGGTAAATCTTGCCAACGCCAGGTTAGCTCCACCGAGGTTTGCTCTGGTGAGATTCGCGCCAGTTAAGTTTGCCCCTCGCAGGTTTGCCTCCATCAGATTTGTGTGCACCAGAGTGGATTGACTGAGGTTCGCATCCTCAAGCTTTACCCGCATCAGATTGGCTCTGATCAGAGTTACTCTGCGAAGGTCTGCACCACTAAGATCACAAAGGAACAAATCAGCGTCCGTTAAATCTGAATCCGAAAGATTGATTTGGCGCAGATTCCCCCACTTCATCGTCACGCCGCGAAGATCTGCCCCTGCGAGATTGGCGCCAGTTAAGGTTACATGGTTTGCAAAAGCGCCGTACAGGTTGGCTTTTGCCAAATTTGTGTCTGCAAGGTTCGATGAATTCAACCGGGCCCACTTGAGATTCACTCCGGCAAGATGCTTGTCATGAAAATCAACCCTCGTAAGATCGCACTTGATGCACGCATTGGCTTTTAGCGCCTTGTCTACATCAGCTGGGGAGAAAGCATAAGCAGCCCACGTGGCTCCCATCGCCAACAGGAACAACCACTGCACCCTTAAGGGAGCTCGCACTTCGCATAAGCTCTTGGCAGCCACAATATTTTTGGATTTAGGATGTTTTCAAAATGCCCAGCCGCTGTTGATAATCCGAATCTGTCTTTAGTGTGAGCAACTTCGTAGCCTCGATCAACCTTAGCCTGATAGCCCCGGTATGAGGCTGGAAAATCCGGATCTCAAAAGAAGATACTGAGCTTGATCTGCCGGTCGGGCTTTGACGGCGCTAGTGCAATCAAATAAGAATGAATAACCGGTATGGTATATCTCGCCCTCGATCCGCACATACTGCGGGGGGAGTAAACCATTCCCTGAACAACCTTGGAGCAATAGCCAAAAAAAAGCCCCTGAGTTTCAGGGGCTTTTCCAGTTAAGGTATCCGGCTAAGGCAACCAGGATCTCCAGACATCCGGGTTAGCATCCATCCATTTCCGAACTGCATCTTCAACGGTCATCTTCTCGACATCCACGTCAAAGATCATCGGCGCCTGCTGAGCGTTCGATAGTTTCATGTTCTTTAGCATGGTGATGACGTCCGGGTGCTTTTTCGCAAAATCCGGATTCGCCGCCTGGAAGGTCACATCCTGGGGCCAACCACAGGTTGGCCAGCAGTTGCCGTCTTCATTCTTTGGTATGCCAATACCAACCAGATCATAGGCTGCGAATATCCACAATGGTTCCCAGGCGTATACCAGTATCGGATCACCCCGCTTAAAAGCGGCCGTAAGTTCCGCCCATTGCGCAGTGTCTGTGCCGAGTTCGACAGCCTCAAAATTTACACCGTTGAGGTCGAGTCTCTTCTGATCATCACAACCCCAGCCGGCCACCGGGCAACCCACAAGCCGCCCTTTTGGAGCAGTTTCAGGCGCCGCAAAGACATCGGCATACTGGTTGAGCTTCTCCAGTCCACAGTTGCTACATTCACCTCTGGCGTGCATGCAAAGATCTGGTGTTGTCGCCTCGATGCCGCGCGAGCTATCGCCCTCACACATGTAACGCGGAATGTAGTAGTCACTAGCACCAACCACACCCGATTCGGTGACGTAAATGACAGAGCCGTCGCCACCGTATTCGGCAAAATACTTGGCCTTGGCATCCGCGTTGTAACTGGGCCAAGTCTCCAAGGCGATGTCCAGGTCGCCAGCGGCCATTGCTTCCCAGCCTGCTGTGCCGGCCATGAAGATCTGCTTGACTTTGTAGTCCATTTCTTCTTCTAGGATGATCTCGGAAAGCTTTCCGAAAACAAGGTTGCCGGTCCAGTCGGCTTCCCAGATCTTAACAACGCCCTTGGCTGCATAGGATGTGGCCGGGATGAATACCATTCCCAGAGCGACTACAAGGGCCACTGTGAATTTTCGTAAAATCTTACAATTGTTCATAGATTACCTCCGTTGGTGTTGAATCAGGCTGATTTGATGCCTGTAAACCGCTTCGTCTCAAAAAGTATAGTTTAAAAAGGTTTCTTTGGGGTAGGGTAAATCAAAGGATCTTCAGGGCCCGCCAATAATTACAATTCAAAGAGAATTATCAATCGGAGTTTCTGGCCCTGGATGCGTTGCAGTAGGTTTGACTAATGTGCTCCGATATTGAGTCCTAATGCTTTTTGTTGACGCGTGCTCAGGGCCTGCGTCAGTCGATCAAGGACGACCGCAAAGAACACAATAGCCAGGCCGGCTTGCAGGCTCTGGCCCGTGTTGGCCTGGGAGAGTCCGACAAAGACTTCCCGTCCAATGCCACCACCGCCAATCAATGGGGTTATTATCAGCATAGCTAGCGCCATCATCATGGATTGATTAACGCCCATCATAATTGAAGGCAAAGCGAGCGGTATTTTCACTTTCAATAGCGTTTGAGAGAATGTCGACCCAAACGACGTTGCTGCCTCTATAGCCTCAGTCGATACCTCGCGGATCCCCAGGTTAGTGAGTCTTATAACCGGAGGCAGTGCGTAGATCATGATAGCAATCACTGCCGAGACCACATTACCTCCAAAGAACATCAGCACAGGTATGAGATAGCAAAACGCGGGTAGTGTCTGCATCGCATCCAATATCGGTCGGATGATGGCCTCGAAAGTATTGTTTACAGCGGCAAGTATGCCCAGCGGTATCCCGATTACCATACACAGAACAACAGCTACTAGTATCTGTGCCATCGAAAACATCCCTATCGACCATAAACCTGTCGCGCCGATAAACAGCAAGCCAAACACACACACGATTGCGGTAGCTCTGTTGCAGGCTAACCAGACACAAGCGCTGAGCAAACCAATCACATACCACCAGGGCAGGCCGACCAGAAAGTCTGCGAGCGGATCCAACATCCAGTTGAAAACAAAACCACGAAACCACGTCGTGATGCCAATAAACAGCGTACTCGTTGTGAGTGCATCCAATCCCGCATCGGCTGGCTTCTGGATTGAAAATTCCCAACTGGAGGGGTAGTTGCCAAATCCGGTGACGTGGGCATCAAAAAGATAGGCCAGTGTAAGAAGGGTTACTGAGGTCAGGAAATACCCGTTGGCGATGACCAGTCGATGGAATCCACTGCTGAATCTGATACCTAACGGGCGTGTAATGGTTTGAGCAAGACCCGCCAGAACTTTCGAATACAGGCCACTAATCGCGCCGCATATTACATAGACGAGTGTGAGGACTTGTTCAAAGGTCTCGGCCCAGGGTTGTCCCTGAAGTCGGCTAGGGAGTAGCTTGAACCCTTTGTTTGGATCGTTGCCCTGTTGGCGCAGGCTTGCAGCGGTAGTGATCCGGTCGAACATGATCGCCATGAGGAGGATCGCGATACCGGCTTCTAAACCCTGGCCAAATCTGAGTCGCCGGAGACCGACATAAACCTCATAGCCCAGTCCTCCGGCGCCTATATAGGCAGCAAGAACCACCAAGGCCAGGCCCATCATAATCGTTTGGTTGATACCCATTGCAATCGATGGCAGTGCCAGAGGGAGTTTTACCTTGAACAGCAGTTGCCTTTTCGTAGAGCCAAAAGAGCGTGCTGCCTCGATCGTTTCGTGGGGCACCTGGCGAATCCCCAAGTTGGTTAACCGTGCGACGGGGGGTAGCGCGTAGATTACGATCGCGAGGACAGAGGGTGGGGAACCAATTCCAAAAAAGAATATTGCAGGCAGTAAATAGACAAAGCCAGGTAGTGTCTGCATGGTGTCCAGAACGGGTCGGATTCCAGCTTCAAATCGATCGTTTTGAGACGCGAAAATTCCGAGCGCGATTCCGAGTACGGAGGCGAACAGCACAGATACAAACATCACGCTGAGGGTTGACATCGCAGCATCCCACAGATCCAGACTGGCCCAGGCCATGGTCGACAAAGAGCAGACTAAGGCAAGGCGTAGGCCACCGAACCTAAAAGCGATTAGACCGATGCCTAGTACAATCACAGGCCAGGCTGTCAACACCAAAAACGTCTCGACCGCGTCAATTAAATTACGAATGACATCTGCAAATGCCCGAGTCGCCCACTGGTAGTTTTCCTTTAGCCAGGCTTGTCCGTTATTGATCCAGTCAGCAAATGGGAAGGCATCAACAATTTGTTGTGGAAATTTTTGCTCGTCCGGTGTGAACTGCGCAATTAAGATTGAAACAGCAATGACGGCTGCACTTATACCGATGGGCTTAATCAGGTTCCGTTGTTGGCCAGAGAGTTTCATTATTTGTTGGTGATGTGAACAGCTTGAGTCGTTCGTCTAATCTGCTATAGCCTAACTGCCTTCGATTGCCAGTAGTATCGCGCGATGGTCAACTGCACCCAGCAGTTTGTTATCGGAATCGACCACAGGAATCGGATGGTTGAGACGGGTTGCGGTGGCAATCAGTGTTTCGATCAGAGCATCCGGTGATACGACTGTTTCTTTGTTAATGAGCTGGCTCATGGGAGAACCGGACTTCGAGTCAGCCATGGCTTGTTCACGAGTTAAGGTGCCCTGATAGCTTTTATTCGAGTCGACAATAAAAGCGGCTTGAGTCTGGTATCTATCCATCATTGCCAGGGCGTCTGATACGGTTTCATTTTCACTACAGCAACAACAATCGTTGTTCATAATGGAATTGACGGTCAGGACCTTATGGCGGGGTACATCTTCAGAGAAATCCCGCACATAGTCATCCACAGGATTAGCCACAATTTCTTCCGGTGTGCCAATCTGGACAAACTCACCGTCTTTCATGATCGCGATGTGGTCACCCATTTTGATNGCTTCCAGGAAATCGTGCGTAATGAACACCATCGTTTTGCGAACCACCGACTGAAGTCGAAGTAGTTCATCCTGCATCTCGCGTCGGATCAGTGGGTCAAGCGCGCTAAAGGGCTCGTCAAACAACATGATTTCCGGATCGACTGCCAGCGCCCGTGCGAGACCAACCCGCTGCTGCATACCACCTGATAGCTCACGAGGATAATTATCACCCCAGCCGCTCAGGCCAACAGATTCCAACACTTCTCCGGCTTTCTCGAGACGTTCATCCCGAGGCATACCCCGTACCTCAAGGCCGTAGGCAATATTTTCGACGACACGGCGATGAGGGAGCAGACCGAAGTGTTGGAACACCATACTCAATTTATGTCGACGCAGTTCGATCAGATCTTTTTCGGGCATGGTCACCGTATCTATCCCATCGACTAAAACTTCACCGCGCGTGGGTTCAATCAAACGAGAGATACATCGAACTAGTGTTGATTTACCACTGCCAGAGAGTCCCATCACCACAAAGGTTTCACCGCGCTCGACTTGAAACGAGACGTCTTTGACCGCGATAACGTGTCCGGTCTTTTCCTGCACCTCGGATCGCGACCAGGTAGGATCGACCTCCTTCAGGATATTTTCAGGATTAGCTCCAAAAATTTTCCACAAGCCCTTGCAGACAATCGGTGAATCTTGTTGTTTTTCTTTACTAATACTCATAGTCACAACCTAAAGTGATAAATCAGACAGATTTTCAGTCTTTTGCCCCTATCTTGCCCAGTCTTGTTCGCCAGATTTTCCCGTATGACCCTCACAAGTTCTACAGTCCGACCAGTTCCTGTGCCATCTCGACAATGGCTCGACTGTAAGAATCATCTGAGGCACTTTCGTTTTCCAACACACTAAAAAATACGACAACCGTCGCGTTATCGGGGTTCACCATCAGCAGCTGTCCTCCCCAGCCACTGTGCCCAATCCATTGTCCGTTAGTCTTGAGCTGATTGCCGTAGTGTATGTAATTGTCGGGCGGGGCGAAAGTCGGGCCGGTACATTGCCTCGTCGCCTCCATCAACTGATGACTGCCGACCGTTTCTTTCGAGATCCCCTGGCCCTTTCTGGCAAAGATCAGGCCATAACGGGCAAGATCCCGGGCCGTCATGCACACGCCTCCGTTGGTATTGGGGACACCGTCACGGTCTGTAGACATGTAAAAAGTATGTTCCAGCCCCGCGGCTTCGACTATTTCGAGCAACATCGCTTGTAATGATTTCTTGCTGGCCCGCTCTACAATCCAGGCCAGCACATCTGTATTGGCCGATTTGTAATTGACCAGACCGGACGAGTTAGCGAGATCACCACTTTTAATAGTACAAAGAAAATCCCGGTTGCCGATATCTGCCTCGCCGGGCGATGGCAGACGCCAGCCCATAGCCGCATTGTGTGCAAGCGCCATGGTAGAACTGTCTGCGTAGTCCTCTGAGTATTCATTAAGTATGTTCATATCCAGTACATCCTGGATTCGTGCGCCGGCATAGCCCGAACCAATCTCAGGCAAGTAATCTGCAACGGTCTTCTCTACGT
>JGI26262J51727_1001448_pt1 | contig 11019 bp, 12 predicted proteins | sample SaaInlV_150m_DNA_3_FD_51727 | JGI IMG/M metagenome (IMG submission 51727)
GAGAATCAGAAAATACGATGGATATGTTTACTGGTGGTATTTGGCTGATTATTTGAAACTAGCGCATGGGGATTTGTCTGTCAAAGTTTATAATCAAGGTGATTGTAAATTATTTCGGTATAAGAAATTGAGTTATTCCTTTCACAAGGAACCTATGGGTGGAGGAACTGGTGAAGTTCAAGAACCTACAGCAAAAAACAAAGGTTGGAAATATCCTTCTCCTAACTCATCACAAGAATGAATTCTAAAACGGGTCTGTAGTCAGTGAATTGATACTAGGAAGTGATATAAAAACTTGTGTCACGTTTGTGTCAGCAATTTAGGCTTTTCAAAACTTTGACGTTTCTTGTAACTTACGACAAACAAACAAGTTAATTACCTTGGAAGAGTAAACAGTTCGTTAAATTTGCCGATCCTTCAATAACTAGACGTTTCTTCATGCCAGCAACTTTATATAAAATAGATACTTACAGACCTTCAAGATTCCAAACTACCAATTTTCGCAGATTTTTGGTTCATCAAATGGTTTTATTGACCCGAGCATAAACCATTATTGAAATATATTAAGCCAGTTTTTTTATCTGTTCTAAAACTTTACTACTATTTCCCAACCAATCAAAACGCTTCCTAGCCATATAAACTATATGATCAATAGAACCTAGGACTAGTTTGTTTTCGGGGTTTAAAATTGGCTTTTCATTAGTTGTTTTTTGAATACCCAAAATCTCTACAGGGAGGTTAAGCTGAGTGGCAGCAATCTTTAAACATCCAAAGCTAAAGTTCTGCGCATTCTCTCCCCAAGAACCCACTGTAGAGTGGCTGATATAAATCTGATTACCTCCAGAATTGGATGATAACTCACTATACACTTGATATATTCCAGGATCTTCCAACTCCTGAACCAAAAGTCCCATTTGCAAATCAGTAGTACTGATACCTCCATCAATGCCAAAAGTACTCAGGTTNCCCAAGGTTTCAGAACGACTACAGGTCATGACTGTGATTACTTGCGGCCAGTTTTTTTCGATTAGACCNGCTGTGAGAGTATTGGTATCATCCATCGCCGGATCAGACGCTGCAGAAGTAAAAACGCAAGCTTTAGCGTNACCNGCGTTAGCCCGCTCCAAAGTTTCCAAAGCTGAAGGTAGGCCCATAATAAATGCACCTATTTTCTGAGATAAAAAACTGGGTATTTCCTTATCATTATTAGGCAAATGTGAGGCTACCAGGACCCGAGGAATATGTTTGTAGTCAGGGCTATAGTCCAGTTCTTTCATTAATTCCATTGTCTCTGAATAGGATGGAACATTAACAATTAGCAAGTGTCCTGTACCAGTATGTTTACCTTCGCCTTTCATTTTTTTCAATCTCCTTTGCATGGCGCGTTCTAGAATAATTCCTGTCAATATACCGAAGCAACCTATACCCAACATGGATGTCAAAACAGTGACCCACCGCCCTTGAGGAGTAGCTGCAGAAACATCCCCATATCCAATTGTTGTTAATGTAATATAAGCAGTCCAAAGGCCATCTAAGAATGTTACATCCTTTTCGTAGGTGGACATAACAAACGCAAAAACTAATACCATTAAAAAAAAGACCGCAGCCAAAACAATCAATATTCGAATTTCAGGTTGACTGAGTTTTTTGAGAATGCGTTTAAAAAAATAAAAATGCATACTATTTATATCTGTCCAAAAATTNTATTGTTAAGGAATANTTTTAGCGGTTTACTTAATAGCAATAAATAAACATATAAAACAATCATATGNTTATATTAACGGAGCTGATATGATAACTGTGTTAACCTAAGTTGTTACACAAAAAATTCTAAAACTTTGTTAATTTTCTAAAAATGAATCCGGNNAAATTTTAATTAAGACTATGCTATTAATCAGNGCAAAATTAATTTTTTTCCTTTGCATTTTTTTTCCAGTTGTTCTTCTTTTTCAAGGCTGTGGAGTTGGGCAGAACCCAGTAGAGAAAATTCAACGCGAACTGCAAGGCCAAAAAGAATACACTATTATTCTTAATGATATGCGTGAAGAAGGCAACTTCTTTCCTTCCTACTATCACCAATACCGAATAGATATTGGAGATCAAAAAATTCAGCGACCTTTCATCGAAGTAGATGAATCTATATACAAAAAAAATGAACCCTATTTAGGCATGGCTTTATCAGGTAAAACAGCCGATGGTGTAGTCACTAATACCCCTTTTCCCAACGGATATCAATACGTGGGGAATCCTCAATATGGTAACTGGAGAGAAAATGACCGGGGAGGTAGCATGTGGGAGTTTTACGGCAAATACATGTTGATGTCTCAGGTGATGAATTGGGCTGGATTCGGTCTTCATCGTAACCACTATAACGACTATTCATCTTTTAGAGGCAGAGGTCAACCTTATTACGGACCAAAGCGGGAATATGGAACCGCCGGAACGGTGACACAAAAACAGAAACCTGATTTCTTTAAAAGAAAAATGGCGAAGAAATCTCGATCTCAAACCCGATTTCAAAATAAGGTCGGCCAACGTATGGGTCGAAGTAAAAATACCTTTAGAAATCGTGGTTTCAGTTTTGGCAAATAATTATGAATCTTGATCACTTTTTATCTTCATTAACNTACCTGGGNTCTTGCTTCGCTATACTTGCTGTTGGGCATTGGGTATTTATTTTGTTCCGCCGAAGTTATNCTATTCAATCTGAGTTGGTTGAGAAAGATAACGCTGCCTTTGCCCTTGTTCTTTGTGGTTATTATCTAGGATTGACATTTTCTATTGGTGGAGTTATTGCCGGGCCTTCTACAGGCCTAGAAAATGACCTAATAGATATGNTTGTTTATGGGCCTTTAGCAATAATTCTACTCAACCTGTCAGCATTGATTAATGATCGTTTTATCCTTAGTGAGTTTAATATTAAAAAAGAAATACTGCAGGATCAAAATTGTGGCACAGGGGTTGTAGAATTCGCTATTTTTATTGCCACGGGNCTTAATATTTTTGGTGCGTTATACGGTTTGGGCGGATCTATAGTTACAGCCNTTGTNTTTTGGTTTATAGGACANACCGTTTTGATATTGGCGAGCAAATATTACAACTTAATCACACAATATAATATTCACGAACAGATTGAAAATGACAATGTTGCTGTGGGAATAGGCTTTGCCGGAGCGTTAATTGCCATTGGTAACTTGTTGCGTGCGGCTTCCGCAGAAAATTTTATTTCCTGGCAAGATAATTTAACGACATTTATTATTTTTATAGGAATTGGAATTATCCTACTGCCCGTTATAAGAACATTAACAGATCGTATTCTTTTGCCGGGACGTAGCCTGTCTGATGAGTTGGTTAACCAAGTGAAACCCAACCAAGGTGCCGCTTTTTTAGAAGCCTCTTCCTATATAGGCTCCTCTTTTCTTATCACCTGGTGCATTTGATTTTCGTTAGGGCACCGTCAATTCATGTCGTCACCCCAAATAAAGAGTTCTGAAAAACTCAAACTGCAACGGCTAAGTTTTATTTTGAAGACCTGTATCTTTGCTACCGGGTGCGCCGCAATCGTGACAGAGTACACCCTAGCTACCTTGGCCAGTTACCTATTAGGAGATTCCATCCTTCAATGGACAATAGTGATATCTCTTATGCTGTTTTCTATGGGACTGGGAAGCCGCTATAGCCGAAAATATGAAGACTTATTGTTGAACCGTTTTATATTAATTGAGTTTGGCCTATCGTTTTTTTGTACTTTTTCTGCAATGTTCTGTTTTTGGATTTCAGCCTATACTATTCACTTTGGATTAGTGGTTTATAGTCTCGTCTGCATGATCGGGTTTATGACTGGACTTGAAATCCCATTAATCATGAGAATCAACCAGACCTATGAATCGTTAAGGGAAAATATTTCATCGGTAATGGAATATGATTACTACGGTGGATTGTTGGGTGGAGCATTATTCGCCTTTGTTTTGCTTCCTTTTCTTGGCCTAACTTATACTCCCGTTCTAATCGGGAGCCTTAATTTACTAGTGGCTTCGTTAGTCCTATGGCATTTTTCCAATCATTTGGTACGGCCCCGTATTCTTAATATACAATTTACAGCCCTTCTTATAATTTCGGTGCTAGCATTTTCTGTTGCTAAACCTATTGTTCTGTACGGCGAGCAACATAAATATAAAGATAAAATTATTTATCAAGAGCAAACTCGCTACCAAAAAATTGTCGTAACTCAATGGAAAGATAATTTTTGGTTATTTATAAACGGGAGCACACAATTTAGCACTTATGATGAAGAAAGATATCATGAGCCTCTGGTACACCCTGTGATGAGTTTACTAAAGGAACACAAAGACATTCTACTTCTGGGAGCAGGCGACGGATTAGCTGCTAGAGAAATTCTAAAATATTCCGATGTAGAAAGTCTTACTCTCGTGGACCTTGACCCTGCGATGACTCGGTTAGCTCGGCAGCACAAAATGTTTCTTGAAATCAATCAAGGGTCACTCAATGATACTCGTGTTCGCGTTATCAACAAAGATGCTTATCAATTCATGAAAGAATCACCTGATTTATATGATGCCATTATAATAGATCTCCCCGACCCTAAATCAGTTTCATTATCTCTACTTTATTCACTTGGTTTTTATAAGATGGTTGAAAAGCACCTTAAACCTTTTGGGGCTATGGTCACTCAAAGTACCAGCCCCTTATATTCTCCCGAGGCTTTTCTTTGCATAAAAAAAACAATGCAGGCAGCTAATTTTTCGACCTTGCCTTATCAGAATTCTGTCCCAAGCATGGGTCAATGGGGTTGGGTACTCGGCATCCGTAAAAAAACAATGCCTGCTAATCGGCTTAAGCAAGAAATAATAGCGCAAAAATTATCCGATATTGAGACACGTTTTTTTAATCAGAATGCCATGATATCCATGGCAAATTTCGGCAAGGGACTGTTCGAGAAAGAAGATAAAATTGAACCTAACACTCAGTTCAATCACAATATTTTGAAGTATTACCGGCAGGGAAGTTGGGATTTATATTAAAAAACCTAACTTAAAGACTTCATCCAACTTCATCACTCACTTGGTAGGATATTGGTAAATTGAAACTCCTCAACCACGGTCCCAAGTTGCATGTCAAATTTTTTTTCACCCCATTGCTCAATGGTCAAAAATTGCTTTCCCGTTTCATCTGAATAGTCCCAAGAAACAAAACTAAGCCCTTCCTCTGAACCATCACGAAAAAACTCCCCGATATCGTCTTCCTCGAAATGGAATGTTTCACCTTTCAACACAACTTTTTCTGGGGGATCTTCATTGCGTACAATTTCATCAGCTATATCACCTTCCAACTTAGAAATAGGCAGTTTATTACAAAAACTCCATTCAACTTCACCATCCTCTTCAGATCGCTCTAAAAAAAAAGTTTCGCTGCCAGATGTTAACTCCCATTCGTCGGAGACTCCACCTTCATTCCACTGATATTTATTGCATGCAGAAACTCTATAGCTTTTTAGGTCGTAATCAACCAAAAAACCGACTTTAAGTTTACTGAGCACGAGGTCTTCAATACGAAATTCTTCTTTTTGAAGTTTTTCTTTTTTATTTTTAAAAAAATCGAAGACCATTGTTATTTAATATTCATTTTGGCTTTAAGTGCTGCAAGACTGTCGGAAACTCCTGGCATTGAGGAACCTTCACCTAGAGCTTTATTAATTTCATCATCTACACTTTGTCCTGAGTCAGCCATTTCACCATAGGCTTGAGATAAGGATTCATCTTCTTCAACCTTATCTCTCATTTTTTCAAGCATGGCTATAGTGCTATCGGATCCAACTCGAGCAATTTGTGCATTTAATTTTTTTGTTGCAGCGGCTGTTTTAGAACGAGCACGCAGAGTAACCAGATCATTTTCGTAAGTCTGAACAGTAGTCCTTAGTTTTTCAACGTTTCGTTGCAATTGAAGGACCATATTTTCCTGAGAGGTCACCTCTTTACTAAGTCGAAGAGCTTCTTTTCCCGCAATTTCTTTGCGAGAAAGAACATTGGTTGCCAGTCTCTCTGCCTCGGAAATATCCAGTGAACCTTGCTCGGCTTTTTGCAATAAAGCCATAGCCTTACTTTCATAGTCCGCAGCAAGCTTTTTTTTATTTTCCGCATCATTTCTCATGCGGATAACAATACCTTTGACTTGGGCAAGACTTTTCATGGATTCTTCCAAATCTTTTTTGAGTTCACGTATACCTTGTTCAGTCATTTTGATGGGGTCTTCAAACTTGTCCACTGCTGAATGTGCCTCTGCCTTACCCAACCGCAGTATCCTTGTAAACAATCCATTCATTTTTAATCTCTCCATTAAATTTTTTATTTAACCATTTGTAAACGAAACCAGTTCGCTTGCATATTCAGCCAACGCAAGACTCAATGCATCGATACTTCCTTCTAGTTCATTTCTATCTAGATTTTCTGTTTGCAGAGTATCTCGGAATAGCAGCGTTGTCCCCTCTTCATCCAGAACAAAGGCCCCGTGAACCAAGGTACGATTGATTTGAAGAATACGTTTACAAAAATCAGCAGAACTCTGAGGCATTGGTATGATGACTTGCTCAAGAATTAGAATAGGAGATTCACAGTCAATCACCAGATTATTAATTCCTCGCTCATCATCATCTATAACTATTAACTCTTCCTTGGAATTTTCATGGCTTATGGAGAAACCCATATCCATTATAAAACTTTTTACTTTGTCAAAATCAGACATTATTCTCTCCTATTACTTTTTTAAAAAATCTGAACTCAGAATGCGATATGTTTCATTTAATTGACGTGTAAGATTCTCAGCAATCATTTTTTTTTCCGGATCAGAATAATGAAGATCTGGATGGTATTTTTTCAATTGATTTTTCCAAGCATTCTTAATAGTTATCTGATCGGACCCAACAGGTATTTCTAGATTAGCATAATATTTGGCTAAAGGATCGGAAGGACAATCAGCACCTTTGTTTTCCGGTTGAACCTGAAAATCAATTTTTTTATCAGATGAAATACAATTTTTAAAAAATTTATTCTTCCGCACTAAATCATTAAGCTCAGCTTGGGCAATTTTAAGAATACGATTAATCATTTTACTATGGATAAGCTAGTCAATTCAATATTGGTTGAACTTATAATGGAAATACCAATTTCCGGGTATGTGTGAACAGTATAAAAGGTATTTGTTTCCGAGCTTAAGTTCAAACCAGTAAAAGGCAGAGGCACCCCAGATTCTTCCGAAATACTAGTAAANACATGAGTCAAGGTATCTGAAAGAGGAACATCACCTAAAAAACCAGTATAATCCTCCATAGAATTAAAAACCTGGGAGGTATGTTCGACATTAACTCGGTATTTTAGGTCACCATATCGATATTCTTGGTGATGAATGATACCCGGCTTTAAATATTTAGTCTCTAAAGAGTTCTCAGGTAAATCATGATCGAAACAGGTAATGAATTCAGTGAGACAGTCATTTCCTTTACGACTTATCACTCGATGGCTCTTACCAATTATGCTAACTTCAAGGTTTACTCCATTACTGAGAGTCCAATCACCACTTTGATATATTCGCACACAATAATCCGGGATTTTTTCGTAAAGGCTAAAGTAGATTGATTTACCCATATGCTTAAAGATAGTTTTTTNGTAATTTTCTAACGGGAACTTCATGAATCAAAGTGTCAAANCATTTACAGTCAAATTTATATAACAGATAAAAAAAGCAGAAAAGTAATACCGATTATCATTTATATAGACGATAATCGCACGANAATTATTTAAATAAAATTCTAAATATTTGGAGTTTGTTTTACTATTTATACATNCNTATCAAAGGGCTTTCTACTTTTAGCCTCACACGACTCTCGATAATTANAGNGCTAGATTGTNATAGTTGTTAATTATAACCGTGAAAATATTATTTGGAATAGGTATTAAATTTTGAATATTAAATTTTTTATTTTTTTATGCATTTTTATTGGAGGTCTTTACTTTTTGTGGCCTTTAATAATCCTATTCATTAAAGTATCCCTATATCAAGTGATAATCGAATATGGGTTCTATTTGATACTTCTCTTTATTGGGTCTGGCTATTATGTATGGCAGAAACTAAAATCTTAAAATCAATAATATATCCTTAATTAGCAGGATATATTTGTAGAAAATTTTGGAGATACTCTATGGCAAATCAATTAGGGTTTTCTCTTCAATCACTATAGTAGTAAAAATGTAGTATTCTCGTTCCCCCCTTCCAAAATATACAAAAGAAACCATCCTTAGATGAATAATAAATAAGAATACTTAGGAGAGTTGAGCAATGAAAGCCTATAGGGTTCATGAGTACGGAGATGCTGCAAAATTTATTGGAGAAGAAGTTAGTAAACCTAGTGCAAAACAAGGGCATGTTGTTGTTGAGGTGAAAGCCTCAAGTCTTAACCCCGTTGACCATAAGCTCCTTAAATGTGACTTGGGAATAAATCCTGCCTTACCTGGAATCCTTCATATGGATGTATCTGGGGTCATAACAGAAGTGGGAAAAGGAGTAACTGCCTTTAAAACGGGTGACGAAATTTACGGTTGTGCTGGAGGGTTACAGGGGGAAGCAGGAAATATTGAAGGTGCATTAGCTGATTTCATGCTAGCAGATAGTAATTTGATTGCTTTGAAACCAAAATCACTGAGTTTTTCTGAATCTGCGGCATTACCACTTGTGACTATTACCGCATGGGAAGGGTTATTTGACCGTGCGCATGTAAAAAAGGAAGATCATGTTCTTATTCATGGTGGAACAGGTGGTGTGGGTCATATTGCTATACAACTTGCTAAGCAACATGGTGCTCGTGTCGCAACAACAGTATCTTCTGAAGAGAAAGCAAAAATCGCTAGAGGCCTCGGAGCAGAGGATGTTATTTTCTATCGTGATGAAAAAGTTGAGGACTATACTCAGCGTCTTACTAAAGGCAAAGGTTTTGATGCTGTATTCGATACCATTGGAGCAGACAACCTCGATAAATCTCTAGAAGCTGCTAAAGTCAGTGGTCAAGTGATCAGTATTATAGGCAGTAATAAGCATGACCTAACACCGATGCATATGAAGGGGCTAAGTTTACATTTAGTATTTATGCTTTTACCAATGCTTACAGGAAAAGGTCGAGCCCATCATGGCTTTGTGTTGAATAATGTCGCCAAATGGATAGATGAGGGATTGGTTAACCCACTTCTTCATGAAAAAAAATTTAGTTTTGATCAAGCGAATGAAGCACACGCTCTATTTGCAACCAATAAGCATATTGGGAAAATTGTATTGGAAAATAATTAAAAGTAGAAATAGAGATTCAAGAATTTTATTTTTGAAGACTTAACATAAGGAAGGAGTTGCTGATTGAAATCCAATATTTCCCAATTCTATTAAAAAAATAAGAAAGATAAAACAATGAAGCTTATTCTTAATAAGAGTGTTTTAACTAATTTAGTTGCTGTTTTGATTATTATTGCTGGTTATTTATATCCTTTTGAACCAGATTTGATAAAATCTATTGGCTTTTTTGCGCTCTCAGGTGCAATCACTAACTGGTTAGCGATTCATATGTTGTTTGAGAAAGTGCCATTTTTATATGGTTCTGGAGTAATTCCTAATCGTTTTGATGAATTTAAGCTAGCGATTAAAGAATTAATGATGAAGCAGTTTTTTACTCTAGAGAATGTTGAACAGTTTATTGAAGCGGAGGAACAGCAGGGTAGCCATGTTTTAAATATCGACCCACTATTGAATGCCATTGATTATGACAAAATTTATAAAGGGTTAGTGACCTCCATAATGGAGTCTTCTTTTGGCGCAATGTTACAAATGATGGGTGGAGAGCAGGCGCTTATTTCATTGAGAGTACCCTTTATAGAAAAAATGAGAACTACATTGCGTGAAATGGTAGAGTCTGAGCGTTTTAAAGATGTCTTGAAGCAGGGATTGGATTCTCACAAAGTAGGTAAGGATATTGTATCTAAAATAGAAACGATTATTGATAAGCGTTTAAATGAATTAACACCTCAATTGGTTAAAGAAATGGTCAAAAAGATCATCAAAGTTCATTTAGGGTGGCTGGTTGTTTGGGGCGGAATATTTGGTGGTGTTTTAGGCGCAGTATTTAGTTTTTCCTAATAAGAGGTGTTTGCTTACTACATCCCCACGACGTCAAAACGCCACCTACAATGATTGTATTTAAATAAAGGGACCACACTGGTCCCAAGCTGATTGGTAAATGTTGAAAATGAAAATCTGGGTGGATGCAGATGCCTGTCCAAAACCGGTTAAAGATATTTTATTCCGCTTGGCTGAGAGAAAGAAAATAATGGTAACATTTGTTGCTAATCAAAGATTGATTTTGGCAAAATCACCTTTTATTCAGTTGGTCCAAGTTGGATATGGGGAAAATATTGCTGATGATGAAATAGTTAATAAATGCAGCGATGGGGATTTGATAATAACAGCAGACATTCCATTGGCCGCTCGCATTGTAGCAAAGGGAGCACAAGCTCTCGATCCACGTGGGAAGATTTACGATGAAAACAATGTCGGGCAGTTATTAGACATGCGTAACTTCATGGACGAGTTGCGTGGTAGCGGTGTAGAAACCGGCGGTCCTCCCAGCTTTGGCCAAAAGGAACGGTTCAAGTTCGCTAATGAACTAGATAGGTTTATCGCACAGAGGTGATGCGTCACTACAATAAATAATAGTTACATATTGCTACTCTTTAATTTTATAAAAGGCGCATTAAGGACCAGGTCGTCAACCAAACTCTTAACGAATTAAAAGTAATGACGATTTTTCGCATTTAAAACTATTTCATTTGAAACCTCAGGGTCTAATCTAAACCACTTTAAAGACCCTCAAATCCTTAAAAAAACAAATAACACCTCTCTGACTTCGATGTTAAACAAACTCTCTTCTTCCATTAATCATTCAAACAAAAAGACGCAAATAAAAACTCC
>JGI26262J51727_1001449_pt1 | contig 11018 bp, 11 predicted proteins | sample SaaInlV_150m_DNA_3_FD_51727 | JGI IMG/M metagenome (IMG submission 51727)
CCTTGGTAAGCCCCTTCGTCCAGGAAATGGACTAAAGGATTAACCCCAGACTCTGCGACATCGGGATTGTGGGCCAGGTAATATTTAAAATTGACTAAAGCATGAGTCTGGCGTTTTTCTTTAAAACCATAGTAGAAAAAATGACGGAGAGGTGATTGATTAAGGTCAATCAAAACATCTGGATGAGTGCGCGCGTAAAAGACTGAATCGATTAAAGGATGTGGGCTTTGATTATTTCCGACACCTTCGAGAACAAAGTGAGTCAGCGGGTTGATCCCCGAATTTAATATCTCTGGGTTTTGCGCCAAATAATAATTTGCATCAAATAAAAGATGAGGACTGGAAAAACTTGTTGTATTTTGAGAAAGGCAATGAGCAAGAGAGTCAACCCAGCTAGGCAAGATCTTTAGCAAATTGAGATCGGTAGTAAGAGTCGTCAAAAAAATCGAGATTCTTTGCGCCCCGATAAGTTCGGACGAACTGCAGTAGNTGTCTTTGTCGAAAAAGCNCACCCCAAAAGAGCGCTCTNAAGATGTCAAGAATATCGCTAACCATCAAAGCATCTCTTTAATCGATGGTGTTCGTTGAACGTGCCGCGTTCGGCTACTCGTGTATTGATGGCGATGCCATGTGCTACGTATCAATTGCGATCTAGTGTTTTCAAAACACCAGAATGTGGGCTAGTCCCCGGCAAAACTGACAAGCGTGCGAACNGGCACATCCATCGCTGCCAGTTTTTCGCGGCCGCCAAGATCCGGCAGGTCAATGACGAAACTCGCACCAATGACGTTGGCTCCAGCACTGCGCACCAGTTCCACCGCGGCACAGGCGGTGCCGCCGGTGGCTATTAAGTCATCGACAATGAGCACGTTCTGGCCGGCTTTTAGGCTATCGGTATGAATCTCCACCTCATCGCTGCCGTATTCCAACTGGTATTGGACCGACATGGTTTGCCAGGGTAGCTTGCCTTTTTTTCGTACCGCAACAAAACCTAGCGATAATTGGTGTGCGACCGCGCCACCGAGAATGAAGCCGCGGGCCTCGATGCCGGCAACACAATGAACGTCGCTACCGGCGAAGGGTTGCACCAGCTCGTCAACTGCGCGGCGAAAGCCCGACGGATCCTGAAGCAAAGTTGTGATGTCACGAAAGATGACGCCCTTTTTCGGGTAGTCGGGGATCGAGCGAATCAGGCTTTTGATACTCATGATGTCTCCTTAGGTCAGCGCACGGCCGGCCACGGCGTCGAGCTTTGTCAGCATTGCAGGGTCGCGGGCATCGGGGTGGGTAATGAGTGCGGTATCAAGAGCGCGATCATCGCCGGATGGGCAAAGCGCAGGGCGCTCAGGTAAGCGTGCTGCTACCGTACGGACCAGTCGGCGGGCCTTGTCGGCGTTGTCCAGTAATACCCGGATAACCGCGTCGACGTCCACGTTGTCATGATCAGGGTGCCAGCAATCGAAATCGGTAACCATTGCCACCGTGCAATAGGGAATCTCCGCCTCGCGGGCGAGCTTGGCCTCGGGCATGTTGGTCATGCCGATGACGTCACAATTCCACTGTCGGTACAGCTGTGATTCAGCCAAGGTCGAGAACTGGGGTCCTTCCATTACCAGGTAGGTGCCCCCGCGCTGCATCGGGATATCCCCGTTCTCGCAGGCTCTCGCGCACCAGTCCCCCAGTCGTGGGTTGACAGGGTGTGCCATGGAAACATGCGCGACCATGCCGGCTCCAAAAAAGCTTTTTCCCCGGGCAAAGGTCCGATCGATAAACTGATCGACTATGACAAAAGTGCCGGGCGGCAATTCTTCGCGAAACGAGCCCACAGCCGAAAGCGATATAAGGTCGGTTACCCCGGCCCGTTTCAAGGCATCTATATTGGCGCGGTAGTTGATCGTGCTCGGGCTGTGGCGATGACCCCGGCCATGGCGCGGCAAGAAGACCAACTGTATACCGTCCAGCTCGCCAAAGAGCAGTTCATCGGACGGCTCGCCCCAAGGGCCGCTGATTTTCTCCCAGCGTACGTTAGTCAGCCCGTCGATTTCATACAGGCCGCTGCCGCCGATCACGCCAAGGACAGGCGCTGGATGGCACTCGCTCATGCTGAAGTTCTCCTATCGTAAAATCGCTTATTGCGCAAAAACGGGCCGATTATGTCACGGCCCATATGGGATAAGGGTTAGATCAGAAGAGTGAGGCGCCGAGTTCCTTTACCGCCACCAACATATCCGGTTCATCGGTCAGCGATTCGGCGATGGCGCTGCGACAGGCGGTTTTTGGATCAACACCGCTGATCATCAGCTTGGCCGCGTGCACCAGCAACCGGGTACTGGCGCCCTCTTCCAGCCCATTGCCCTTGAGGTTGCGGGTCATGCCGGCATAACGCACCAGTAACACGGCGGTTTCATCATCAATGCCCGATTCGCGCACCACGATATCGCGTTCAAGCTCGGGTGGGGGGTAATCGAAGTCAATGGCAACGAATCGTTGGCGTGTGCTCTGCTTAAGGTCCTTAAGGACGCTTTGGTAGCCCGGGTTGTAGGAGATTGCCAGGCAAAATTCTTTTGGGGCGCTAAGCAGTTCACCGGTCTTTTCTATTGCCAGTTGCCGCCGGTCGTCGGCCAGCGGATGTATGACCACGGTGGTGTCTTTGCGCGCCTCAACGACTTCGTCGAGATAACAAAGCGCTCCAGTGCGAATGGCCTGCACCAGCGGCCCGTCTATCCAACGGGTCTCACCCCCAATAATCAGGTAACGCCCCACCAGATCCGAGGCGGTCAGGTCATCGTGACACGAGACAGTCACCAAGGGCCGTTTCAATCGCCACGCCATATGCTCCATGAAGCGGGTCTTGCCGCAGCCCGTTGGCCCTTTGAGCAACACCGGTAGCTGGTTGACCCAGGCTGCCTCAAATAAGGATATCTCCTGTCCTTGCGCGGCATAAAAGGGCTCGGTTTCGATAAGATGGCTGTCGGGTTGGGATTGGTGCATAGGCTGTTATCCAGATCCAGAGCCGCTGAAATGGGTTTATCACAAGAGCAGATGAAACGCGCAGGATACGACACTTAAGCGTAAATCCACAAAACCCTCATCAGGCCGAGTCACTAATAATAGTTATTTACAATATTAACAAAAACGAATATAATTAAATAAGACTTATAAATTCAAGAGACACACGTGTCTACACAAAAGACTGCCCAAGTTTTGAAAATGCTGGGAAATGCTCATTGCCTTTGCATTATGCTGCGGTTATTGGGCGAAGGTAAAACTCTGGAAAACCTATCCGAGGCTACTGGATTATCGCCCGCAACAGTCACCTACTATGTGAACCGGTTGCGCCAGCGTAACCTGGTCAAGGGTGAACGTCAGGGCCACCAAGTTTCTTATAGCGCCAACGCCGAAAATACAGATGCTTTGGCACTGTTGCAGAGCGTGGCGGCGTTGTACTGTGAGCAGGCAGCGAGTGCCAGTTAAGTCTTTTCCCTGCCCCAAGGCCGTTTAAAAGCTGGCCTGCATCAGTTTTTTTCCAATAGTTCAACACCAAAAGCTGTTTATTGATCCAACGCACCCACTTTGGTGGGGACTAGCGACCAACGAGCGCCAGGCCCGTACACCAACGCGGCCCCCGTGGCCGGAAGGCGAAGCGATCCCAGCTGCTAAAAGCCTCGACAGGCTCTTTTGAAAGAGCGCCCGTTATTTTCAGGGCCAAGGCTTAGTTAGGGATGCGCCGGCTCAGACGCTGAACGGTTCAGCCAGTTTTTTTCGAACGGCCACGTTTTTCAACCGGACGTAACGCGGCAGACCGTTTTTGTCGTAGACCGGATAATCCTCTCCTCGAATCAGCGGTTCCAGGTAGCGCCGGCAGCGAGCCGTGATACTAAAGCCATTTGCGCTGATGAAGTTGCGTGGCATCATTTTTTCACGGTTGGCAACGCGCTTCAGGCTGGCTTCACCGATTTTCCAGCGGTAAGGTTGGTTCGAGGTGCGCACAATCGCGGGCATCACCGCATTCTTGCCGGCCAACGCCATTCGCACGGCCGCCACGCCAGTGGCGTAAGCGTGTTCTACATCCGTGCGTGAGGCGATATGTCGTGCTGAGCGTTGCAGATAATCGGCAACCGCCCAGTGGTACTTCAAGCCCAGATCTTCTTTGACCATCGATGCCACGACCGGGGCAACACCCCCCAGCTGGGCATGGCCAAACGCGTCACGCAGGCCCTGATCAGCCAGAAACCGGCCATCTTTGTCGCGAACGCCTTCGGAGACCACAACAGAGCAGTAGCCGAAACGGCTGACTTTCTCATCGACCAGAGCCATAAAGCGTTTGCGGTCAAAAGCCACCTCGGGGAACAGGATAATAATGGGTATCGGGGTTTTTTCATCGCTGGCCATGCCGCCGGCTGCGGCAATCCAGCCGGCATGGCGGCCCATAACCTCAAGGATAAATACTTTGGTTGAGGTTTTGGCCATCGAGGCGACATCGAAACTGGCTTCACGCGTGGAGATAGCGATGTACTTGGCGACAGAGCCAAAGCCCGGGCAGTTGTCGGTGATCGGCAGGTCATTATCAACCGTCTTGGGCACATGGATGGCTTGAATCGGAAAGCCGGTCGTTTTCGACAGTTGCGATATTTTGAGGCAGGTGTCGGCAGAGTCACCACCACCATTGTAGAAAAAATAGCCAATATCATGAGCTCGGAAAACGGCAATCAGTCTTTCGTACTGTGCACGGCTTTCCTCAAGACTCTTGAGTTTGTAGCGACACGAGCCAAAAGCGCCCGAAGGCGTTGTTTTCAGTGCAGCAATCGCGCTTTTGCTTTCACGGCTGGTGTCGATAAGGTCTTCGGTCAGGGCGCCGATAATGCCGTTACGGCCGGCGTACACCTTGTTGATGCGGTCGCGGTGTTGCCGGGCGGTTTCGATTACCCCGCAGGCGCTGGCATTAATGACCGCGGTTACCCCGCCAGACTGGGCATAGAAGGCGTTCTTGGCTTTGCTCATAGCGTGATGTTCTCGTTAGGGAAGTCCGAATAAAGGATTCTGGTCGGGCAAAAATTCATGATGGGGCGTAATGTTATCTGCTCAAATGAGAGGGTAATCGGCTCGGAACACGGCTCTGGGGAGAGCCATACGGCCTGCTTCATCACCAAGAATGATTTTAGCGCAGTGTTCCAAGGGCGTCCTATGAACAGAACTTGCGGTACCGGTTTGGTCTTTTTATGCCCCACGGTCCATTGACAGCACACAAAAGGTCACTATAGTGTACGCCCCTTTTCGAGCCCCTCGCCTGGCTAACGTTACCGTTGAGGTGGGCTTGATAGGCCGTTGCCAAGGGGTGTTTTCGGCTCCAGTCACAGCTTTGTGGAGATGTCATTATGAGAATCGTTTTGTTGGGGGCTCCCGGGTCCGGCAAAGGAACCCAGGCCAAGATGATGGCCCAAAAGTACAAGGTACCTCAGATTTCCACGGGCGATATCTTGCGTGCCGCCGTTGCAGAGAAAACGGAGATCGGCAAGAAAGTCTCAGCGATCATGGACGCCGGAGAGTTGGTGTCAGATGACATCGTGATCGACGCGGTCACCGATCGCCTGCGGGCTAACGAAAGTCGCCGTGGTTTCGTTCTGGACGGCTTTCCCCGCAATATCCCACAGGCCCAGGAACTGGATACCCGACTGGGCTGGTTGGGTCGACCGTTGCAATTGGTGTTGCAGTTTGCCCTTGATAACGAGATTGTGATCAAGCGCGTTACCGGCCGGCTAAGCTGTGGTGAATGCGGTGCGATATACAACCGCTATTTTTCTCGCCCGAGCCGGTCCGGGGTGTGCGATAAATGTGGTTCGAAGCAGCTTTCCCACCGATCTGATGACACCGAGAAAACCGTGCGCGCGCGCCTGCAAACCTATGATCAGGATACGGCGCCGCTTAGCGCCTATTACAAGGCGCAGCACAAGTTGCGCACTATCCAGGCAGGTGGCGAGGTGGAACAGATCTTTTCCGTCATCTGTGAAGTGGTCGATATAGAGATTCGACCTATGGAGAAAAAAGTCACCGCGCCGAGGCCCGCGCGCCCACAAGCGGTCGTCATGAAGTCGGCAACCAGCAAAAAAGTGGAAAAAAAAGCAGCCGAAAAACCGACCGCGACCACGGTGAGAAAAGCCACCAAAAAAGTGGTAAAAAAGCCAGAAGCTAATAAGCCGGTAGTCAAGAAAGTGGCTAAGAAGGTTGCGAAAACGGTCGCCAGCAAAGTGGCAAAAAAGCCAGCGGTAAAGAAACCGAGCGCGACCACGGTGAGAAAAGCCACCAAGAAAGTTGCCAANAAGCCAGCGGCAAAAAAACCGGCAGCTAAAAAGGTCACCAAGAAAGTCACCAAGAAAGTAGCTAAGAAGGTTGNGAAAAAGGCCGCCAGCAAAGTAGCGAAAAAGCCAGCCCTCAACAAGCCAGTCGCCAAAAAGGCCGTAGCCAANAAAGTGGCAAAAAAGCCAGCAGCCAAGAAAACGGCCAAGAAGCGCCCGGGCAAAAAAAGGTAGGCGCGTTAAAAGGAATTATCGATGAGCGTTTACCCCACCACGCGAATGCGGCGCCTGCGCAAAGATGCCTTCAGTCGTGCTCTGGTGCGTGAATCACGATTGTCCATAGACGATCTGATCCAGCCGGTCTTTGTTTGTGACGGCACCGGGGTACGTCAGGCAGTGCCGTCCATGCCGGGCGTCGAACGCTTAAGCCTCGATCTCTTGCTGGAGCGGGCCGAAAGACTCGATGCCTTGGGCATTAAGGCCATTGCTATTTTCCCGGTGATCGATGTCGCGCTCAAAACCGCTGATGCGGCCGAAGCCTACAATCCCCAGGGGTTGGTGCCGCAGGTGGTCAGCGCTTTGCGTGAGCACCTACCCCAAATGGGCATCATTACTGATGTGGCATTGGATCCGTATACCAGCCATGGCCAGGATGGCCTACTGGATGAACAAGGATACGTCAGCAACGACACGACAGTAGAGACACTGGTGCGCCAGGCGCTATGCCATGCTCAAGCCGGCGCCCAGGTGGTTGCCCCCTCGGACATGATGGACGGGCGTATTGGCGCGATTCGTGACGCGCTTGAGGAAGAAGGCCTGGTCAACACTCGCATCCTTGCCTATTCGGCGAAATATGCGTCGTCTTTCTACGGCCCGTTTCGTGACGCGGTAGGATCTGCAGCCAACCTCGGTGGCGGCGACAAGTACTCCTACCAGGTAGATCCGGGCAACACCGATGAAGCCTTGCGCGAAGTCGAATTGGATCTCGCCGAGGGAGCAGATATGGTAATGGTCAAGCCCGGTATGCCGTATCTGGATGTGGTGCAGCGGGTCAAGCACGAGCTGGGTGTACCGACTTTTGTCTACCAGGTCAGTGGAGAGTACGCCATGCTTTGCGCTGCCGCGCAGAACGGCTGGTTGGATCGAAAGGCAGTTGTGCTCGAATCCCTGCTGGCTTTTAAACGCGCGGGTGCCGATGCCATCCTGACTTATTTTGCTGAAGAAGTTGCACTTTGGATGCAAGAGCAATAGCCTTTGACTCAAGCTCGGCCNGGCCGGGATTTTGCTACTTTTCTNNAGTCACCATGTCATCACACCCTCGCCCCACCCGTATCGTTTTGCATCAGGGCTCTCGTACACTCGAGGTCGAGTTTGATGACGACAGCAATTTCATGTTGCCCTGTGAATACCTGCGGGTGTACTCACCCTCTGCCGAGGTACGCGGCCACGGCCCCGGGCAGGAAGTGCTGCAAACGGGCAAAGAGACTGTCAACATCACCCAGGTAGAAGCGGTTGGCGCCTATGCCGTCAAGTTGCATTTTGACGATGGCCATAACACCGGCCTTTACTCGTGGGAGACTCTGTATGAACTGGGAACCCATCAGGATCGTCTCTGGCAGGCCTACCTGGGCGATTTGACCAAGGCGGGTTACGAGCGCAAACAAGACGCCTGACGCGCCCACGCACCATTTCCATCATGGGTGAAAAGGCAACACATTTCGGCTTCAGCGAGGTAGACCCTGCCGACAAGGCTACCCGGGTCGGCCAGGTCTTCGAATCGGTAGCCGATCGTTACGACCTGATGAACGACCTGATGTCATTGGGNGTTCATCGGNTGTGGAAAGATTTTGCCCTGGCGCGCAGCAGCGNACGCNCCGGGCATCGGGTGTTGGATGTTGCAGCTGGCAGTGGTGATATGACAGCACGCTTTGCGCAACGTGTCGGCGATACCGGCCAGGTTGTGATGACTGACGTTAACCCAGCTATGCTCGAGCAGGGCCGCAGACGCCTGATCGACAAAGGCATTGGCAGCAATGTTGAATTTTTGCTCGCCGATGCCGAGGCGCTGCCATTGATGCCNGGGGGTTTCGATTGTGTGTGCATCGCTTTTGGTCTGCGCAACGTCACCCGTATCCCCAAGGCGCTGGAGTCGATGGCACAAATGCTTCGCCCTGGCGGGCGTGTGGTGATCCTGGAGTTCTCGCACCCGGTGTCCGAGTGGCTGTCACGCGCCTATGATCTTTTTTCTTTCTCAGTCATCCCGCCATTGGGCCGCATGGTGACCGGTGACGAGGCGAGTTATCGTTATCTCGTGGAATCGATTCGGCGCCACCCGGACCAGAACCGGCTCAGCCAGATGATGCGTGAAAGCGGTTTTGAGGACGTCAGTTACCATAACCTCAATGGTGGTATCGTGGCCCTGCATCTCGGTTTTCGTTACTGAAGCGTTGCCCACACGAGTGATGAATTCTTTACAGCACCGACTCGAAGCCGTACTTAATCGCGTGATCAGTGATTGTGCTGCATTGCCCCAGTTACGACCCCTGGAAGGTCGTGTGGTTGCGATATTGGTTAAAGGACTTGCACGCACNGTGTATTTTTCAGTTCATGATGCNAAGGTGCGACTCGTGCCCGCACCCTCGGGGCAGGCTGATGTCAGCATATCCGGGACACCTGGTGCCTTCACCCGTATTGTCCGCAGCGGTTTCGATCCTTCGGTTTTTCGCGATGGCAGCCTGACACTCGAAGGAGACCCCGAAACAGTTGCCGANCTCAAGACCCTGCTGGGCGCTTTGGACCTGGACGCAGAGGAGGCTCTGGCCCAAGTGCTTGGCGATACCTTGGCGCACAAAGCGGCTAATGGGGCGCGGATGCTTGGCCACTGGGCGACCGACGCGGCAGATTCGGGCACAGCCAACATGGCAGAGTTTCTGGTCGAGGAAACCCGTCTGCTGGCCAGCCGGCCACGAGTAGAGCGTTTTATTGCCGGTGTGGATCAGTTGCGTGACGACGCCGAACGACTAGGTCAGCGCATAGAGCGTTTGGCGAATTCCCACAAGGCCAGGTAGGGCGAGTGCTAAACAGTTCCTGGCGAATGTTACGAATTGTCCGTGTACTGGTACGGCACGGGCTCGACGAGTTCGTGCTTACTTTGCATCTGTTTCGCCCGTATCGCTTTTTGTTGTTCTTGTTTCCGGGGTACTGGTTTCGTGACCGCAATGTACCTCGCGGCCAACGCCTGCGCGAAGCTCTGGAAGAACTGGGACCGGTTTTTGTCAAGTTTGGTCAGGCGGTCTCGACCCGCCCGGATCTGATTCCTGCCGACATTGCTGTGGAACTAACACGATTACAAGACGATGTGCTGCCGTTTCCCGGTGACGAGGCCCGCGAGATAATCGAACGCGCCTTAGACGCGCCACTGAGTGAGCATTTTGCCAGTTTTGATATTCAACCCCTGGCGTCGGCATCGGTGGCACAGGTACACGGGGCAACCCTGCAAGACAGCACCGAGGTGGTAGTTAAAGTGCTGCGGCCCGGGATCGAGAAGGTGATTGAGCAGGATCTTCAGTTGCTCTACCAGTTGGCACGGCTGGCCGACAGGCACTGGCCGAACGCCAGGCGCTTGCGTCCGCTTGAGGTTGTCGATGATTACGACAAAACGATCCACGACGAGCTCGATATGATGCGCGAAGGCGCAAACGCCAGCCAGCTGCGTAGCAACTTTCTGGATTCAGATATGATCTACGTGCCCCAGATCTATTGGGACCACAGCTGTCGCGAGGTCCTGGTGATGGAGCGTGTTGAGGGTATTCCGATACGCGATATCGATGCGATCCGGGCCGCTGGCATAGATTTGCGCAAGTTGGCCCATAACGGCGTTGAGATCTTTTTTACCCAGGCCTTTCGTGATGGCTTCTTTCATGCCGATATGCATCCGGGTAATATTTTTGTCAGCCCGCAAGGCCAGTATCGGGCAGTTGATTTTGGCATCATGGGCACGCTCGCCGAAGCCGACAAACGTTATCTTGCTGAGAACCTGCTTGCTTTTTTTAACCGTGATTACCGGGCAGTTGCTATGGCTCACCTGCGTGCGGGCTGGGTGCCGGCCACCACCCGCCCGGAAGAATTCGAGGCCGCTGTGCGCACGGTCTGCGAACCGATCTTTGCCCGGCCAATCAGCGAGATCTCTTTTGGCCACCTGGTGATTCGCTTATTCCAGGTTGCTCGGCGTTTCGATATGCCGGTACAGCCGCAATTGGTGTTGTTACAAAAGACTTTGCTCAATATAGAAGGCCTTGGCCGGCACTCTATCCCGAGTTGGATCTATGGGAGACGGCGAAGCCTTTTCTTGAGCGCTGGATGCGTGAGCAGGTTGGACCGCGGGCTCTGGCCCGGGCACTGCGCCGCGAACTGCCCACGGTTTTACCGTTACTGCCAGAGTTGCCGGGTCTGGTTCACGAATTGTTGCGACGCCAGCGCGACGGTCAGCTGATTATCCGTAGCGGGAGTGATAATGCCGAGCAGCTCGCGCGCGATTTAAAACACCGCACCCGCCAGCGCGATGGTCTGATGCTGGGCGGTGGATTGCTGCTGGGCGCAATCGTCTTGTTTCTGGGGTCCGAGGTTCTGGCTCTTGGTGTGCTGGCCACTGCAGGCGCTATGGTGCTGACGGCTTGTGGGGCGTTGCTGATAGGGATTTCCAGCCTGGGTCGCTAGCAGAGCAAC
>JGI26262J51727_1001457_pt1 | contig 10985 bp, 11 predicted proteins | sample SaaInlV_150m_DNA_3_FD_51727 | JGI IMG/M metagenome (IMG submission 51727)
TGCGCTTGCTGAACGCCTCACCACCGCAGGTCTAGAGGTTGAATTAATTGAAAAAATTGGTGAAAACTGGGGCGAATATTGTGTTGTTGGACAGCTTGTTGAAATACGCAAACATCCAAACGCTGATGCCTTAAATTTAGTTGATGTAGATTTCGGTGCAGACAAACCGATTACACTCGTTACCGGTGCACCAAACATACAGGAAATGGCAGAAAATTTTCCGGAACCTGCACCAAAAGTTGCACTTGCGCTTACAGGTGCAATGTTGGTGGACGCCTACCACGAAGATCATCCACTGAAAAAACTCAAACCTGCAAAAATTCGCGGGATTGCTTCTGAAGGAATGCTCTGTTCAGAGTTAGAATTAGGACTCAGTGAAGAACATGAAGGTATCCTGATTCTTCCTGAAGATGCACCGGTCGGCAAACTGTTGGAGGAATATTTAGGTGACACCACTCTGCACTTTGATATCAAAGGCGGGTTCAGCCATCTGCTTTCAATGTTAGGTGTGGCCCGTGAAGTTTCTGCATTGACCGGAAAGAAGTTAGTTAAAAGTATTTTACCGGATGTCGCAAAGCTAGAGGTAGTGACACAACCACCGTTTGTTGAATTGGAAATACAAGATCCAGATATCTGTCCACGCTATTCCGCGTTGTTAATCAGAAATGTTAAAATTGGTCCCTCACCGTTCTGGATGCAGCAGCGTCTGCTGCGGGTTGGAATGCGGCCAATCAACAACATTGTAGACATCACCAATTATGTGATGTTGGAACTGGGACAGCCATTACATGCTTTTGACCACGACAAACTGATTGAACGCTCCAAGGGGCAGACACCAAAAATAATCGTGCGGCGTGCCAAAAAAGGTGAAACTCTGCTCACACTGGACGATGTTGAACGAAAATTAGATGACGATATGCTCATGATTACAGACAATTCCGGACTGATCGCAATTGCCGGAGTCATGGGTGGAAGTGACTCGGAGGTCTCTGATACTACAACAAATATTTTGCTGGAATCCGCAAATTTNGAATTNCTTAATAACAGGCGCACCTCACAGGTNCTNAAATTAAGAACTGAGGCCAGCGAAAGATTCGGTAAACAGGTTGATCCGGAAGGCACATTACAGGCAGCCTTACGCGCCGAGCAATTGATGGTTGAACATGCTTCCGGAACTCTGGAGCCAATTGCCGGAGATTTGTATCCAGAGCCTCAAGAAATTATTTCCATAGAACTTGATCCAGCTTATGTGGAACATCTGCTGGGTATAAAAATCTCTACCGCACAAATTACGGAAATATTGACTTCACTGGAATTTAAAGTTTCAGGAGAAAACATTTTAAAGATTGAAGTCCCAAGTCACAGGATGGACATCAATATTCCTGCAGATTTAGTGGAAGAAATTGTCAGGATTTACGGATATGAAAATCTTCCGTCAACTTTGCTCAATGACGTTCTTCCTCCGCAGCACATTAATCAAAAACTGGACGCTACTGAACGAGTCCGGGATATCCTGGTAGCTTCCGGAATGGACGAGATTATCACCTATTCCATGATGAATCCCATGGACGAGGCACGTTTACGATTGGAAAAAGACATCGATCTGTCAAAATTTGTGCCTTTGAAAAACCCACTCTCCCAGGAAAGAAGTCACCTGCGCCGTTCACTTCTTCCAGGTGCATTAAGTACTGCCCGCGCTAATTTACGTTTTTTAGCTAAAGTGGTAACATTTGAAGTCGGAAGTGTGTTTCATCCTCATCAAGAAAACAAACTTCCGGATGAACCGCAGCGTCTATCTTTATTGATGAGCGGCAGCCGTGAAACTCAATCATGGCTGGAGCAGTCAGAAGACAACTATGATTTTTTTGACCTGAAAGGTGTTTTGGAACAATTTTTAGGAGCATTGCATCTTGACGGAATTGAGTGGAAAAAGTCAAAGGAACTACCATGCCATCCCGGTCGTTGTGTACAGATATTGGTGAACGGAAATGTTTTAGGATTTGCAGGTGAACTACATCCAAAAATTCGCGCTTCCTTTGAACTTCCGGAACAAGCTGTTTGTATTGCAGAACTGGATTTGGATATGATCATTAAACTGGCGGTTGAAGATCACCAGATGGAATTTATTTCCAACTTCACACCAATTTTTGAAGATCTTGCATTTGTGATGGACGCAAGTTTACCGGTAGAAGCAGTTACACCGTTAATTCTTCAAAGCGGAAAACCCTTACTACGCAAAGCAACTTTGTTTGATGTTTATGAAGGTGAACAGGTGGAAGAAGGGAAACGCAGTTTAGCATATTCCCTCACATTTCAGGCAACTGACAGGACACTTACGGATAAAGAGGTGGGGAAGGTGCGCAACAAAATTATCAAACGTCTGCAGCATGAATTTCAGGCAACTTTAAGAGCTTGAGGTCTTAGGCAATGAAAGCTTTACTTCACTTGTGGAAAGCCTTTGGCTTTAGCTTGCAAGGCTTACGTGATACATTGCATCATGAAATGGCTTTCCGGATTGAATTAACAGTGGCCGCAGTTTTAATCCCAACTGCTTTGCTTTTACCGGTTTCACTGATTTTCAGAATTATGTTAATCAGTTCAGTTATTTTGCTGTTAATAGTAGAATTGCTTAACACTGGAATTGAAGCAGTTGTGGATCGTATTTCAACAGAACATCATCCATTATCCGGAAGAGCCAAGGATGCAGGTAGCGCCGCGGTTTTTATGTCGGCAGTCAACATGGCAGTAGTCTGGAGTTTTATTTTGTTTGACTTAATTTTCAATAATTCATAGATTTGTGCAGATTAATTTAATATTTTACGCAGTACTCGAGGAAACAATTTCAGCAGAACCGCTGTTGCTTGAAGTAAAAAATGGCAGTACTGCCGAGGAGGTAGTAGCTTTTCTTTCAGAAAAATATCCTCAGGCGGCAGCTATTTTAAGGTCAACCAGATTAGCCCATCAAGATGAGTACGTCAGTAAAAAGTCGGTTCTCACAGATGGTGAGGAATATTGTTTGATCCCTCCGGTAAGTGGCGGGTAATTTTTTGTAAACTGTAGTAAATGATCATTGTTTACGAGCACCAGAATGTCAAAAATCACTAAAACTCAAATTACAGCAGGTGTATTCTGGCTTGAAGTTCCAGAGGCTGATTTATACGTCCTTTGCGGTTGTCCCGCTGACAGCGTCAAGCATTTGATGAAAGCCGGTAAAATTAACATTTTTGATCGAAATGTTGGTTCATTAGAACCTGGCTCCGGAGCTTTTCAACATCCTCACGGTTCGGTGACAAGTGAAACCGGACCAAATGCAATTCTTCTTTCCGATTTAAGCGTTCAAAACGGAGACTTTGCAAATTTAGCTGAGTTTCCGGTACTGCAGATGCTTTACCGTCAAGGCATGCTTTTGCCGAATCACCCCAACAATACTGGTGCAAAACCACTGCTCATAGGACGCAGGAACGTGGTGAATGCCCAAATGAAATACATCTACAGGGGTAACTACGGTTTGACGAGTTTGGAGGAAATTCTGGAGACAGGAGTATCTCAGGAACTTGCAGAAGAAATGATGCGGATAAAACTCTACTTTGCTTTTGGCGCAATTCGCTCAAGTACTGATCTGCTCGAAGCTAGAATTGTCGAAGAGAAACCTGTGGAAGTTCTAAATGGTGTAACGGTGCAAAGGAAAAGTGTGAATTGTTACGAATTCACTTATCAAGATGAAAGCGTAGAAATTAATCTAAATCTGGATAAAACTGAACGTTATGTGACACCTTACCAACTTGAGAACCATCATTTTAAACGTGAATATTTCTCTGTTGTTCATACAGGGGAAGGTGACGGCTGGGATATTAGACCGTCCCTGCATGGCCAGTGTACTCAGTTTTCAGGGAAAAATTTATTTAATTGATGTTGGTCCAAACATCGCACACACGCTGAACTCAATTGGTGTTGACGTGAATGAGGTGGAAGGCATTTTTCACACACACGCCCATGATGACCATTTTGCAGGGCTGACTTCGCTCATACGTGCAAATCACCGCATCAAGTATTACACAACTCCGATTGTACGAGCATCAGTAACAAAAAAACTTTCTGCTCTGATGTCAATCAGTGAAAAAGCATTTGAAGATTTTTTTGAAGTTTGTGACTTAGAACTTGATGTCTGGAACAATATTGACGGTCTTGAAGTAAATCCAGTTTATTCTCCGCATCCTGTTGAAACAAATATTTTATTTTTCCGGACACTTTGGGAAGATGGTTATGCGACTTACGCTCATTTAGCAGACATTTCTTCTCACACTGTGTTGAAAAAGATGGTTGAAGAAAATCCGCAGCTACCAGGTCTCAGTGTTGAAACTCTGAAAAAAGTCTGGAAAGACTACCTCCATCCTGTAGATGTGAAAAAAATTGATATCGGCGGAGGCTTGATTCACGGTAAGGCAATTGATTTTAAGCATGATAAATCCGAAAAAATCATTTTGGCACATACCGCCCAAAAATTAACGCAGGAAGAAAAAATAATCGGCTGCGGAGTTAGTTTTGGAAGTACGGACACGCTAATAGAAGGACATGAGGATTATGCACTGGAATTTGGAGCGGACTATCTACGGGGATATTATCCAAACGTAGAGATTGGTGAAATTCACATGCTGCTCAATTGTGAACGCGAATCTATCAATGCCGGTACTATCCTGCTCCGGGATCAGGAAACACCGAAGCATGTCAGTTTGGTGCTGACAGGCGTAGCAGAGTTGCTTTCTCCACGTGATAAAACAAGTTATCCTTTATCAAGCGGAACTCTAATTGGCGACCTAGCAGTCATTTTTGGGCTGAAAAGTACAGGAACTTACCGCACCTTAAGTCATATTGAAACCCTCAAAATTCCAGCTGTTTTGTTCAATGAATTTGTAAAACGCAATCATCTGCTGGAGCAAATTCAAAAAACACAAGAGACTATTGAATTTTTACAGCAGACATGGTTATTTGGAGAATCTATTTCTTCGCCCATTCAAAGTCAGATTGCTCAAAGTATTACACTCACAAAATTCAAGAAAGGTGAAAAGATAGAATGCGATGGGCTGATGCTAGTAAAAAAAGGCAAAGTGGAACTCATCAGCCGTAGAGCCAATAAAAAAGAGAGTCAGCATGTAGTGGAAAAAGGTGATTTTTGGGGTGGCGAAAAATTGATCTCGAGTGATTCAAAATGCAGTAACGCCAGGGCAATCACTCAAGCCGAGATCTACAGCATAACAGATGTGGAAATCCTGCAGAATATTCCGATTATACGCTGGAAAATGCTGGAACAGACTGAAAGACGTGAGTAGCAGGCGAAAAGTTGCTGCTTCCTACAAACAGACAATTGAATCTGCACAGGCGCAGTTTTGCTGATCCGGTTGTTTTGAGAAGATATCTAAAAACATCCGGTTAATTATTTCCTTGTTTAACGACAGCATCTCCTCAATTTCTGCGAGTTGAATGGGACCACTTTCCATTCCGGTGGCCATATTAACCACAAACCCGACTGACGCATAACACATCCCAAGTTCTTTGGCCAAAACAACTTCCGGAACACTTGTCATACCAACAACGTCTGCCCCCCATTGTCTCATCATCTTTATTTCTGCTTCAGTTTCAAAGCGCGGACCTTCTGTGCAGATATATACCGCATCGCCTTTGAAAAGAACCTTATGCTGAATTGCTGCCTCTCCCAACTTTTGCCGTAAATTTCCGCAATACGGATCATCCATGTTGACGTGCTTTGCTCCGTCGGAACCTCCTTCAAAAAATGTCAGCGGACGTTGTTTTGTCATGTCCAGAAAATCAGTGAGCAAAACCAGTGAGCCTGTGGGGAAGTCCGGATTTAAAGAACCAACAGCAGCAGTTGCGAAAATCTGCTTTACTCCAAGTTTTTGTAATGCTTTTAAATTTGCACGGTAATTGATGAGGTGGGGAGGGATTCCATGTTGCTTGCCATGACGTGCAAGGAACGCAATAGAGTTACCTTGAAATTCAGCAATATCTACTTCAATCTCACCAAATTCCGTTCGTACGGAAACCTTGTCCGAGGCAACACCGCTGTCATATACTCCGGTACCGCCTATGATGGCGTATTGGATGGACTTCATGAAATCTGAACTGGATGGACTTTTAAACTTAAAACTCTTTAATTTGAACTACTAGCCAAAAAAATCGGAATCATGTGTTTGAATACGTTCTAAGGTACTCTCAGACTGGCAAGTTTCTTTGCCCATGACAGTAACACCAACAAGCCGTTCATAGCGGCTGACCAAAAATTTGGCCATTGCTTCATTGTGTTGACAACTTGAAATATCCATAATTTACCTGAGTAGTTAAAATATTCTTATATACTTTTTGTGTTTTGTTTAACTGCCTGTCACACATACACAAAATTGTTCAAAACTGGATATTATCCCAGTAAATCAAAATCATTTGTTTCGACGAGTTCCATAGTGTCCTCCGTCAGCCAAATATCACTGCCCAAAATCGGCTCACCAACTACTCTTTCAAAACGTCGAATTGAACCTCCGCAGCCCATGAATCTAGACATTGCCTCATTGATTTGATCGCGTGAAATACTCATCTCATCTCCTTCTATGTTATTGAAATATAAGCTAATCACCTGCATTTATTAACTGCTAAAAATGAGGTGTTATTTATAATTTTGCAATATACAGACCAGAAGAATTAATTTATAAATTTTGAGAAAAAATGATGAACCTGTAAAAGTCATGAAACCGTGTTATAACTTACAAAGCGAGAAATATTGTCTAAACTACAACTATAATATCATTAAGTTTTCTCCTTATAGTTGAAATTACAAATTGACGTTTAGCTACTTTTTATCACTGCAGCAAATGTGAGAAACTTATATACGAGTCAGTATCACTCCAGCGGCGACCATCGCAACCGCGATTAGATGTTTTGCTGTAGTTTCCTCTTTCAGAATCCAGATGCTCATCAAAGCCGCAATTACCACACTGCTTTCCCTGATTGCCGATACCAGAGCAATAGGAGAATGTTGCATGGCCCAGACCACAATTCCATATGCAGAAACTGACAAAATTCCTCCCGGTACAGCAAATTTCCAGTTTTGCCGGAGTGAACTCAGCAACGTCCTTTTACGCCGGTAAAGCGTAATTCCCAGCAAAGGCCAGCATTCCAATGCCATCAACCAAAGTACGTATGAAGCAGCGTTTCCGGAAAAACGAACTCCTAATCCATCTGTAAGTGTATAAGCGGCAATGAAACTTCCTGTGCCCAACGCGTAAAAAACAGGACGTAGAGTATGGCCAAAAAATATTTTTCCGCGAAACATCAGACTGAATATGCCCAGAGTGATCAGTCCAATAGCAAACATCATTTTTGTGCTAAGTCCTTCTCCAAGCCAAAACACAGAAACAAAACCTAATAAGAGCGGTGAGGTACCCCTTGCAATTGGATATACTTGTCCCAGATCACCATAAACATAGGCTTTAACCAGAAAAAGCTGGTAACCTAAATGCAGTACCACCGAAGCAAAAAGATAGGGCCAGCTTTCAGGAAGTGGAAGTGGAAGAAACGGTACTGCAACAATGCCGATAACACCGCTGACAACATCCAGGGTTGCCATTGTTACCAGACGATCCGGACTTTGTTTAACAAACAGATTCCAGCCGGCGTGCATTAAGGCGGAAAAAAGAACTAAAGATAGAACAAATAAGGACATGAAATGTTAATTTAACTTATACTGAGAGGGAACTCATATTTTGAAATAAGTGAATGCTAAAGGCATAGCGATTGTATAACTTTCAGTTGCTGACTTTGGCTATTTCTGCATCCTGCTTTTCTACTTTCTAAAGCTGCATAACAATGAGAACATTTTTAGATAAATTACACGATCTTAAATTAAAAGAAGTTGCTCAACGCCAGAAAATAATTTCTGAAACAATTTTACGCGGCCACGCAGAAGCACTTGGAAAAGCAGCGGATTTTCGCACTGCTTTATTAAGAGCACCTGAAGAGCCAATATCTTTGATTACAGAGGTTAAATCAAAAGCACCAGGACGCAGAAATGTAGAAAGTCTTGATCCGGAAGCAGTTGTGCGTGATTATGTAACAGGAGGCGCAAAAGCTATTTCTGTGCTTACTGATGAAAACTGGTTCGGAGGTTCTCTTGAAACACTCGAAATTGTGCGTGAGGCAACTGTTTTGCCTTTGTTGCATAAAGAGTTCATAATAACTCCTTACCAACTACTGGAGGGACGTGTACGCGGTGCGAGCGCGGCTTTAATTCTGGCTTATTATTTTCAGCAGGCAGAATTAGCTAAAATAATTGCTGAAGCAAAAACAATCGGTCTGGAGGCAGTTGTGGAATGTTCGCTGGAGAATGAACTGCCAAGAGCACTTGCGGTTAATCCGGACATTTTAATGATCAACAATAGAGCAATTGCCGCGATTCCGGAAGAACCGATTAAAACATATGATCTTGGCAGTGTGGATGTAATTTCATCGTGGTGGGAACGTAATCCGGAATTAAGAAGTTGGAAAAAACAGCCCGGAAAACTTTTGATCAGCGCCAGTTGCGTCAATTCTCAGGAGGATATCATCAGTCTGCTGAAGATTCCCTGCGATGCCGCACTAATCGGTAATGCCGCAATGGTTGCACCGGATCGTGCTGGATTTATACGTTCACTCAGTAAAACAGCAAAAGAATATTTAAGTTCTTAAAGAAAATTCCATGAAAAAAACAACTAAATTAGATTTAAGCATTTTGGTGGTGGATGATGACGAAAATATCCGCATGGTTCTCCGTCAGACTCTGGAAAAAGCCGGCTATCACGTTAGCACTGCCAAAAGCGCAGAAGAGGCCTTGAACACACTGGAGCGTAGTTTTTTCAATGTTGTGATAACAGATATCATGATGGCAGAGATGAGCGGAGTGGAATTATTGATGCAGATCAAGGAAATGAATTCGCTGATGCAGATTTTCGTAATGACATCACACAGCACATTACCGCATGTTATCCAATGTATGCAGGGAGGTGCTTATGATTTTTTTGAAAAACCACTCAAAATTGAAGACATTCTAATTTCACTTGGAGAAGCAGCCCGCCGAGCAGCCCGCTGGAGTTCTCTTTACAGCCGCCACTCATTTTCTACTCAGAAAAAATAGGAAGATTTATTTTCTAAAGCAGAGCAGTTGTAACTGAAACTAAAATTTTATAATTCCTCTCCAGCTAAATTCACGGTCCGGAAAGCAATAATGCCGCTGTCTGTTCAAATGCTGTTGATTAGAACTTTTTAAAGATTCTTCAAAGCTGGCGTGAAACGACAAAATCTGCAATATCTGACAGGGATTTTGTAAGCCTTGTTTCTGGAAAATTTGCGATACTCAGTTTTGCCGCGGCAGCATGTTTTCTGGAAAATTCTAAAGTGTAACTGATAGAACCATAGTGCTGCATCAACTCGATCACCTCCTCAATCTGTGGTTTTGCTATTTCCTCCATGGAGAGGATCGAATCAAGACGCTTTCTATCGGACGCATTTGCTTGGCCCAGCAGGTGACTTAAAGGAAGAGTTATTTTACGTTCCTGCAAATCCCCGCCAACAGGTTTTCCGGTTTTCTTTTCATCTGCATAATCAAGAGCATCATCCACAATCTGAAATGATATTCCCAGTGCCATTCCGTAATCATACAACTTATTTGCGGATTCACCTGAGGCACCAGCCAGTAAGGCGCCAGTTTTAATTGCAGTTGCAAAAAGACAGGCTGTTTTGTTGATAATGATTTCAAGATACTCTTCTTCGTTTGCTGTCTCAAAGGAACGAGTCAACTGTAATAACTCACCCCGTGCCATCTTTGTTGTTGTTTCTGACATCAGTTCCAGCACTTCCAGATTACGCAATTTTGTGAGGCGGTGAAATGCCATGGACAGCAAATAATCTCCTGAAAGAACACTGGCTTCATTACCCCAAACTCTGCAAACAGCCTGCTTGGCTCTGCGTGTTTCCGCACCGTCAACCACATCATCGTGCAGAAGAGTTGCAGTGTGCAGATATTCAATTACCTGTGCAGCTTGCATGACTCGTTCATCCACGCCGTCAAACATTTCTGCACCTAACAGTACAAGTGCGGGGCGCAGCCTTTTTCCTCCGGAACTCAGAATATGATCTGCCACATTATTGAGCAAAGGGATATCGGTCTTTACATCACTTAATATTTTTAACTCAAGCAACTCAATATCAGTGGATACTACTTTTAGAATGTGTTCTAAACTGGTAGAAGTGCTAGATGTCGGGGCAACAGTTTTTGTTAAAGGTACGTTCATGAGAGCAGAAACAAGATCAGGCATCCACAGGCTGCATCACAAACAGCAAATCACCTTGGTTTACAGTGTTCTGGTCTTCGGCAATAACCCGAGTAACTTTGTACTTCACATCATCGAGATATAATGGTTCTCCATCAGGGCTTTTGTAGTCTGCCAATGATAATTCCGTGTAGACTTTCATTGATTCCAACAAACACAGAATGTGATTGACATCAATGATCTGTCCTTCACTTACAAATGGTTCATCCTCACGTGACGCAGCCCGGTAAAAACCACCCATCTGCGGAGAGAGAACCTTCAATTCATCTGAACCTTCCAGCATAATGGCTTTCTGGTCAACAGCATTTTTAGTAGTCCCTGAATCTTTTTGGGATTCACTAAGAAGTTTCTTTTCATCAATCCGTTCAAACAAGTCAACCAAATATCTGGTACTGAAACGTCCTTTTTGAAATTCTACATCCTGCAGAATTAGCCGGTTCAAAGCTAAGTTAGTGGAGACACCATGAATTTTAACTCCCTTCAAATATTCGAGCAAACTGCTGATTGCTTCTTTGCGTGATTTGCCCCAGCAGATTATCTGCGCAATCAGACTATCGTAATATGGTGATACTACAGAGCCGGTAGCAACTGTTTGAATGACACGCACATTTGCTT
>JGI26262J51727_1001458_pt1 | contig 10979 bp, 9 predicted proteins | sample SaaInlV_150m_DNA_3_FD_51727 | JGI IMG/M metagenome (IMG submission 51727)
GGTTACTGCAAAGACAAAAGTGGTTTTGATTGACCGCCTCTTTTCAAAGCTGGACCAAGTCAGTTTAGCTTTTGTACAGGAATGGCTGGAAAGTTATGCAGGAATAATAATCCTTTTCGGAGAACATGCAGAATATTTCAATGCAGTTAAAACTTCGACCAAGGATCAACCGCTAAAAAGTAAAACTGTATTCAATTCAGTTTTCAGTTTTTCGGCAGCTGGTCAGGCAAAACTTTTAGACTGAACACTAATCATAATAAAGCAAATAGTTGTCATTTAGAGCAAAGCGAGAAAGCTATTCTATGTTAAGCACTGATATTATTAAGATCTCTATCTTCGTACGAGATGACAAATAATTAGTTTGGGTGTTTTTCGAAGCCATCATTATTGATGGTCCCGTAAAAAGTCATTATGACAACTATTTACTAAGCCATCATTATTAAATAAATATTTTCTGCAATACATTCAAACTTATAGACAATGCAGTTCAGTAAAGGTTTTATCCGTCAGGTGGTGGAAGCCACAAACCTTGTAGACTTGATTTCTGAGCATGGAATCACGCTCAAACGTGCAGGAACAAACTACAAAGGTCTTTGCCCTTTTCATGCAGAAAAAACACCCTCATTCAATGTTAATCCTATACGAGGTTTTTTTCATTGTTTTGGCTGTAGCACCAGCGGTGATGCAATAAAATTTCTTACACAATACGACCGACTTTCTTTCAGTGAAGCTGTTGAAGAACTCGCGAAGCGTGCCAGTATCCCTCTCGAAATTGTTTCCGGAAGTTCCAGACATACTAATCCTGATGAAGACAGAGGTCTGCTTTGCCTCAAAGAAGCGGTAATTTTTTACCGGGATAATCTAGCTACACCGGAAGGAACATCCGCAATTGAATATCTAAAGCAGCGAACGGTTCCGGAAAACATGCAGGAACATTTTCAACTCGGAGTTTCACCTGACGAATGGCAGGGTGCGTTGAATCGTCTCCAGCAAAATAAAATAACTGTTCCGGATCTGTTACGTACCGGATTAATCAAGGTCAGTGAAAAATCCGGAAGACATTATGATTCTTTCCGGGGACGCTTGATGTTCCCTATCAGAGATACCCGCGGACGCTGCATAGGCTTTGGCGCACGTTCCATGAAGTCCGAAGATAAACCCAAGTACCTCAACAGTCCGGAAACTTCGTACTACCAGAAAAGCCAGGTGCTTTACGGACTTTACGAAGGTCTCAGTTCGATCCGTAAACTGCGCCGCTTAATTTTTGTTGAGGGATATCTGGATGTAATCCGTTTACATGAAAATGGTTTTGAAGATGCAGTTGCACCCTGCGGAACAGCGTTGACTCCAGAGCATTTGAAAATAGTCCGACGTTATGCGGATACGGTGATTCTACTTTTTGACGGGGACACTGCCGGAAAAAACGCAGCCTTAAAGCATGCGAATCTTCTGCTGCCGCATGCTTTGGAATCCTTTATCGTTACTCTTCCGGAAGGGGATGATCCAGATACTTTTTTGTTGAAACATGGAAAAGCAGGTTTTGAAGAATTACTGGAACAAAAAGTTCCTGCATTGGATTATCTGGTGCAGCAGACAATCAAAAAATATCCGGACAGTATTCAGGGCAGAATGCAGGGACTCGAAGAACTGCTACCCGCTTTAAATGGAATAAATGATCCAAAACGCCGACAACTATCTTTGCTGGCAATTGGTGAAAGAATGAAAATTCCTGCTGAAATTCTGGCCAGGGAATTAAAAAGAAAAACAAACAAAAACTTGTCTAATGAAGACAACATTGCTACTCTTAACCGTTTACCAACTGATTCTAAAGTTTCACAGGATGAACAATGGCTGTTACAGTCTTTGTTGCGTAAAGGAGAATTGTGGCCACTTGTCAGGGAGCATCTACATCCGCAAGAGTTCCAGACTCCGCATTTTCACCAACTTTATGCAAAACTTTTGCAGTTGCCTGATGCAGTTTTTCAAACTTTCGATCCACTTAAACTAGAACACTCTGATCCTGAATTATTTCAGTCTGTAATGTTATTGCTGACAGAAGAAATTCCGAGTCACGACTTTGGTTTATCGCTGAAACGCATAAAAGAACGCAATCTGGAAAACGACTTCCAGCAGTGGTTGCTAAACAGTATGAGCAATGAAGATCGAGCACAAGCGAGTTTAAAAAGAAGAAAAGAAGAAGAGAAATTAAAGAATATAAAACAAATTTTTGACAACATTTTGACTCTTTAATCTCAGCCAAAAGCTATATGAGCCCAGCAAATAAAAAAGAAAACGCGCTTTCTCCATTAGAGGAAAAACTTGTCAAAGAGTTGGTCACAGAAGGACGCGAAAAAGGTTTCGTCACTTTAGACGAAATCAATGAAAATCTAGGAGATGAAACTCCATCAGCAGAACAACTGGAAAAAATATTTGATATTTTTGCTGAAATGGATATTGAAGTTATCGATTCTGAAAAAAAGACAGACATCGCTCAGGATAATATAGATTCCGGTCCAGGCTTGGATTTTGATGCACAGGGGTTGGATCTTGATCCTGGAGTTGACAATTCCACAGATGATCCTGTACGCATGTATTTACGTGAGATGGGCAGTATCCAGTTGCTGACTCGTGACGGTGAAGTAGAAGTTGCTAAAAAAATTGAAAGCGGCAACCTCGAATTGATAGAAATATTCTCTGATTCAAATCTGATTTTGCTGTACCTGCAAAATCTGTCCAGACATCTTAAAAATCAAAAAATAAAAGCCAGACATGTTGTTTCCGGATTGGATGAAGATGACAATGTTATTGAAGACGAAGATAAAGCAACCAATCAGGTAATTGCTCAACTTGATGAAGTGTGGAAACACTATGCAACAGTGAGGAAGATCCGTGATCTTGAGACAGGCAGAAAGTTAAAACCCGCAGAAGTGAAGCGTCTGGAAAAAAACGAAACTATCTATAAAGATGCTATCCGCAACATAAATTTTAACTCCCGCCAAATTGAGTTGATGTGTGATGAGTTGTTCAATCATAAGGATAAAATCGACCTGACTTTCCGTAAAATGGATGCCAACACAAAAAGTTTGAACATGTCTGCAGAAGAAATCGATGAAATGTTCAAAAATCTGCGGGCCGCCTCGAATAAAAAAGAGAAAGAAAAAATAAATAAAGAAATTGCGGCTAAGACCGGTCACCGCTCAAGCATCGCGAACCGCTATTACGAAAAGATAGAACTGAACCGTAAAAGCATTGCGACCATGATCGATTGGACTACTCTCTCTCTGGAGGACTTCGAAAGCGAAGTTAAAAATCTTAAACATGTTGAACGCAGAGTTAAGTCTGCAAAGAGTCAGCTTGTAGAGGCGAATTTACGTTTAGTGATCAGTATTGCGAAAAAATACACAAACCGCGGATTGCAATTTCTGGATCTGATTCAGGAAGGCAATATTGGCTTGATGAAAGCAGTAGACAAGTTTGAATATCGTCGTGGTTACAAATTTTCAACTTATGCAACATGGTGGATCCGTCAGTCGATTACACGCGCAATTGCGGATCAGGCACGGACTATACGTATACCTGTGCATATGATTGAAACGATCAATAAGCTTTCCAGAATTTCCAGAGCAAAGGTTCAGGAACTGGGACGTGAACCAACTGCAGATGAGTTGTCGGAAGATCTGGGAATGCCGCTTTACAAAGTGCGCAAGGTGTTGAAAATCGCCAAGGAACCGATCTCACTTGACACACCGATTGGTGACGATGAAGATTCGCAGCTTAAGGACTTTATTGCGGACGAACACGCAAGCGATCCAGGTGAAGCCACCGTTTCTTCAAACATGGGTGAAAAAACAAGGGATGCCTTGAAAACTCTCACAAAACGTGAAGAAAATGTATTACGTCTCCGCTTTGGTATTGACTCTGCAAAGGATCATACACTGGAAGAAGTTGGCCAGGATTTTGAAGTAACACGGGAACGTATTCGTCAAATTGAAGCAAAAGCACTGCGAAAATTACGACATCCTACTCGTTCAAAATTACTCAAATCATTCTACGAATAAAATATAACTCCGGTTTAAGCTTCAAGTTCAGAAAGTTAATTTTCTGNACTTGCTGCTTTAACCTCGAACCATGAAACTGGTCTTGCCTGTATGAGGTTGCTCCGGAATTTGTTTGTTCTGCTGACCTTCAGCATCTTGACTGCTGTCAGCGCACCGGCGCAAACGACCGATNCTTCCAGTCCTGTCTTGATCAACAATGTTGAGTTGCTGCGCCGCGGTAAGCAAATCAGCGTACGTCTACTCACCAACAAAGCTCCCGATTACGAAATAACTGAGAATCTTGCCGCCAGAACTTTGGTGATAAAATTCAAAAACGCACGTGCTGTTTTTGTAGACGGACGTCAGGAACGCCTATTTAATGACTCGCAACTGGCAGGAATCCGTTTTTCAGCAATTGAGGGTGACAGTTGGGCACAGTTCAAATTACTGCAAAAAGATTTAAGTTATTCCGTCAGTTCTCTTGGCAAGCAGCCTGGAGTGCAAATTGATTTCCGCCCTGCATTCCAACTTCAACCATTGCCTGATCCTCCGGAAGACGCGGTGTATGAGCTTTCTGCAGTTGATTTTGATTCCGGCAACGCAAATTTTACCCGTTTAACTTTCAGTTTCAGCAAACCATCCCGGATTACAACAGCGGGTGCTGTTCCGGAAGATAAACAACCACCCCGGATTTTCTTACTGGAAGACAGCCGACAAACGCGGCTGACAATCCGACTGCCTAATACTTTAGCTAAAAAAGAGCTGGATAAGCTGCAATATGCAGGATCCCGTTTAGAACTGGCAGCACTCACTTCAAATGTAAACCAAACCTTTATTGAATTAAAACTCAAAGCCACCGCGGTGAGTGTGGAACGGCATTTTGTTTCAAGTCCTTTGCAATGGATACTTGACATTCATGGGACTCCATACAAGAAAAAAACTGCTGTTGCAGTAGCGGAAGGTGAAAAACTGAGTCCGGAAGAAATAGCGCTGTTGGAAGCTGAGAAAAAAGCACGCCGGATTAGAAGTTCTAAAATCAATCCCATTCTTCAACTTGGTGAAAATGCTTTTCGTACCAGAAATTATAATGAAGCAGTGAAACAATTCAGGGCAGCTTATGCTCTGGGCAAGTCTCACACTCAGGAAGAGTTTGGTGATCCGCTTCATCCTTTAGCAGCCAGAGCGCTTTTCCGCATCGGAGACACGATCTACACCATGCTTGAGCGCCGCATCGGTGACAATTATCACCAGGCAGTTGACGCTTACAAAACAGCTATCCGCATCACACAGGACGCAGATAAGCTTGCTCAGGAGAATGGTGAACAGTTTGCGACGACCTCCCTTTTGCCTCACGCTAATTTCCGGATCGGACGCGCTTATCAAAAAATGAATTTTCAGCATGAGGCTGCAGTTTACTATAAAATTTTGCAGGAACGTTTTCCAATTCAATACAGGCCAACGATGCAAATTTTTGGCAGGGCATGAGCCGGATTGAGCAAAGACAATGGGAAAACAGCATCACAAATTTTAAAGAATATTTACGTTCCACGCCTCAACCAAAATATTTTGCAGTTACACATTATAAGATGGCACAAGCTTATTATCAGCTTGAGCGTTACATCACTGCGAGGGAATTTTTTGACATTGCACGTAATGCGGACAAGGAATATGTCAAAGATGACCCAACCCTCTTATTTCACATGGGGGAGACTTATTATGAAAATGCGGATTATGTGACCGCACGTGAAATTTTCCGGATCCTCTTGCAAAAATATCCAAAAGCGGATTTTTCAAAATTGGTAGCGCTGCGTTTAGGTGATTTTCTGCGTGACGAAGGCAAAGAAGACGAGGCAATTCAGGCTTACAAAAAGGCCATCAGCAGTTACACCAGAGAGATTGCTTTGCTGGGCAAATTACGAATTGCGAATATACAGGCAAAACGTCCGTATACTGATGAATACCTTGAGGCAATCAAGGTTTATGATGAAATCCCCAGACTCTATCCGGAAACTCCACAGGCAGAAGAAGCCATGCTCCGGAAAGGGTTGACTCTTACACTTTATGGATCATACTCCCCTGCCATAAAAGCTCTGGAAGCTTTCATGGAGAAGTATCCTCAAAATGTGTATGTGCGCAAAAATGTAATTCAGGAAAACATTGACGAAAACCTCAAAGGACTGATCGACGCTATTTTCGTGAGGATGACATGCTTGCTCTGGTAAGTGCCTATAGTGATTATAAAGCGAAATATCTGTTCAATTTCCGCTTTGACACAACACTCTTTCAAACTGCGGTTGCTCACCGCAAACTAGGATTTTTTGATGAAGCACTGGATATTTTACGTTTCCTCGAGACACGTTCCGGTGGAACAGTTGGTGAATTGGTGCAACTTGAAAAAGCACAGGCATTGCTTGAAAAAGGAGATCTTACAGAAGCAAGAAACACTGTAGCCAAATTTCTGCAACAGTATCCCAATAGTTCTTATGATGCAGAAGCACGGCAGCTACTGGCACGTATATACAGACAGCAAAAATCCTACCCCAGAGCACTGCTTGTTTACCAGCAAACCCTGCAGAAATACGATCAAAACAAGCAACCACTGTTAGCGGAAATAGTTCCGGAACTCTATTATGATTTAGCTGAATTACAGGAGGAAACCGGAAATTTTGTTGAAGCAGGGGAAGCTTTTCAGGATGCAATTTCAAGTTACAATCATCCACTTGATCATCAGGACACTCCTGAATATATTATCAAAAGCCATTTCCTGACTGCAGATATGCACAACAAAGCACTAAATGATGAGACTGCGATTAAGAGCTATCAACAGGCAATTTCACTTTATGCCGACAAAACGAACAAAGAAATAATTGAACGCGTTTTTTGGGCACGTTATCAAATCGGAGCTATTTACACACGGCAGGATGAAGACCAGCTCGCATTAAAAGTTTTCAAACAACTGATGGATGAAAAGACAGGTGAGGGGCAACTGTGGAAAAAACTTGCTACAGAAAATCACCGGGCAATTTCCAGAAAATTAGCCTACGATGCTTATCTCAAGGAGTGATGTCAGGATCTTCTTGATTCTGAAACTGCATTAAGAATGTCCTCAGTTGTTGCTTTCGTTTTTTATTCCGGGAATTTCAAATGGTTGGGAATATATTTAAAGTTCCAGAGTTTTACCGTGTGTTTCAACACTCCGTATTAACATTTTTTTAAGATCTGCTCTTTTAGATTCCGGAAATTCCAACAAAAGTCTGTTTACTTCTTCGGACTCTCCTTTAAGTGCGTGCCGCTGAATTGCCTGAAAGCTTCATGCTCACTCATGTGCTGTGCCTCTGCAGAATGGTTATTTTTTGGAATTAAGGTGAAACCGGCAATTTTATTCCTCTCACTTGCTACTTCATAGCGTAATTCATATTTAGCGAAATTTTTCTTTCCCATTCTCTATCCTATTTCATTAATTGTTTTCATTTATCTTCGTGAGCTTGAGTTAAGAAATTAACTTTAAGCTTTTACAAAAAGTCTTAATTTTTCGCAGATCAACATCTGCGGTTTAACATGCTTCCTGCAAAGAATATGTCAGCTAATATCGTCCCAAATGGAATCGACTGGTAGCGGAACCTCCTCAACTTTCAACGGTGTTTCTGTTTCAAGCAGACGCTCCTGCTTCACCACTTCGCCCAGATAAAGCAGCAACTCCGGAATTCCGTTTTTACTTACGGAAGAAATTCGAAAGACAGTTTCTCCTGCCGCTTCAAGAAACTTCTGTAATTCATCCAATTCATCATCCTCGGCAACACTATCCATTTTTGTGAGAGCAATTGCCCTCGATTTTTCCAAAAGTTTTGGAGAAAATAGTTCAAGTTCTTCAATCAAAGTTGCGTATTCTTCCTCAGGCGGATTTTCGGAAAATCCTGAAACATCGAGTAACAGCAGTAAACTTGCGGTACGCTCAATGTGACGCAAAAAACGATCACCGAGTCCTCTGCCATCATGTGCACCCGCGATAATCCCCGGAATATCTGCAATCACAAATGGATCAAGATCCGCAATTTTAACCACACCAAGTTGTGGTACAAGAGTGGTAAATGGATAGTCTGCGATTTTTGGACGTGCCTGTGAAACACTGCTGATCAGTGTAGATTTTCCTGCATTTGGAAAACCAACCAAACCGACATCTGCCATCAATTTAAGCTCCAACCGAACCCAACAGTCATGACCCTCTTCACCTGGCTGGTGATATTCAGGGGCACGGTTCGTCGATGTTTTGAAACGCGCGTTTCCACGTCCGCCGCGGCCACCTGGATAAAGCAGATATTCTTTTGTTTCAACCACCTCCAGAATAATCTCCCCTGTTTCAATATCTTTGACCACTGTACCCAGCGGAACACGAATGTGAAGGTCTTTACCGTTACGTCCGTGTTTATCGCTGCCGCCACCGTTCGCTCCATGTTCCGCATGCTGATGCTGCTGAAATGAAAGATCAAGCAAGGTATTCTTACCGAGGTCACCTACCAGAAATACGTCCCCGCCTTTTCCGCCGTCACCACCATCTGGTCCTCCATGCGGAATATATTTTTCCCTCCTGAATGCCGTACACCCCGGACCACCGTTTCCGGAACGTACATGGATTTTTACTGAATCAACAAATTTCATAAATTACACACAGAAAAACAGGTGTTAAAAAATAAACAGACAGACTGTTTGGGATTCGACATTTTACTAGATGTTTGGTTGAAGGGCAAGTTATGCAGACATTTCTGCATTTCCTTCACTTTTTCTTTGCCATTTTCCGAAATTACGGTATAACTCAGACCAATCTTTATCAAGAGTTTTACTGATTGAATTTTAAAGGAAGACATGGAAGAAGCAATCACGGAAGGAGTTCAGGTACAAGTTGAAGCATTTTATCTGGAAACTCATTCTTTACCAGAAGAAGATCGCTATGTCTTTGCTTATCGTATACGCTTGAAAAACTTGAGCCAGCGGACAGTGCAGCTTTTACGGCGACACTGGATCATCACAGACAGCAACGGAGAGACAAACGAAGTGCGCGGCGAAGGTGTGGTTGGTGATCAGCCTGTTTTGGAACCGGATCAGGAATATGAATATACCAGCGGTTCTCATCTAAAATCACCTGTGGGAACGATGCAGGGTTCTTATCAAATGACAACCACTGACGGTGAAGAATTTGAGGTAACCATACCCTGCTTCACACTTGCAATTCCGGGTGTTATCAATTAATAACGGATTATTTAAAATCCAGCCAGATTGCTCCTGAACCTCCAAAACGAGGAGGTGCTTCATGAAATTCACGCAGGTAAGGCTTACCATTACGCTCCAGCCAATGCGTAACTTCTTTTTTTAGCACAGGTCCCTGATTTCCGGAATTACGGCCTTTTCCGGTGATGATCAAGCCGGTACGGAATTGTTTTGCATGACACGTCATTACAAAATTCTGCACCATCATGATTGCTTCTTCACGCGTTTTACCGTGCAGGTCCAGCTCTTGGTCTGGTCTCGTTACAGTACTGGATGAGGATTGTTTTTTTTTCGGAGAAGATTTGGAAAGCGGAATTTCCAAGGCGGGTTCTTTGTCCGGAATATCTCTGATACCGTCAAAGATCTGTTCCATCAAAGAATCCTGCTGATCGGATTCTTCAAAAGAGAGACTGGACGAAGTTGAGCTTTTTTTGCCCATGTTGTCCCGCAATTAAAAATAGTAACGTGCTGATATTGCGTTGTAGAAGCCTTGAGTATCGTCACCTACTCCCTGTTGTCGCAACACACCAAATTCAAGTGAAATACCAAAATTAGGACTGCTCCTTGGAAAAAATTCACTGCCTGAAAAAAATCTGAATGAGGTACCGCGTGTGCTGTCTTTTGAAATTATTCCTGTACCTGCGCCATAAAAAAGGTCACTTGTACCTTCAACCTTGAATACTCTTGCATAACGTAATTCGACACCGAAAGTATTCACTGAACCAGAACTGTAACCTATCATCAATTCCGCGGAATCAATTTCGCTGAGCCAGTTTTTGAGCGAAAGATTTTCCTCATTTCCATTCGGACGATAATGAAAACCAATCCCTATTCTACGTGCCAGACTGCGTCCGGAGGTGTCAAATTCGATCAGACTCAAATCAGCCCTGTCAATTTTTAATTCCTGCGCAGTTAGCTTTGATTCAATAAACAAAGTTTTTTCATCCATGATCCGTATTTTGCCTTCCAGCGATTCTCCGCTGTTGAGACGTAAAGTTTCCGCGCTTGCGGGAATTGCAAAAAGGAGCAGGGTTAGCAGTGAAAGTGTATATTTAAGCATCATTCTGTGTTGTTTATTGTTTTTAAAAAGTGTCAGCATGCTGCAGAATGAATGCAATTCGTGAACCTTGGCTAATTGTTTAAGNGGCCAAGCTGATTCAGCAGATACTGACANCTTGTTCACGCAGTGTTTTCTTGACTTTAGGGTTGCANATAGCACACAATGAATCTTCATATTTTTTTAGTTANCTCAGCAAAATATCCTAACCACGCACGTTTTTAACTGCTTATGGAAAAAATTCATCCAACTGCCATCATAGAGGACGGTGCACAGATNGGTGCAGATGTNGAAATTGGTCCGTATTGCGTGATTGGTTCAGGTGTCACAATTGGAGACGGATGTCGGTTAAAATCTCACGTCATCCTCGATGGTCAAACTACAATCGGTACCGAAAATATTTTTCACCCTTCGGCATACATAGGTGGAGAACCACAGGATTTGAAATATAATCTGGAAAAAACTCTGGTCACAATCGGCAGCAAAAATACCTTTCGTGAAGGAGTATCCGTACATCGTGGAACTGTAGGCGGCGGCGGAAAGACTGTAATTGGCGATGACAACTTGCTGATGGGTTATGTGCATGTCGCTCACGACTGCAGCATAGGCAACCATAATATTCT
>JGI26262J51727_1001484_pt1 | contig 10901 bp, 15 predicted proteins | sample SaaInlV_150m_DNA_3_FD_51727 | JGI IMG/M metagenome (IMG submission 51727)
GAACTGTATTGTACGCCTTGCATAAAGCAAAAGTACTAAAAAAGGAGTATTAAGATGAGTACAAAAAGACAAAACCCTGAGACTATAGCCATACATGGTGGTGATTATAGAAGTGATCCAACAACAAAAGCAGTAGCAGTTCCAATTTACAGAACAACCTCATATCTGTTTGATAGTACAGAGCATGCTGCAAATCTTTTTGGATTAAAAGAGTTTGGCAATATTTACACAAGAATTATGAACCCTACTAATGACGCTCTTGAAAAAAGAGTTGCTGCATTAGAAGGTGGTTTGGCTTGTTTAACGGTATCATCCGGTCAAACTGCTTCAACATTTGCAATTTTAAACGTTGCACAAGCAGGAGATAATATAGTTAGTTCTACAGATCTTTATGGTGGAACTGTTTCATTATTTACCCATACTTTAAGTAAACTTGGAATTGAAGTTAGGTATGCAGACCCTGCTGATCCTAAAAACTTTGAGAAAGCTATAGATGATAAAACTAGAGCTTTTTATGGAGAAACTTTACCAAATCCTTATCTAAGAGTTTTTCCAATTAAAGAAGTTTCTGATATTGGAAGAAAATACAACATACCTTTAATAATGGATAATACAGCCTCTCCTATTCTCTGTAAACCTTTAGAGCATGGTGCTGCAGTAGTTGTTCATTCACTCACAAAATATATTGGTGGTCATGGAACTGTTGTAGGTGGATGTTTAGTTGATGGTGGTAATTTTGACTGGACAGCAGATCCTAAAAGGCAACCTCTATTCAATGAACCTGACGCAAGTTATGGTGGAGTGGTTTGGGGTAAAGCTGTCCCCGAATTAACTGGTGCCAATGTATCATTTGTTGTTAGAGCAAGGGTAACTCTATTGAGAGATCTTGGCTCAGCACTAGCTCCAGATAATGCATTTGGAATCATACAAGGACTTGAAACAGTAGCTTTAAGAATGAAGCAACATTGTTCAAATGCTCAAAAAGTAGTTGAGTATCTTGCTAAGCACGAGAGTGTTGCTAGAGTTATATATCCTAACAAATATGATGGAGAAATTGGTGAAAGAGCCAAAAAATATCTTAAAGGCGGTAATGGTGCTTTAGTTGGTATAGAGCTAAAGGGTGGAATTGAAGCTGGTAAGAAGTTTATTGAAGCTTTAAAAATGTTCTATCATGTTGCAAACATTGGTGATGCGAGAAGTTTAGCTATTCATCCTGCAACAACTACACATAGTCAATTAAATGAAAAAGAATTGTTAGCTTCTGGTGTTACTCCTGGGTATGTAAGGCTAGCAATTGGTATAGAGCATATTGATGACATTATTGAAGATTTAGATCAGGCTCTTAGCAGAACTTCAAACAATGTTGAAGACATTAATAAAGCTAAAGCTGTTGGTTAGAGTTTTTATATATAATTACAAGATAAGTAGTTAATACGAAAATTGAACCTAGCTGGTGTAGTGATGCATATTTAATCTCTACACCAGATAGTAAAGTTATAATTCCCAAAAAAATCTGAACTAATATAGCAATATCAAATAATATAATATNTTTGGTTCCATAATTATTTTTCAAATAGAGATAATTTAAAATAATAATAAAAAATAAAAGTAAATAAGCTGTTACTCTATGTAAAAATTGAACAATTGATGGATTATTAAATAATTGAGTGTTAATAAAATCATTATAACCAACATCATTAGGGAAAAAGCTACCATTCATATCGGGCCACGAATTATAGATGAGACCACCATCTAAACCTGATAAAAAAGCNCCTAATATAATCTGCAAAACAATCAGTTTCAGTATAAATAATAAAAGTAAATTTGGAATTCTTTCATGAAATTTTTGTATTTTATAAATATCTAAAATATACCAGAAAATTAAACATAGAATGAATAACGCTAAAGATAAATGAATGCTAAGTCTAAAGTGACTAACGTCATTATTTTCAATTAATCCNCTAGAGACCATATACCAACCAATAAATCCTTGCAGACATATAAGAAAAAATACCCAATAATATTTATTTGAATAATGTTTGGTTTTTTTAAAATAAAGACTAAAGAAAAGTAAAGGTACTAAGGTAAACAAACCAACAAATCTTGCTAATAGTCTATGAGCATATTCCCAATAGAAAATCACTTTAAACTCATCTAAAGACATACCATAATTAATATTTTGATATTCTGGTATTTTTTTGTATTCAGAGAAATAAAAATTCCACTCGCTAATATTCAGTGGTGGTAGTATTCCAGTAAAAAGCTCCCATGCCGTNATGGATAAACCAGAATCAGTTAATCTAGTAAGTCCACCAACTGCTACCATAAGAACAATTAATGAAAATAAAGTTATTAACCATAATTTTAAATATTTTATATAGTTGTCGCTATTTACAAACATAAATTATACTTATAATAATTATCTTAATAACCAATTGAATAAATGTCGCCTATTAATAAAAAAAAACTAGATCAGATTAGAATAAAGCTTGATAAACTTGATAATGATTTACTTAAATTAATCAAAAAAAGATCAGCACTAGTTAATGAAGTATTAAAAGTAAAAATCCATAAGAAAGAAATAATTGATCAAAAAAGGATTAATTTTATTCTTAAAAAGATTAAAAAAAAATCAATACAAACTAATATAGACCCAAAAATCACTAATAGAATATGGAAAAATATGATTTGGTCTTTTATTGATTACGAAAAAAGAAATTTTATAAAAAAATAATACTATTTACTGTGTGGAGGTAATTTTTTTTCCACAAACATTTCATGTTTTCTTGTAGAGGGATTGTATTTCTTAGCAGATAATTTAACTTTAGCTTTTTCACCGCCTGCTGGTTTTTTAACATAATAAAAGAATGGACTATCAGGTTTAGCCTCTGGTACCAATCTAACTTTAACGTGTGTTTTTTTTGCCATTTTATTTTAAACTTTTTATTTTTTTTATTAAATCAGAAATCTTTTTAAGTTTATTTTTTAAACTATAATCAGCATTTATAGAATTATTTGGTAATTCGTCAAGTTTAAATGATTTATCAGAATTAAGAACTTTTTTAACACCCATAATTGTCATTCCCTGATCTTTAAGTAGATATTTAACTTTTTTTAAAACCTCAATTGTATCATTATTATAATACCTCCTATTACCATTTAAAATTTTTGGCTTAATTTGCTTAAATTCTTTCTCCCAAAATCGAATAGTATGGGTATTCAAGGTTCCTTTTTTCTTATTTACAAGATTAAGAATTTTAGCAACCTCACCTATTGATTTATAAGCATCATTATTTTTATGAATCATCTTTAGAATTTACCAAATCTTTAAATTCCTTAGAAGCTTTAAATAAAACAACATCTCTATCAGATATGGTTGTTTGTTCTTTTGTTTTAGGGTTTCGTCCAATTCTACTTTTTTTGGCCCTTATAGAAAAAGTACCAAATTTTGAGAGTTTTAATTTTTTTTCCTTTTTTAAATTTTCTACTATTGTGATTAGAAAATCATCAATCAAATTTTCAGATATATTTTTTGAGAAACCAATTTGCATGTAAATTGAGTTTATAAGGTCTTTTTTTGTTAAGTTAGTTCTTTGCATTAACTTATGTTGTTTCTTATCTTTTCTATTAAATTACCACTAACAATTCTAGTACAAACACTTAAGGAGTTTGAAAAACCTATATAATCTGTTCCACCATGGCTTTTAATAACTGGAGAATCTAAGCCTATAAAAATTGCACCATTATAAAGTCTTGGATCAAGTCTTGCTTTAAATTTTTTTAAATTTGAAATATTTAGCAAAGATGAAATTTTACCAATAATATTACCAGTCATAGCTTTCTTTAATTCACTTGTAATAAAGTTTGCAGTACCCTCAGCTGTTTTTAATGCAACGTTTCCAGTAAATCCATCTGCAACGATAACATTTACATCTCCATTCATTAACTGATTACCTTCAATGTACCCCTTAAATTCAAATCCAGTGTTATTTCTTTGATTTAATTGTTGGTACGTCTCTTTTATAATTTCATTACCTTTAAGCTCTTCAGACCCAATATTTAATAAAGCAACTCTTGCTGTATCATCTGGATATAAAGATTTAAATAATGAAGATCCCATTATAGAAAAATCAATTAAATTTTTTGGACTACATTCAATATTAGCTCCCAAATCTAGCACAACACTCATATTCTTTTTATTTGGCCATAAAGCAGAGAGTGCAGGTTTATCAATGTTTTCGATCATCTTGAGGTTAAGTTTTGAAATAACAAGTAATGCTCCAGTGTTACCAGCAGAAATAACTACATCAGATTTTTTTTCTTTAACACTTTGTATCGCTAACCACATGCTAGTGTTTTTTCCTCTTTTAGCTCCCTCTAAGGGACTATCAGTTCCTTTAACTACATCTTTAGTATGAATTATTTCAAATGAAGATGTGGGTAACTGGTCATTAATATAATTTTGGATTTTTTCCTTATCACCAAAAATTTGATAAAAAGTATTAGCGTTACTTTTATAGTGATGATTAATTCCATCTATAATTTTTTTTGGTGAATTATCTCCACCCATTGCATCAACTGCAATTTTTATCATTTTACTCATTTAATTTTGGACTTTTATTCCTTGGGATCTAAAACTTGTCTACCTCTGTACATTCCAGTCTTTAGATCTAAGTGATGAGGTAATCTGTATTCTCCAGATTTCTTATCTTCAACAATATTGGTAGATTTGAACTTCATATTCTGAGCTCTTCTCATTCCAGTTCTTGACGGTGATTGTTTTCGTTTAGGTACAGCCATAATAAAATTAGTGCTTAACTACACCTTTTATATAAGAATTTAAAGTATTATTTTTTAAATTTAACCTATAATTTTCAAAATATTTAACCAAATATTCAATATTAGATGAATTATCTAAAAAATTTACCAAAATAGAGTTTTTAGATTCTATATCTAATTCATCCCAACTGTGAATTTTGTCAATCATTCCATAGAATAAGTTTAGGTAATCTTTCATTTTTTTATTAATTGATTGGTCACCATAGCCAATTTCCCTGATGCTTAACTCAACTTGCCTGAAGGTAAAATCATATATTTCTTGTAGTAGTTTTTTATCATTATTTTCCTTATAAACTTTCAAAAAGAAAGCGAAATGAAGCAAAAAGAATATCAACCTATCAGAAAAAGTATCTTGATTTTTAAAATCTTTATACAAATCTTTATTTCTAGTTAAATTAACTAAATTGTTGTAAATATTTATGTAGTTTTTATCCATGAGAAAATTATTTATATTTATTATAATATCATTATTTATTTCAGCTTGTACTTTAAAAAAAGTTGAAAAGCATCACGGTGTTCATTTTTTAAATAAAAAACAAGAAAAACTTACTGTTAATCAGTCAAACAAAAATGATATTATACAATTATTAGGTTCACCATCAACAAAAAGTACTTTTGATAATGATTTGTGGATTTATATTGAAAGAAAAACTGATAATTCATCTCTTACAAAATTTGGCAGTGAAAGAATTATAGTTAATAACGTTCTGTTATTAGAGATCAATAATATGGGTCTTCTAGAAAAGAAAGAGTTTCTAGATCTAACTAATATGCAGGAGTTAAAATTTGCTGAACAAACTACTGAAAATCAATACAAGAAAAATACATTTGTATACGACTTTCTATCCAGTATGAGACAGAAAATTAATGACCCTTTGGGTAAAAGAAAAAGATAAACTTAATCTTTTTAGCCAGCAATTACAGCTAACAATAATAAAGCTACAATGTTAGTTATCTTAATCATTGGGTTTACAGCAGGACCAGCAGTATCTTTGTACGGGTCTCCAACAGTGTCTCCAGTTACTGCAGCTTTGTGTGCTTCAGAACCTTTTCCACCATGATGTCCATCTTCAATATACTTTTTTGCATTATCCCAAGCACCACCACCAGCAGTCATTGAAACAGCTACAAATAAACCTGTAATAATTACACCTAATAACATTGCACCAACAGCAGCTAAAGCGGCTACTTGACCACCTATAGCTAGTATTACAAAATATAAAACAATAGGAGAAAGAACTGGTAATAACGAAGGTATAATCATTTCTCTAATTGCAGCTAAAGTTAATAAATCAACTAATTTAGCATAATCAGGTTTTTGTTTACCCTTCATGATACCTGGATATTTTTTAAATTGTCTTCTTACTTCAACAACTACGGCACCACCAGCTCTACCTACTGCTTGCATCCCCATTGATCCAAATAAATATGGAAGCATTCCACCAATTAATAAACCAACCACAACGTAAGGGTTTGATAAATCAAAAGTTACAACAATTCCTTCAAGCTTTGAGCCTGCTACACCTGAAAAATGTTTAATATCCTCAACATAAGCTGCAAATAATACTAGTGCACCTAAACCTGCTGAACCAATAGCATATCCCTTAGTAACAGCTTTAGTCGTATTCCCTACTGCATCTAATGCATCAGTTGTTTTTCTAACACTATTTGGCAATTTAGCCATTTCAGCGATACCGCCAGCGTTATCTGTTACTGGTCCATAAGCATCTAGTGCAACAACCATACCCGCTAATGCAAGCATCGTAGTTACAGAAATAGCAATTCCGTAAAGACCAGCAATTGAATTTGTTGCTAATATACCTGCAACAATAATTAAAGCTGGTACAGCAGTAGCTTCCATTGAAACAGCTAAGCCTTGAATTACATTTGTTCCATGACCTGTTGTAGAAGATTTAGCAATACTTCTTACTGGTCTGTATTCAGTACCAGTGTAGTATTCAGTAATCCAAATTAATAGACCAGTAATAACTAAACCAATTATTCCACATAAATACAAACTCATACCATTAAAGTTTTTACCATTAACAGTATATTCACTTGCAAAACCAATTACATAATCAGTAACAGGGTATAAAATTATTAATGACGAAACAGCAGAAACTACAAACCCTTTATATAAAGCGTTCATAACATTTTTACTTTTTCCAAGCTTAACAAAGAAAGTTCCTAAGATTGATGTTAAGATGCAAGCTCCACCAATAGTTAGAGGATAGATCATCATATTTATATCACCATAGAAAAAGATAGAAGAAAGAACCATTGTTGCAACAATTGTTACAGCATAAGTTTCAAATAAATCTGCTGCCATACCAGCACAATCTCCAACGTTATCTCCAACGTTGTCAGCAATTACAGCTGGATTTCTAGGGTCATCCTCAGGGATACCCGCTTCTACTTTACCTACTAAGTCAGCACCTACATCGGCACCTTTGGTAAAAATTCCACCACCTAATCTTGCAAAAATTGATATTAAAGAAGCACCAAAACCTAAAGCAACTAATGCATTAACAACTTCTCTATCATCAATTCCTGCTTTTAATAAAAAATAATAATAAACTGCAATTGCAAGTAAAGCTAATCCAGCTACCAACATTCCAGTAACAGCACCTGATTTAAATGCTACAGCAAGACCGCTTGCTAAACCTTTTCTTGATGCTTCAGCAGTTCTAACGTTAGCTTCAACAGAAACTAACATTCCAACATAACCAGCTATACCCGATAATGTAGCTCCAATAAAATAACCTAAGCCAACTAATGGACTAAACACTAAGCAAATAATAACCAAAACAACAACTCCAACCACGGCAATTGTTTTGTATTGTCTTGCTAAATAAGCTTTAGCACCAATTTGAATTGCTGATGCTATTTCTTGCATCTTAGCATTTCCAGCACTTGAGTTAAGGATATTCATACCTGTAAAGAAACCATAAACGATTGAAAGAGATCCTGCCGCTATGGTGAATAATAATATTGTTTCTATTAGTGAGTTCATTTTGCCTTTGTTTGTTTGGTTGTTAAATTTTATTGTTTAAAGTCCGGACAATACAAAAAAAGCAATAAAAGGCAATATTTAACTTTCTAAAACTTATGAAAATAACCTTTGTTTTTAAGGGTAATTTGCCTGTTTTTATCATCAATAATGGATGATTTTTGAGCAAGGTTTTGGATTGAGCCAATTTTTGTAAGCTTAACTCTACAATTATAAGCAATTTTTTTTATGATTCTCATCTTATTTTTAGAGGCTGTAAATAAGACTTGATAATCATCACCATTAGAAATGCAGTTAATCTTGGATAGGTTTTTAAGAACAAGTATCTTTTTAAGATTATTTGAAATTGGGATATCTTGTAAAAAAAGCTTATAAGACAGTTTCTGACAGTTAATCATTTTATCAAGGTCTGCTAAAAGTCCGTCAGAGATATCAATTGAAGTATTGGCAAATTTCTTGATATGATCAGTTAATTTTAATTGGATATTTGGCATAAAATACTGATTAGTAAAATATTTTTTTAATTTTGGNTTAAGTTTAATTTTATTTTTTAAAACTAATANACCTAAATAACTATCCCCTAAATTTCCAGATACATATATATCGTCATTAATTTTAGCTTTATTCCTATAAACAATATTATTAGCAAAACCTATTGAAGTAATTGTAAAACTTAACTTGTTTGAAAAAACAGTATCTCCACCACTTAAAAATATTTTATATTTATTTTGTTCTTGATTAAGCGACTTACTAACTTTTGATAAATTTAATTTAGAAAAACTTTTTTTATTACCTGATCCAGAAATAAAATAATATTTTGGTTTAATACCTTTGCAAATAAGGTCTGAAATTGATGATCTAATTATTTTTTTAATAACAAGCTCGGGTCTTTTAAAATTTATGAAATGATTACCCTCTACATACGTATCAACTGATACTGCTAATCTATTTTTTTTATCAAAAAAAACATCATCATTTAAATTTAAAGCACTTGGTAATTTTTTAGAAAGTTTTTGAAAATAATTTTTTATTAATTCAAATTCATGCATTAGTAGTTCTTATTTTTTTAGCTATTTTGTCTAATATAGCATTTAAATATTTAGTTTGGCCATCTTCTAAAAAATAGTTTGATGCATCAAGATATTCTTTAATAATTATTTTGGTAGAAACTTTAGGTTTGTATAAAAACTCAAATATAGCAGACTTTACTATCACTTGAAAAACTTTATCTAAATTACTNAGTAAAATNTCTTCACTTAAATATTTATTAACTTCTTCTTTAATAACTTCATCTCTCTCAATAGTTCCTAAAACAACATCTTTAATAAACTTTTTAAATCTATGTTTGGGAAAAGTTAAATCTGTGTCATCATTAAAAAAATTACCATATAATTTTTGAATAATTATAACCCTTGGACTTTGATTTGGATTATATGGAGTTCTCATTGTTATTGAGAAAGGACAGATATTACAGCTTGAGCTGCTTCTCTTCCCTTTTTCTTCCTAGCTATAGCTTGACGCATATTAAGGCAGGTAATAATTCCATTACCAATGGGTTTTTTGCTGTCTACAGATAATTTCATTATTGCTTCAGTTGAAGCATGAGAAATAAAGTCAAAATGAGGTGTTTGGCCTTTAATAACACAACCGAGAGCTAAAAAAGCATCATACTTCTTAATATTCTTTGAAATTGTAACCGGTATTTCAAAAACACCTGGGACATTGATAATTTTAATTAAACTAGATTTGGGTAATAAGCTCTTTGCACTACTTAGTAGACCTTTTGATATGTCTTTATAATAATCTGCAATAACTATTAAATATTTTTTTTTCATTATATGATTTCCTGCTTGGTAATCTTTATATCATAACCCTCTAAACCAATAACTTTTTTAGGAGATTTAGTGATTAATATCATATTTTTAATCTTTAAATCTTTAATTATTTGAGCTCCAATACCATAATTTCTTATAAGTTTATCATTTCCTTTTTTATAGAAATCTTTGTTCTTATAATCCTTGAGTGTTTGTGTAACAGATTTCAAGTTTGTATCTTTTATAAAAACTAAAACACAGTTATTAAATTTCTTAAAATAATTTAAAGTTTTATCAAATGAATTTGGTAATTGCTGGTTGATTAAATAATTTTGAACTACGTTAGATGAAATTACTCTAACCCTTGGTACTATCCCTTTTTTAATATTGCCTTTAATTAGAGCAAAGTGCTCAGATCCATCTAAAAGATTTTCATAAATTCTAATTTTATATTTTTGATTTTTGACTTCAATATCAGATTGTTTTTTAAGNTTAATTAGTTTTTCTTTTTTTAAACGATAGGCAATAAGATCTTCAATTTTACCTATCTTTAAATTATGTTTTTTTGCAAAATTAAATAAATCTTGACCTTTAGCCATTGTGCCATCTTCATTCATTATTTCACAAATAACTGCAGAGTTATTTTTTTTTGCAAGTTTTGAAATATCAACTGATGCTTCTGTGTGACCAGCTCTTACTAAAACACCTCCATCTTTTGCAATAATTGGAAAAATGTGTCCTGGTGATACAATGTCTTTTTTATTTACATTTTTTTTTGAAGCAATTTTAATTGTCTTAGCTCTATCTTTTGCTGAAATCCCAGTAGTTATTCCTTTTTTTGCTTCTATAGAAATTGTGAAAGCTGTTTTATTTCTTGATTGATTTATTGGTGACATTAAGGATAAATTTAATCTTTTTGCTTGAATACTATCTAATGCAAGACAAATTAATCCACGACCATATTTAGCCATAAAATTTATATTTTTAGCANTTGAGTCAGTNGTTGATATTATTAAGTCNCCTTCNTTTTCTCTTTTTTCATCATCAACNAAGATGAACATACCGCCCTTCTTTGCGATATTAATTATACTTTCAATTGATGCATAATTATTTTTTTTCATTAAAATAATTTCTAACGTATTTAGATAAGATATCTATCTCTATATTAACTAGGCTAGTCTTTTTTAATGAAGATAAATTGGTAAGCTTGAATGTGTGTGGAATAACCCAAACTTGAA
>JGI26262J51727_1001487_pt1 | contig 10889 bp, 11 predicted proteins | sample SaaInlV_150m_DNA_3_FD_51727 | JGI IMG/M metagenome (IMG submission 51727)
AAGCATATAAGCATTCATTAAAAATGCTAGCAAGCTTATGATTAGATTTTAACAATATTTGTAAATATCAAAATAAGTTTGTATTATCCCTTTCAAATGAAAATAGTCAAAGTGGAGAACTGAAAATGAAATTGTTTGAATCCGTGATAGTAGGGATCTTCTGTTTACTTCCGACGGTAGTCTTCTCAAACTCATCCGGTTCCACTGCACCAAAAGGAATGGTTCTTGTCTCAGAGGGTGTTTACATAATGGGGAGTCATAAGTCTTTGATTGAACTAAATCCAGGGGATTTATTTAACACTGATAGGCACGCTCTTGGACCCGAAAACCCTGCCCACAATGTGGAAATAGATGACTTTTATATTGACACTCATGAAGTATCACATGGGAAATATATGGAGTTTGTCAAAACTAGCAAGGTGAGAAAACCCCTTTTCTGGAACAATCCAACTTTTAATAATTATAAACAACCCGTCGTAGGGGTATCATGGAAAGAGGCTCAATTGTATTGTATGTGGAAAGGTGGGCGCTTGCCTACTGAAGCTGAATGGGAAAAGGCATCTAGAGGGAGGCGTTCCATTGACTACCCATGGGGAAATGAACCCCCGGACAACACGAAATTAAACTTTAATCTGGAAATAAAAAAGACTAGCCCTGTTGGTTCTTATGAAGCAGGAAAATCAGATTATGGAGTTTATGACCTAGCCGGGAATGTTTCTGAATGGGTCTACGATTGGCACCTTCCAGAATTTTATTTATTCTCACCCAAAAAAAATCCCATAGGCCCGCAAAAAGGTCAGTACAAAGTGATCCGTGGTGGGAACTGGAGAAATAATTCAGAAGATGTAAAAATAGTCTATAGAAACGCTACAATACCTTCAATACGTAAGAAGACACTGGGGTTTCGCTGCACTCAAAGCAAGAGCAGTTCTCCAAGCAAATACCCCAACACCCTACAGTAGTTTTAGAGGAAAAAAAAACCGGCAGAGCAAAGAGCCCTACCGGTTTGTCACAATTTAGTTTATTTTGGAACTACATTCGATGCCTGAGGTCCTTTTTGCCCATCTGTTTTCTCAAACTCTACATCCTGACCCTCTCTAAGTGTCTTAAATCCATCCCCCTGAATTGCAGAAAAATGTACAAAACAATCTTCACCATCTTCAGACTCAATAAAACCGTACCCTTTACTATCGTTAAACCATTTTACTTTTCCAGCAGCCATACCAATAAATCTCCTAACAAATGAGCGGGACAGAAAACTTAATTCTTCTAAATTCCACCCCCAGTTGAAATAAGGCCAAGACATCCAAGTTTAAAAGGTAATATCTAAAAGTTTCTTACATACAATTAATAGAATATTACACTCCCTCACTTGTGACTCAACCATCCGTAACTNTAAAATTCTACCACATCTTCCTCTAAGATCCAAAAAAGAATCTCTATCTATATAAAAAACAATAGGTTTAGATACTCTTGACTTAGGCGAATAGTCTGTAAAGTGAACACATTATTCACACATTGATTTCAATACATTTAAATAATGAGAAACCATGCTCCAGTTCACAATCCATGAAACTTCAATTCTAATAATATTAGGAAATCAACTCTCTTCGGACCTGGGCATCCCTTTTATAAAGTCGTCTAACAATAGGTGCGCTATCTCAACTTTAGGAAGGAGTGGTAATTTTTTGGTATTTTCATCCTTGTTTATGAGAGTTACCTGGTTAGATTCAGACTGGAAACCAATCCCTGGGGAACTTATGTCGTTAGCAACAATAAAATCTAGTTTTTTATCTCGCAGTTTCTCTAAAGCGCTTTGCGTTAGATTCTCAGATTCAGCGGCAAAACCAACTAGAAGTTGTCTATCTTTCTTTGCGGCTACATTCNTCAAAATATCTTCAGTAGGTAACAATTGNATGTCTAGAGAAGATTTNCCTTTTTTCTTTATCTTCTCTTTTTTAATCTGCTTNGGGGCAAAATCTCCAACTGCTGCGCACATAATCAAAATATCACAGTCTGAAAACATTTGTAGAACATGATCATTCATTTCGCAAGCAGTTCTGCACGAAACAAAACACACACCCTCAGGAACCGGGATATTGGTAGGACCGCTTATCAAAGTAACGGTAGCCCCTCTATCCCGAGCAGCACTAGCCAATGCGTAACCCATCTTTCCAGAAGACGGATTCGTGATAAAACGAACAGGATCTAAAGGTTCATGAGTGGGTCCAGCAGTCACNAGAAGACGAAGTCCATAAAAATCATTCATAGAATTGAATTCTTTTTTTATAGATTCCAAAAGATTCGATGGGNCAGCNAGTCTCCCTTGACCTATAGAACCACAGGCAAGCTCACCTTGTTCCGGGTCAACAAATTTAACCCCCCTTCTCTTCATCTTTTTGATATTTTCTTTTACAGCAAGATTAGCGTACATGTTGTCATTCATAGCTGGGGCGACAATAGTTACGCCATTATAAGAAACACATAAATTTGACAAAGAATCATCTGCTATACCATTAGCCATCTTCCCAATAATACCCGCAGTTGCAGGTGCTATAAGTAAAAGATCAGCTGATTCAATCACGCGAATATGCTCCATCAGACTTGAAGAATTACTATCAAACACTTCATGGTAAACCGGATTCCCAGAAAGAGCCTCAAATGTTAAGGGCGTTATAAATTTAACTGCATTAGCGCTCATTACCACATGGACCCTTGCGCCTGCCTGAACTAGAAGTCGAAGAACCTCTACAGCCTTATAGGCAGCAATACTTCCACTAACCCCTAAAATAATTTTTTTATCACATAAAACAGTGTTGTTAGACATTAAAAAAACCCCAAGCAATAAACCAATACAAATTATTTCTATTTATATAATTATAGATCCAAAAATAAGTATGATCAATAAATACCAAAACCAATTATGGAGTAACTAACAAGGCAATTAAAAAAGTAATTACTCTATTTTAGAGAGTTAAAAAAACGCAATAAAATAGCTTCAAAACACCTTTATACCAACCATGTAAGTGAAAGATTTACTCAAACCTTACACAAATTCTATAGTCAAAAATATTAAAAAACGCCTCAAAAAGCAAAGTATTCATTAAAAGCTCAACCAGAAAAATGGTTTCCATTGCAAATCAATCAATATTATATTAAAACCTATAAGAGTTTCTATCTCCATTTTCTCTTATTACTTTCTCTGATCACATTGCATTGTACTTTTAATACCTCAACTTCCTTAAAATAGTTTCTATTGCCAACTTAAATAGCATACTTCCATGACGAATAGCTCTCTTGAACCAAGATTCATTGCTATTGAAGGTTGTATTGGGGCAGGAAAAACCTCCTTAGTAAACCTACTAGGAGAGCAGTTTGACGCGCAAATTGTTAGGGAAGTAGATGATGAAAATCCGTTCATCGACAAATTCTATCAAGACCGGGACTCTTTCGGCTTTCAAACCCAAATATTTTTTTTACTAAACCGCTACAACCAATATATGAAGCTAGCGCAGAGAGACCTTTTCAGCTCTGTTGTTCTGGTCGATTATCTTTTTCATAGAGACCGGCTATTTGCCGCCCTAAACCTGAAAGAGCAAGAACTCAAATTATACGATCAAGTTTATTCACTCTTGAGCAACAAGGTTCCAAAGCCCGATTTAGTAATTTTTCTTCAAGCTAGTAGTAATGTTTTACGTTCCCGTATTGAAAAAAGGGGGCGCGAGTATGAAGCTTTTCTGGACCCAGACTATCTAGATAGCGTCAACAAATCCTTTAACAACTACTTTTTTTACTACTCGGAAACCCCGCTTTTGGTAATCAATACAAATGAAATTGATTTTGTTGAAAAAAAATGTGATCTTGAAGAGTTGATAATAAAAATCAATAGCCATAGAATAGGTAGGGAGTATTATAATCCGCTTGGATCCTGATGGACCGGGACGTGGTTAAGTTTTGCAAGGAAATCGGTGAGAAGCAAGGGAGACCTTAAGCAGGCCCCAAGTGCAAGTATACCTCACACCGATGTCCATAAACTTTTATCCGCCCACCGACTTCCGTCGCTGGGTTTTTTATTGACCATTAAAATAATAAAAAAAAGATCCTCTTGAAAAAATATAGCATGTCACTTTTTTCCAAAGAAAACTTATCGTGAGTCATAATAAAAAAACTGTCCCCATGATAGCGGGACGAAAAAATTCTTTAAAAAAAATTGTTGCGCTTACAGCTTTTGACTATAGTTTTTCCCGGCTGATCGACACAACAGATATTGACATAATACTAGTAGGTGACTCCTTAGCCATGGTGGCCTTAGGGCATAGCACAACACTTCCGGTAACCATAGAAGAAATGATTATGCATACCTGTGCCGTAAGCAGGGGGTGCCAAAATGCTCTTCTTGTTGCAGACATGCCTTTTATGTCCTACCAAGTATCTAATGAACAAGCCATCACTAATGCTGGAAGGTTTATTCAAGAGGCAGGTGCCCAGGCAGTAAAGATAGAAGGTGGAATTAGCATGGCCAAACGAGTTCAAGCTTTGACAAAGGTAGATATTCCCGTTATGGGGCATATAGGCATAACACCCCAATCGATAAATCGCCTAGGGAAATACCAGGTCCAAGGGAAAACTTTTACGGATGCACGTAAAATCAAACAAGATGCCCTTGCACTCCAAGATGCTGGTGTATTTTCAATCGTTCTCGAAGGAATTTATGATGAACTTGCAGCTGAAATAACACAGGACCTAAAGGTGCCGACCATTGGCATAGGGGCTGGCGTNAAATGCGACGGACAAATNTTGGTGCTGCACGACCTGCTTGGATTAGGCATGGATCCATCCCCAAAATTTGTTAAAAAATACACCAACCTAGCTAACGAAACTAAAAAAGCCGTAAATAACTATATTCAGGAAGTACGCAACGAAACATTTCCAGATGCTGAGCACTCTTACAGTTTAAAAATTAAAAAACTTATGTCTAACACGAAAGACGCCTGAAAAGTAAGTGCGTATAAAAAGGTCTGCATGAAAATTATTACTTCGATTGAAGAGATGAAAAAATGGAGTCGTTCAACCTGCTCCAAAGACAAAACAATTGGGTTTGTAGCAACTATGGGCTCTTTACACGAAGGACACCTAAGCCTGATAAAAACGTCCATCGCTAAATGCGACACTACAGTAGTTAGTATTTTCGTAAACCCCACCCAATTCGGCCCTAACGAGGATTTTGACTCTTACCCTAGGCACCTTNAGTCAGACAAACAAATCTTACAAACTACCGGTATAGATGTCCTCTTCAATCCTCACCAGAATGAACTGTATCCTGAAAAATTTCAAACTTTTGTAACAGTGGAGGATAAAACAAACTATCTTTGCGGGACAAGCCGCCCTCAGTTTTTTCGAGGTGTTACCACAATTATTTTAAAACTGTTTAATATTACAAACCCACATATTGCTTTTTTTGGGGAAAAAGACTGGCAACAATTAGAAGTGATTCGAACGATGGTTCATGATTTAAACATGGATGTTTCTATTGTGGGACAACCGACTGTGAGAGATAAAGATGGTCTTGCTATGAGTTCACGGAACTGCAATTTATCAAAACTAGAAAAAAATTCCGCCCGATCACTATCTCAGGCTCTTGAGTCGGCCCAAGCTCTCGTAGTGAAAGGCGAGCGTTCAGCTGAAAATATTCGAACCGAAATCAGGAAAACCATCGAACAGAAACAAGGAACGAAAATTGACTATATTTCCGTATGTGATCCAGAAAGCTTCGCAGAACAAAAAGAAATTAATTCAAAAGCACTAGTCGCACTAGCCGTTCGAGTTGGTAGTACAAGGCTTATAGACAACCGTATTATAGGAAAAATTTAATGCAACAAATAATGTTAAAATCTAAGCTACACCGTGCGAGGGTCACTGATGTCCTCATAAACTATGAAGGGAGTATCGAAATAGACGAAGACTTAATGGACCAGGTTGGAATAAGAACCCACGAGCAGGTTCATGTTTTTAATATAAATAATGGCCATCGATTTATCACCTATGCCATTCCAGGAAAACGGGGCGGGCAAAGCATATCAATTAATGGGGCAGCCGCACACCTTGCAAAGATAAATGATCGCATCATTATTGTCGCCTATGGTATCATGCAACTCGATCAGGAAAATATACCTCCAAAAGTTCTCGTCCTAAACGAGAATAATAAAATTGTTAAGAAAAAAGGAATGTAGTTTTTCTGCATAAACAAACAACTTAAAGCGAGTCTTTTATTCATGGATATTTTAATCACATTGGCATTAGTATTTATGGTTTGGATGTGTATAGATTGCATACAACGAAAAGAACACTTTGTATGGATAATTATAATGGTGGTTCTTTTTCCAGTCGGTGCAGTAGCTTACTATTTTACCGTAAAATCGAAGGGGGGTAACCTACCAAGCCCATCAGTACTGAGAACCGTAAATAATAAAAACAAGGAAGTAGAAACCGATGAAACTCTTCAACTTAAAGAAATGATAGGCAAGTTTCACAAAGCCTATCACTATGAAAAACTGGGCCAAACGTATCTCGAGCAAAAACAGTATGCGCTTGCCATTCCTCAATTTAAGGAAGCAATTCAACGGGACGACGACTCTAATGAAGCGCGATATGGTCTAGGCAAAGCCTTTCATGCTATGGGAAATTACTCAGATGCTGCCGAAACACTTGAAGAATTAATTAAAATTGACAAAAAATATGACTACGGTAATGCTATTTTTGGTCTAGCGGAATGTTATAGAATGGCCGGACTCGAAGATAAAGCATTAAAAACATATGAAGATGTTATCAATTCATTTCATTTTTTTAAAGCCGTCTACCACTACGCAAACCTTCTAGACCAAAAAGGTCAAAAAGATGAAGCAATTAAACAAATGAAATCTCTTGTCGGTTCATCAAAAGACCTACCAGACTATAAGCTGGAAAAAGAACGCCACTGGATCGACGAAGCATATAAATTCCTTAAAAAAAATGGAGTCGAATTGGCATAATTAATTCCAACCAAAAACTTAATATTTGCAGTTTCTATAACCTTGTTATCTCAACTCCTAAAAATCGCAGATAATGAACAAAAAAAACACGTGATTAACTCCCACTAAATACAAAATGAGCTCTAAAAAACACAAAACACTTTAGAGACACACCCCTGTCCTCCGACAATTATATAGAAAGAAAAAAAACAAAAAAAACAACTCACGAAGTTAATTTTGCAGAACAAATCATTCCCCGAAAGCAACCTTAGAATCATCCACGGACGGGCATCTGTCACCTTAAAGTTTAAGAATTTTTTTTAATCATTTTACTTGCGTAAAAATTTTTTTAATATCGAATCCATATCGTACAAGAGCGCTATAGGACGACCGTGTGGACAAGTGTACGGCATCTCAGTTTCCTGCAAATCTGAAATAAGCTTCCTTATTTGATCTAAATTAAGAGACATGTTCACTTTTATCGCGTTACGACAAGACATCATAATAAGTATATCTTCAAATTTCTCGAACAATGCCTCCTCATGTTTTTGAGCAGGAAGCATATCAACGATTTCTCGCATAATTTCTTCTTTATCGTTATTTTTTAAAATTGCTGGCACTGTCCTCAATAAAAACTCATTTTCCCCAAATAGTTCCAACTCCAATCCAAGTTTACTCAAAGAATCTTGATGGTGAATCAGCAGCTCTACTTCACTTGGGGAGTATTCCATAGTTAGCGGAAACAACAACTGCTGCACTTCAATTTTTTTATTTTTCGCGGCTTTTTTAAAGCGATCATAAAGAACACGTTCATGGGCTATATGCTGGTCAACCACAAGTATCCCGGGCTTCCCTTGCATCAGGATAAATGAACGGTCTAATTGGCCCAAAGGTTCAAACTCAGAATAAATAAGATTCGAAACAGCACTGGGCTTTTCATGAAAGATTTCAACTTGAGGTGACAGGATTCCCCTTGATTCTCGGTCAACTGAGCACTCAGTAGAATCCATGTATAGCAACTCCATGGCTGAAGACAGCCTAGTGGAGGATTGATCTTCAGAAAAGTTGGACGCAGGAACGGCCCTATGATCTGTTTGTCTTGACTGAGAAGTAGTATGGTATCTATTTTCAGAGTGATCCATAGGTAATGACAGTTTTTTACTTCCACTTAACGAATCTTTCACAGAACCACTTACAAAGCGATGAACCTCCTGTTGAAAAGCAAAACGAACCTCGCTTTAGCAGGGTGAACATTCACATCAAATAACTTTGGGTCCATTGATAAAAAAAGGTAAATCGCAGGATGCTGTCCTTTGGGAAGGAGGTGACTATAACCTTGCTGAGTAGAATGAAGAATTACTTTATCTCTCACAAACCTCTGGTTTACATAACAATACTGAGCCGATCGTGACGAGCGAGTATAAACTGGACTAGAAATAAAACCCTCAAGTCGGTAGTCACCGTACTCGGTATCTACCTGAATAAGTTCCTTAGCGAGTTCGGCCCCAAACAACTCTGCGATTCGGTACAAATGTTGATCTGTTGGCAAAACATCTATAACTTTCCGGCCATTATTGATCAGTGTGAAGTGAATCTGAGGATGTGCCAATGCATGCTGCGTTACAACTTGAGTAATATGAGAAGATTCCGTGCCATCTCCTTTTAGAAATTTTTTTCTAGCAGGAGTATTGTAAAATAACTGGGAGACTTCTATGGTTGTCCCACGAGGGCAAGAAGTCTCTTTAGTCTGAGCGGAACCACCACCCTCTACCAAAACAATCACCCCACCTAGGTGCTCGTCGGCAGAAGTAGTCATGTGCACTTTCGAAATCGAAGCAATACTTGGAAGTGCTTCCCCTCGAAACCCCAAAGAAACTATTTTCTCAAGATCTGAAGAACTGCTAATTTTACTTGTCGCGTGACGTAAAAAAGAAAGCCCCGCATCCTCTAATGATAGACCAGATCCATTATCTGTCACACGTATAAGCTTTTTTCCTCCCTGCTCTATTTCGATTAAAATACGTGTAGACTTTGCATCAATCGAGTTTTCTACAAGCTCTTTGACCACAGACATTGGCCTTTCAACAACCTCCCCTGCAGCGATTTGATTAGCCAAATCATCAGGAAGAATTCTCACGCGTGACTTACTGTTTTCCTGTGGTATCACCGACATAGTTTAAATTGGTAAATTTAAGAACTCATCAACGGTAAAGTATTTAGAAAATTTTTTCTAGATTACAAACGTTTATGAGATATCCTAGACATGGTTAAAAAGATCGAATCAACCAAACGTAAAAATTAAATTCAACTATTAGATAAGCTTGACTAGTTTAAAAAACTTTCCTTATATGAGCCACTTCTTTAAAGATAACATGAAGCTGCTAGAAAAACATAGCTCATGCACAAAGCACCTAACTGAACCACTACCCTCATCTATTAAGGTGCAAAATACTCCCTCTGGAGATAACACCGTAAGGCTTAAAAACATACTCATACACAGCATGTATGATCCTGTAAAAGAAGGTCAATCATTTGCCGAAAAAGTAACTACAGGAAGTCAAGTTTGCCTTTACGGGTTTGGGCTCGGATACCACGTAGACGCTCTCTTAGAAAAAATTGGCCCCAATGGGTTCCTACTTGCAATAGAGCTGAACCCTGATCTTTTACTTGCCGCAATGATCCTGAGGAACCAATCTAAAATATTACTCGATAAAAGATTCCACATTATCTATGGATTGAATGAAGAAATCGTTTCAATCGAGATCACAAAGTATATGGGAAAAATGCAAAGCACAAAAACAAAAGACCTTGAGGTGATTTTCCACTCACCTTCATTCAAATGTATTCCCTCATCATTTCCCAAGCTGACAAATTCATTAGAAGTTTTGTTATTGCAACGAAGGTTTCCCGCTGTTCTCGGTGACTTGGAAAAAGATAATTATATTTTAAACAAAGAAATCGTGGGGGCAAATTCTGGAATAAAAATTTTACACTCTAAGCACGAGGGAAAACCCGGGTTACTAGTCAGCGCTGGCCCCTCACTTGACGACATCCTTCCCTACCTAAAACAGGTCGATAAGAATTTTATTTTAGCGTGCGTCGATACTGCATTTCCAATTTTATCACGTGAGGGCATTGACCCTGATTATGTATTTTCTTTAGATCCACAAGATGACAGCTTTCAATATTTTCGAGATTTCTTAGAAAGTTCGGCAAAGCTTATATTTACTCCATCTGCAAATACTAAAGTTGTTCACTGTTATAAGGGTGAAAAATTTGTAGTCTTTAGAAAAATGAGTTCTCAATTAACGGAAGAAGAATCTGTTATCAATAGTAAAGGAAGCACTCAATCCGGTGGTTCTGTTTCCTGTCTCGCACTAGACGCACTAATCCAATTTGGCTGCAACCCAATATTTTTGACAGGACAAGACCTTTCATTCCCCTCTGACCGAATTTACTCAAGCTTTTCAAATAACAACAAAGAAATGATTGATAGGTTGGATAGTTCTAGAATGCTTAAGGAAAACCATAAATCAGAAAGCATGAAACAGAAGACAGTAAACGTCAAAAATATTATTGGAAAGAACGTAGCGACTAACCAAGCAATGTATAGTTATCTACGTGCGATTGAAGAAATAGTTTCTGTAAACCCTCAAATAAAAATATACAATTTATGTTCGCATGGAGCACAAATCGACAAAGTAATACCCCTTGGCTCGGCAAACGAATTAATGAAATTTTTAACATACCATTCCTGATATTGTCGAGACCCTACAATTATCACCCCTAAAAAATATTTTTTTGACGTGCAACCATGAAAATTCCAAATAAACTTCTCAANTTAATGCCTCTAACCCTTATTCTTGGCTCAATTATATTTTT
>JGI26262J51727_1001493_pt1 | contig 10864 bp, 10 predicted proteins | sample SaaInlV_150m_DNA_3_FD_51727 | JGI IMG/M metagenome (IMG submission 51727)
GTTCTAGGAAAAAAAGAATTGCTAATGGCTCTGGAACAGATGCGGCCACTATCAATAAATTGCTTAAGCAATTTAAAATGATGTCTGAAATGATGAAAAAGATGTCAAAAGGAAACCTGAAGGGTATGTCCGATAAAGGAATACCTCCAGAGCTACTAAATCAACTTAAATAATAAAGGAGAAGAAATGTTAAAAATAAGACTATCAAGAGGTGGAACAAAAAAAAGACCAGTTTACAAAGTAGTTGTAGCTGATAGCCGACGTGCAAGAGATGGAAGATTTATTGAGAAGGTAGGATTTTTTAATCCTCTTTTACCAAAAGATAAAAAAGAAAGAGTTGGACTAGAAGCTGAAAGAATTAAATATTGGTTAGGTGAAGGTGCACAACCAACTACTAGAGTTGCAAGAATATTAGGTGAAAATAATTTAATCACAATGCCAGTAAATGGAAGCAATCCTCTTAAAGCGGTTCCAAAAAAAGAAAGAAAAAAAGAAGGTGATGAAGCTCCTAAAGCAGATGCTCCTAAAGAAGAAGCTCCAAAAGCAGAGGCAGCTCCTAAAGCAGATGCTCCTAAAGAAGAGGCAAAATAGTTTGACTTATGTGGCAAGCTCAAATTTTTACACTTTACCCAGATATTTTTCCCGGCCCTTTAAGCAAGGGGCTTTATGGGAAAGCTTTAGCAAATAAAATCTGGGATTTAAAAGTTGTAAACATAAGAGATGCAGCAGAAGATAAACACAAAACTGTAGATGACACTCCATTTGGAGGTGGTTCTGGAATGTTGCTAAAGGCTGATGTATTAGCAAAATCTATTGATCAAAATAAAAAGGAAGGAGAAAGAATTTTTTATTTATCTCCTAAAGGAAAAAAACTTGATCAAAAATTAGCTTTAGAATTATCAAGAGAAAAATCTGTAAGTTTAATTTGTGGGCACTTTGAGGGTGTTGATGAAAGAATATTGTCGACCAGAAATATTGAAGAACTTAGCATTGGTGATTTTATTTTGTCAGGAGGAGAAACGGCTTCATTTGTTGTTTTAGATAGTATTCTAAGATTATTACCTGGCGTTTTAGGAAATGAACAATCAAAAAGTGATGAGAGCTTTGAGAATGGACTTTTAGAGTATCCCCAGTATACAAAACCTCAAATTTGGGAGGAAAAAAGCGTTCCAGATGTGCTATTATCAGGAGATCATAACAAAATTAAAGACTGGCGTTTATCACAATCAGAGGCTATAACACGCGTCCGAAGACCAGATTTATGGGAAAAGTATAAGAAAAACTAATTAAAAATATAGCATTATGAAAACGATTGAAGAAATAAACCAATTTAACGTTAAAAAGATATTAGCAGAAAAAAAGATACCAGAATTTTTTCCTGGCGATGTTATTAAAGTTGGTGTGAGAATTACTGAAGGAAAAAAAGATAGAATTCAGTATTTCGAAGGTGTTTGTATTGCTAGAAAAAATAGAGATCTTAATTCATCATTTACAGTTAGAAAAATTTCATTTGGTGAAGGTGTTGAAAGAACGTTTCCTTTATATGGAACCGTTATTGACTCAATTACTGTAATAAGACATGGAAAAGTTAGAAGAGCTAAATTATATTACTTAAGAGATAGAACAGGTAAATCAGCTAGAATTGCAGAAAAAATTAGAAAAAAAATAGGTATAGAAGTTGATGTTAAGCCTGAAACAGTAACAGAAGAAACTTTAGCACCAGTAGAAGCTGAGACTGAAAAACAACCAGAAGCTCAAGTTGAAACAAAAATAGAAAAAACTGAAGAAAAAAAATAATTTTTTTTCAATGCCTTTAACTCTTTACGATAAAATTTGGAACGATCATTTAGTTGATCAGCAGGAAGATGGAACAGCCCTACTTTTTGTTGATAGGCATTTAGTCCATGAAGTTACAAGCCCCCAAGCATTTGAAGGATTAAGAAATGCAAATAGAAAAGTAAGACAACCAAGTCTTACCCTAGCTGTTGCAGATCATAATGTTCCAACTACTGATAGATCTAAGGGTATTGCTGATGCAGAGTCAAAAATTCAAGTAGATACTTTGGAAAACAATTGTAAAGAGTTTGGAATTCAATATTTAGGAATGAATGATAAACGACAAGGTATAGTTCATATTATTGGACCAGAGCAAGGATTTACACAACCAGGAACAGTAATTGTTTGTGGAGATAGTCATACAGCAACCCATGGAGCATTTGGAGCCCTAGCTTTTGGTATAGGCACATCTGAAGTTGAACATGTTTTAGCAACTCAAACCTTAGTGCAAAAAAAAGCAAAAAATTTTAGAATAAATGTAAATGGAAAGCTTCCAATTGGCGTGACTTCAAAAGATGTAATTTTACAAATTATAGGTGTTATTGGTACTGCAGGTGGAACAGGATCTGTTATAGAATATTCAGGTAGCCTAATTTCATCCTTAAGTGTTGAGCAAAGAATGACAATTTGCAATATGACAATTGAAGGTGGAGCAAGAGCTGGATTAATAGCCCCAGACGAAAAAATTTTTGAATATTTAAAAGGCAAGCCAATGTCCCCAAAAAATACAGATTGGGATAAAGCTATGAAATATTGGATGAGTTTAAAAACAGATGATGGTGCTAAATTTGATAAAGAAATAAACTTGGTTGCAGAAGATATTCTTCCCATGATTACTTGGGGAACATCTCCTCAAGACGTCATCACTATTGATGGCAAAGTTCCAAANCCACAAAATGAAAAAGATGAGGATAAGAAAAATTCTATAGAAAGATCTTTGAAATATATGGGTTTAAAGGCNGATACATTAGCTACAGATATAAAAATTGATAAAGTTTTTATTGGAAGTTGTACAAATGGTAGAATAGAGGATTTAAGAGAGGCTGCAAAAATATTAAAGGATAAAAAAAAAGCAGCACATGTTCATGCAATGGTTGTTCCAGGATCTGGGTTAGTTAAAGAACAAGCAGAACAAGAAGGGCTTGATAAAATCTTTATAGAGTCAGGATTNGAATGGAGAGAGCCAGGTTGCTCTATGTGTTTAGCNATGAATGCTGATAAATTAAAACCAGAGGAAAGATGCGCATCAACATCAAATAGAAACTTTGAAGGTCGACAAGGAAGAGGTGGGCGTACGCATTTAGTAAGCCCTGGAATGGCAGCTGCTGCAGCCATTTCTGGAAATCTTGATGATGTTAGAAAATATCAAAATTAGAAATGAAAAAATTTAATACACTTAAAAGCATTCCAGCTTATTTACCAATAGTTAATATTGATACAGATATGATTATTCCTAAACAGTTCTTAAAAACAATTAAGAGAACTGGACTTGGTAAAAATTTATTCTTCGAAATGAGGTACGATGATAACGGTAATAGTTTAAAAGATTTTGTTTTAAATCAAGAGCCTTACATTCAATCAAAAATATTAATTGCAGGTAAAAATTTTGGCTGTGGGTCATCAAGAGAACATGCGCCCTGGGCATTATTAGATTTTGGNATAACATGTGTGATAAGCTCAAGCTATGCAGATATTTTTTATAATAATTGTTTTAAAAATGGAATTTTGCCAATTACTTTGGAAGAAAATAAAATTAAAGAATTATCTGAATATTCAAAAAGAAAAGAGGAAATAGCAATTGATTTAATGGAAGAGAAAATAATTTTTGGAAATAATGAAATAAAGTTTGATATTGATCCTTTTAAAAAAAAATGCCTATTAGAGGGATTAGATGATATTGCTCTTTCATTAGCAAAAAAAGATAAAATCATGACATTTGAGGAAAATTTAAAAAATACTAAGCCATGGATATTTAATGATTAAAGTAAAAAAAAGAAAAATTTTACTTTTACCTGGGGATGGCATTGGTCCTGAAGTAATTCAGGAAGTGAAAAAAATTATTCAATGGTTAAATTCAAATAAATCTTTGGACTTTGAGATTGATCAAGATTTAGCTGGAGGATGTTCTTACGATAAACATGGAACTCCAATTACAGATGAAGTTTTTTATAAAGCTTTAGAAAGTGAAGTTGTAATGTTAGGAGCTGTTGGTGGTCCAAAGTGGGATAATTTAGATTTTTCTAAAAAACCTGAAAGAGCATTATTGAAATTAAGAAAAGAATTAAAATTATTTGCAAATTTGAGACCAGCAATTTGNTTTGAGCAATTAGTTGATGCATCAACTTTAAAGCCAGANATTGTATCCGGATTAGATATAATGATTGTAAGAGAATTAACAGGTGGAATTTATTTTGGAGAACCAAGAGGAATTAAACCNATAGAAAATGGAGAAAGAAAAGGCATAAATACTCACACTTATACTACNAGCGAGATAGTTAGAGTGGCTAAAGTTGCCTTCGATTTAGCAAGAAAAAGATCCAACAAAGTTACTTCGTGTGAAAAATCTAACGTGATGGAAGCTGGGCAATTGTGGAAAGAAGAAGTTCAAGAATTACATGACAAAGAATATAAGGATGTAGAACTAAGTCATATGCTTGCAGACAACTGCGCTATGCAGTTATTAAGAAATCCAAAACAATTTGATGTGATTGTTACGGATAATTTGTTTGGAGACATGTTATCTGATCAAGCCTCAATGTTAACTGGTTCGTTAGGTTTNCTGCCATCAGCATCATTAGGAGCTAAAAATAAAGAAGGAGAAATGAGAGCAATGTACGAACCCATTCATGGATCGGCNCCTGATATAGCCGGCAAAGGAATTGCTAATCCAATCGCTAGTATTTTAAGTTTTGCAATGGCTTTAAAATATTCTTTGGATTTAGATAAAGAGGCGGAGGCTTTAGAGAAAGCGGTTCAAGATGTACTAAATGACGGCTTAAGAACTAAAGATATTCTATCAGAAGGCACAAAAGAGGTTTCAACTTCTCAAATGGGTGATGCGATAATTTCAAAATTGCAATAATCTATTAATTATTCTAAACTATTTTTATGCCAACCTATTCTGCTCCAGTAGAAGACATGATGTTTCTTTTTGAGAAATTGAGAGACAACAAAAATTACAATGAATTAGAAAAATATAAAGAAGTCAGCTCTGAACTAGTTAAGGATATATTAGAGGAGGCAGCAAAAATAAATCAAAATTTAATTTTACCACTTGCAAAAATAGGAGATGAAAATCCTGCAGTTTTAGAAAATGGAGTAGTAAGAACACCCCCAGGATACAAAGAAGCGTACCAAAAATATATTGAAGATGGTTGGACTTCTTTATCTTGTGATCCAAAATATGGTGGCCAAGGAATGCCAAAAACTGTAAGTGCATTTTTTGATGAAATGCTCTCTTCTGCAAGCCTATCATTTAAATTATATAGTGAATTAAGTATTGGAGCATACAACTGTATTAATCATCATGCTTCAGATGAAATAAAAAATAGGTATTTACCCAAGATAGTGGAAGGTAAATGGAGTGGCACAATGTGCTTAACAGAACCTGTGTGTGGAACTGATTTAGGACTTTTAAAAACAAAAGCAGAAAAACAAAGTGACGGAACTTATAAAATTACTGGTCAGAAAATATTTATTACTTCGGGAGACCAAGATTTGACAGAAAATATTATTCATTTAGTAATTGCTAGAGCAACAGATTCTCCTGCTGGGACTAAGGGTATTAGCTTATTTTTAGTTCCTAAATTTAAAGTAAATGAGGATGGGACTGTTGGCCAACGAAATGGAATATCAACAGGATCCATTGAAAGCAAGATGGGTATTAAAGGTTCTGCTACATGTGTGTTAAATTTTGATCAAGCTACAGGTTTTATGATTGGTAAAAAAGACAAAGGTCTAAATGCAATGTTTACAATGATGAATCTTGAAAGAATAGTTGTTGGTATTCAAGGATTAGGAATTTCTGAAATTGCTTATCAAAATTCACTTGCTTACGCAAAAGAAAGAAAACAAGGTAAAACTAATAATACTAAATCTACTAATGGTGCAGATTTTATAATTGAGCATGCTGATATAAGAAGATCATTATTAAATATGAAATCAATAATAGAGGGTGAAAGAGCCTTATGTTTTTGGTTATCGCAACAAACTGAAGTTAGTCTGAATCATCCAGATGAAAAAATTCGCCAAGAGGCCTCTGATTTTGTTTCGCTAATGACTCCAGTGGTAAAGTCATTATTTACAGATCTAGGCATGGAAATTACAAATGATGCAATGCAAATTCATGGAGGTTATGGNTATACNAAAGACCAAGGGATAGAACAATTATTTAGAGACAACAGAATAACACCAATATATGAGGGAACAAATTCTGTGCAAGCTGCAGACTTAGTTTTTAGAAAATTATCCAATAAAAATGGAAGTATAATTAATAAATTTTTAGATCTAATAAAATCTGAAACAGATATAGATAACGAAAAAATTAAGCCATTTACTAAGGATTTTGCTCACTATTTAAGCATCTTAACTAAGTTTAGTGAATGGATAAATGAAAAAACAAAATCAGATAAAGACGATGTGAGTGCAGCAGCAAACGATTATTTAAAGACACTTGGGTTTGTGTCTGTTGCGTATGCTTGGATAAAGGTTTTAGATATAAGTTTTAAAAATTACGATGAGAACAAAAACTTTTATGATGATAAAATAAATACGGCAAAATTTTACTTTGATAAAGTTTTACCAAGAGCAGAGCAACATTATAAATCAGCCATATCTGGAAGCTCAAATATAATGAATTTTAAATTTAATTAAAATGAGTCATTACGATACTAATTTAGACAAAAATGCAGCAAACTATGTTCCATTAACACCGATATCTTTTTTGGAAAGAGCAAAAGATGTTTACCCAAATTATGAAGCAATTGTTTACGAAGATCGAAAATATACTTGGGCTGAAGTTTATAAAAGAACCACTAAATTTGCTAGTGCACTCGAAAAAATTGGTGTTAGTAAAGGTGATACNGTTTCGTTTTTAGCTTTTAACACACCAGAAATTTTTGAGGCTCATTATTCAGTTCCTATGATGGGTGCTGTGTTAAACACAATAAATATTAGGCTGGATGCTAATACTATCTCTTATATTTTAAAACATAGTGATGCAAAAGTATTAGTAGTAGATAGACAACTTCACATAGAAGTAAAAAAAGCATTAAGTAAATTGGATAAAAAAATAACTATTATCGACATACACGATAAGTTTGCAGATCAGTCAAAGTTAGAAAAAATTGGTGAACTAGAATATGAAAGCTTCTTAGAAACAGGTGATGATGGTTTTATTTGGAAAAGACCAGAAGATGAGTGGCAAGCTATATCATTAAGCTACACCTCTGGAACAACAGGAAATCCTAAAGGAGTTGTCTATCATCATAGAGGATCATATTTAATGGCAACAGGAAGTGCAGTTGCATGGAATATGCCTAACAGATTAAATTTTTTAACAATTGTTCCAATGTTTCATTGTAATGGCTGGTGCTATCCTTGGACAGTTCCAATGTTAAATGGAAGGACTATTTGTTTAAGAAATATAGATGTTAAAAAGATTTTTGAGTTAATTGATAAATACAATGTTACTCATTTTGGAGGTGCNCCAATCGTATTAAATATGATTACGGGTGCTCCAGAAAGTGATCGAAAAAAATTAAAACACAAAGTTCATGTGCTTACCGCAGGAGCTCCACCACCAAGTATAATTTTCAAAAAAATGAAAGAACTTGGTTTTGAAGTAATGCATGTTTATGGTTTAACAGAAACTTATGGTCATGTTACCCAGTGCGCTTGGAATAATGATTGGAATGAATTTGATGAAGACAAACAAAATGAAATTAAAGCAAGACAAGGTGTGAGGTATCCTAATCTTGAAGGTGCAACTATTATGGACCCTGAAACTATGCAAGAAGTTCCAAGAGATGGAAAAACAATTGGTGAGATTATGCTTAGAGGTAACGTGGTCATGAAAGGTTATTTTAAGGACAAAGCAGCAACTGATAAAGCTATGGCTGGTGGCTGGTTTCATTCTGGAGATTTAGCGGTAATGCACCCAGACGGTTATGTTAAAATACAAGACAGATCTAAAGATATAATTATTTCTGGAGGAGAAAATATATCTTCAATTGAGATCGAAAATACGCTTTCTAAACATCCTTCAGTATCAATTGCTGCTGTTGTTGCTAAGCCTGATGAAAAATGGGGAGAGGTACCATGTGCATTTATTGAAATGGTAAAAGACAAGCCTACAACTGAAAAAGAATTAATAAGCTTCTGNAAAGAAACTTTGGCTAGTTTTAAGGTTCCAAAACAAGTTNTTTTCTGTGAATTACCAAAAACTTCTACGGGAAAAATTCAAAAATTTGAACTAAGAAAAAAATTTTAGGTAATTGATTGATAATAACCATAGAAAATAAAAGTGTTCATGCTTCAGATGCAGGACAAGGCATAGATAATTCTAAAGATACAATAGTATTTCTACATGGAAGTGGCCTTTCACACATTGTTTGGTCTCTAACCGAACAATTTTTTTCAAATAAAAATTTTAATGTTTTATCAATTGATTTACCAGGGCATGGAAATTCTGACGGTCCATCTATTGATACTATTGAAAAAATTACTGAGTGGCTGGAAAAAGTATTTATAGAATTAAAATTGGATAATATAATTCTTGTAGGTCATTCTCAAGGTTGTCTAGAAGCTTTAGAATATTCATTTAAATACAAAGATAGATTAAAAAAGATAGTTTTTGTTGGGGGCTCTTATCGAATGCCTGTTCATAAAGATCTCATTGATCTAGCAACAAACGGAGACTCTAATGCTGTAAAATTAATGATGAAGTGGGGATATGAAGGTTCAAAAAAATTTATTGGTGGAAATCCAGTTGAAAGAATAATCCAATCACCCAGAGACATCAGAGAAATTTTAGCAGTTGATCTTGTTGCGTGTAATAATTATCAAAATGGGTCTGATGCTGCTAAAGCTATAAATTGTCCAGCTATGTTTATATTGGGAGAACTAGACAAGATGGCTAATTTAGAAAGTGGAAAAAAATTTGCAAATTTAGTCAAAAATTCAACTACCCATATAATTAAAGGATCTGGACATATGATTATGATTGAAAAAGCTTTTGAAATGCGAGAAAAGATTTTGGAATTTTTAAATAAATGAAAAATTATTCAATAGCAAAATCTAGAAGATTAAGAAGTACCCCTTATACCTCAAGAATAGAAAAACAAGGTGTAACAGCTTATACAGTCTATAATCACATGTTGTTACCGGCGGCCTTTGGTTCAATTGAAGATGGATATCACCATTTAAAAAAATATGTTCAAGTATGGGATGTTGCTGCCGAAAGACAGGTTGAAATATCTGGAAAAGATTCAGCAAAATTAGTTCAGTTAATGACATGTAGAGATTTATCAAAATCAAAAATAGGCAGATGTTATTACTGCCCGATAGTAGATGATTTAGGAAACTTAGTTAATGATCCTGTAATTTTAAAAATAGCAGACGATAAATGGTGGATATCAATTGCAGATTCTGACGTATTATTTTATGCAAAAGGATTAGCATCCGGATATAAATTTGAAGTTAACATCATAGAGCCAACTGTAGATATAATTGCAATACAAGGGCCAAAATCTTTTGCGCTAATGGAAGAAATTTTTGGAAAAAAAATTACTGAACTAAAGTTTTTTGGTTTTGATTATTTTGACTATGAAGGTGAACAACATTTAATAGCAAGATCTGGCTGGTCAAAACAAGGGGGATTTGAAGCTTACATTCAAAATCCTGAGATAGGAAAAAAGCTATATGATAAATTATTTGAAGTTGGAAATCAGTATAATGTAAAGCCTGGGTGTCCAAATTTAATAGAAAGAATTGAAAGCGCACTACTATCCTATGGGAACGATTTTGACAATAATGACAATCCTTTTGAATGTGGTTTTGACCAATATGTTTCTTTGGATAGTGAGGTTGAATTTCTAGGTAAAGAGAATTTAAAAAAGATAAAATCTGAAGGAGCTCTAAAAAAGTTAAAAGGGGTAAAGATTGATTTACAAGAAATAAGTCTTACATCTTCAAAAAATATTTATGATGTTAACAATGTTATTATTGGTGAATTAAGGTCAGCAACTTATTCTCCTCTATTTAAGCAAGTAATTGGAATAGCCATGATTAAAAAACCTTTTTGGAAAAACACTCAGACTTTTAAAATTGATATAAATGGTAAAACTTTTGATGGAAAAGTTTGCGATTTACCCTTCATCTAGTATAAAATCTTGTAGTATCATGAATATAGCAATTGTAGGTGCCACAGGCAATGTAGGAAGAAAAATTCTCGAAGTATTAGAGAGGAAAAAATTAAAAATAAATGAATTATTTTTGGTAGCCTCATCTAAAAGTGCTGGTCAAAAAATAGTTTTTAATGGTAAGGATCATGAAGTTTTTAATCTTGAAACTTTTGATTTTTCAAAAACTAAAATTACCTTTTTTGCTGCTGGAGGAAAAATTTCTGAGAAGTATGCACCATTAGCAGCAAAACATTCAGTTGTTATTGATAACTCTAGTTTTTATAGAATGGATCAAGATGTGCCCTTAATTGTTCCTCAGGTGAACGCAGATGCTATTAAAAATATGAAAAAAAATATTATAGCCAATCCAAATTGTTCTACTGCACAATTAGTCATTGTATTAAAACCTTTACATGATTTATTTAAGATTCAAAGAATAGTTGTTTCAACTTATCAGTCTGTTTCAGGAGGTGGCAAAGGTCCAATGGATGAATTAATTGAACAAACTAAACTATCGTTAAACAATAAAAAAATTACATCTAAAAATTTTACTAAACAAATAGCCTTTAATGCAATCCCTCATATCGATCTTTTTTCAGATGATGGCTACACTAAAGAAGAGTTAA
>JGI26262J51727_1001495_pt1 | contig 10830 bp, 12 predicted proteins | sample SaaInlV_150m_DNA_3_FD_51727 | JGI IMG/M metagenome (IMG submission 51727)
GTTTGTGGCTTCCACCACCTGACGGATAAAACCTTTACTGAACTGCATTGTCTATAAGTATGAATGTATTGCAGAAAATATTTATTTAATAATGATGGCTTAGTAAATAGTTGTCATTCCCGCGAAAGCGGGAATGACAAACATTTGTGTCATAATGACTTTTTACGGGACCATCAATAATGATGGCTTCGAAAAACACCCAAACTAATTATTTGTCATCTCGAACGAAGAGAGAGATCTTAATAATATCAGTGCTTAACATAGAATAGATTTCTCGCTTTGCTCTAAATGACAACTATTTGCTTAATATGATTACTGTTCAGTCTAAAAGTTTTGCCTGACCAGCTGCCGAAAAACTGAAAACGGAATTGAATTCAGTTTTACTTTTTAGCGGTTGATCCTTGGTCGAAGTTTTAACTGCATTGAAATATTCTGCATGTTCTCCGAAAAGGATTATAATTCCCGTATAACTTTCCAGCCATTCCTGCACAAAAGCTAAACTGACTTGGTCCAGCTTTGAAAAGAGGCGGTCAATCAAAACCACTTTTGTCTTTGCAGTAACCAGCATCAAGAGCCAGAATCTTGCGGCCTGCTCAGCTGAAAGTTCTTCAACAGGGAGGTGCGGAATTCTACCGCTCAAAGCTAAACGGTCCATCAGGGTTTCAAAATTTTTACGCTGACCGCCGAACCAGGGGCGTTTTGCAAAAAGTTTGGAATTCATGTTTTCCAGCAGTGTCGCTTTCTTGTCTGTACCTGTCCACAAACTGTCATCAGAATGAATATGAGTCTTGGCAGAGAAGATGAAAGAACCAGTTTTGGGCTTGAGCTTTTGCAGAAACAAACGCCACAATACTTGCTTCTGCTCCTCATTTTGAAAAAGGAAAGATGCTCTGTCACCAGCATGTAATTCCAAACTAAGTTTCAGGATATCCCATTTTTCTTCAACAGAATTTCCGGAAGCTGAACTGGAGGAATAGCCTACATTATCACATTTTAAAAGCACCCTCGATTTCATAACAGTTTGATGCGTAAACTAATACTAGACTTAAATTCGTTGGAAAACACCGATGCAGTCGCCCGCAAAATGGCAGCAAATTTGTTTCCTGGAGCAATACTTTTATTGTGGGGCAGTATGGGTGCCGGAAAAACCACTTTTGCAAAAAGTCTTTGCGCCGGACTGGGAGTGCTCCCTGAAATAGTCACTTCTCCAACTTATACTCTGGTCAACATTTATCCAGGCGATTGGCCTGTTTTTCATGTCGATCTCTACCGCCTGAATGCTCCTGAAGACCTTGATGATTTTGACCGTGAAGATCTGATAAGCGCTGAAGGAGTCACTCTGGTGGAGTGGCCGAAATTTCTGTTAAATTATTTGAGTGACGAAGCTGTACTCAATCTTAGTTTCAAAACCGTTTCTGAACATCAAAGACAGCTCAGTCTGGAAAGTGAATCTGCTGATTTTGACATACTTTTTAAGACTTTGGAACAAGAGAATTCATCTCTGCAAAAAACTGCAAAATCTTTGAACAGGGTTGGAACATGATAAGGCTTTCTGTGGACACTTCTTTTGAGCATTTGGCCCTGTGCCTGACACGTAACGGGGTGCCTCTGGCAAATTATTACTCCTTGTGCAAACGCAGGAACTCAAAAATTATTTTTGAAGTTATTGATGAACTGTTGAAAAACACCGAGCTAACATTAGCAGAAGTCGATACTTATGTAATCAACTGCGGTCCCGGTTCTTATACAGGTGTCCGGATCGGTATGGCTGTTGTTAAAACTTTCGCGCAGGTTAACAACAAACCAATTGTTCCAGTTACTTCACTTGAATTGCTCGCAGGGCAGATCTCGCAGTTGAAGAATGATTTCCATGTTCTGTTGAACTGCACCAGCAGAGAGGTATTTCACGCAAAATTCCGCATTGTAGGGGGTCAAGCTGTGGCACAGACGCCAATTCAGCTGAGTAGACTTGAAAAATTTATTGAGAGTAATGAAAACGTGCCGGTCGTCCTTTATCGGGTAAGTCCGGAAAGAAGGAAAGCGGAACCACTCTTTGAAAAACTTACGCAGCTGCCTTTGGATTATCCTGTTGCCGATGCGCTGCTTTTAGATCGTCTTGGAGCAAAAAAAATGCTCTCTTCAGACTTTGATCCGGATGCACCGGTGAATCCTTTATATATAAAACGAGAGGTGGAAAAACTTTAAGTGCTGTTGTCGAAATGAAAAGGTATTAACGTTTTTTAATAAATCATCACAAGTATCAGCTTTTAAATAAAAATATTTGACAGAATATAAAATTCGCAGATAGACTCGAAAATGCTTTACCATAGTTTTTCCACTCAGCAGGAAATAGATCAGCAATACAATCCACGCTTCAGTGTGGAGAATACAGATGAACTTATTCAAAGTTATTTAACTGAAAGTGAGAGGGTCTCCGGAGAATATACCAAGCTTTCCGGAGTTGCCTATGGCCCTACTGCAGAGGAAACTCTTGATATCTTTTCCGCAGAAACTCCTGCCAGTCCAATACACATTTTTTTTCACGGCGGTTACTGGCATTCTCTGTCCAGCCGTGATTTTGCTTTTGTTGCAGAAGGACTGGTGCGCAACGGAATTACAGCCGTACTTGTCAACTACGCACTTTGTCCGGAAGTCAGCATTGCTGAAATTGTCCGGCAGGCACGTGCTGCGGTAGCCTGGACTTATCGTAATGCAGAAACCTTTGGCGGAAATCCGGAGCTGATCACAGTTTCAGGACATTCTGCCGGAGGACATTTGACAGGGATGTTACTGAGTACAAAATGGGAAAAAGAATACGGAATGGCAGCGGATATTATCAAAGGCATGCTACCCATCAGTGGACTGTTCGACCTCGGACCGTTCCCGTTTTCCTGGCTTCAACCAAAACTGCAACTCAGCCCGGAGCTGGTTTCACTAAACAGTCCTCTCCTGCTAAAACCGACTTCTGCACCCCCTGTTTTACTTGCAGTAGGCGCTGATGAATCACAGGAGTTTCATCGGCAATCGCAGGACTACTGCGCTTTTCTGCAAAAACAAGGAGTTCCTGCGAAATATATTTCAATTCAACACAAAAATCATTTTAATATTATTCATGATTTTCTGGGCGACGGCGGGCCATTGTGTAGACAAATCAGCGAATGGTCATTCAAAGCTGAGTAAAATTTCTTAAAAGCAAAGTACTTAAAACTACAGGCGATTCAGGTTTGACACTTGGAGAGCTGAATCAGATAATGGAAGGCTGAACTTTAACCTGAAGAAATAATATTATGAATCTTGAAAACGCTAGCCAGGTAGAACTGCAGTCCTGGGAAAAAAAACTTGCAGCAAAATATCAACAATTTAAGGATGCTGCTTTAAAACTTGATCTTACGCGGGGTAAACCCGGAAATGCTCAGCTCGATCTGGCTGATGCAATGGAGGATCTACCTAAAAATAAAATGATTCTGGAGAACGGTACCGATCTTAGAAATTACGGTGGACTTGATGGAATTCCCGCTGCACGAAAACTTGGCGGTGAAATGCTTGGACTTCCGGAATCAGAGGTGATTTGCGGTGATCACAGCAGTTTGTCACTGATGTATCTTTATATGCTGCACGCATATTACCACGGTTCGCAGGGAGCAGAAACTGCGTGGGCAAAAGAAAGTGAAGTGAAATTTCTGGCAATAGTTCCAGGTTACGATCGCCACTTTAGCATCTGCGAGGAACTTGGAATCCGCTTGCTCAATGTGGACATGCTCGATGATGGACCGGACATGGACAAAGTTGAGGAACTGCTGAGCAACGATCCTCAAATAAAAGGTATGTGGTGTGTGCCGAAATATTCAAATCCTACCGGTTGTGTTTATTCAGACAAAGTAGTTGAGAGAATTGCCGCACTTGGAAAAATTGCAGGTCCGAATTTTCGGGTGATGTGGGACAATGCATACGGAGTACATGATCTGCAGGAAAATCCTCAGCAGTTGGCAAATGTGATGGATTACTGCCGTAAATATGGAACCGAAGATAATTTAATTTTAACTGCATCAACTTCAAAGATCACAATTGCTGGAGGCGGAATTTCATTTTTAGGTGCATCCGAGAAAAATTTAGCGCATTTCCGTAAACGTCTTGCTGTCATGAGCATTGGTCCAAATAAACTCAATCAGCAGCGGCATCTCCTTTTTCTCAAAAATATTGAAGATGTGCGTTCACACATGCAAAAACATGCAGAAATATTAAGACCTAAGTTTGAGATGGTGCAAAAACATCTTGAAAGCGAACTCGCCGGAAAAGCTATGGGTAGCTGGTGTAAACCTGAAGGCGGATATTTCGTTTCGTTCGACTCAATCCCTGGACTGGCAAAGGAGATAATTCGTCTCTCCGGAGAAGCTGGTGTGAAGCTCACTCCTGCAGGTGCTACATTTCCTTACAGTCAAGATCCTGAAGACGCAAACATCAGGCTGGCCCCTACTTTTCCGAGTGTGGAGGATTTAGATCAGGCAATGCAGGTATTTGTGACATGTGTGCAGTTAGCTTCTGTAAGACAACGTATGTAAGACGGTGCGGAACCGTCATTTCTCAAATCTTGAATCTGTCAAAACTCAAACCTTGAATCTGTTTTAATCTTGAACAAAGAAGTCACCGACTGGGAATTATTTCAACGCTTTCTCGTTTACGCACGTCCACACTGGAAAAGTCTGGCCCTTGGAGTAGCCACGGTTCCTTTTTCAGTTGGAACAACCTTACTGCTACCCTGGTTGATTATCAGAATTATTGATGATCATGTTATCCCTGGTGATCTGGATGGATTGTATCAGATGGCGACTTTCATGGCGTTAGCAGTTGCCGTCGGTTATTTTTCAGATTCGATTTATACTTTTACCCTCCAAAAAACAGGACAGTTAGCCATCAGCGCAATGCGCAGCGATCTCTTTGCGCACATTCTCTCGATGCCGCGTTCATTCTTTGATCAGCGGCCGATTGGAGTGGTTTTGACACGCCTCACATCTGACATGGAAGCGCTCAACGATTCGCTGGCCATCGGCGTGCTTTCCATTTTTACAGACTTCCTGAAAACAATCGCCCTGCTTGCTTTACTGATAACACTGAGTTGGAAACTAACGCTGGTTGTGCTGTTGATCCTNCCGCCAATATATCTTGTCAGTAACTTTTTAAGGACACGTTTAAGGCATTATTACAATCTTACCCGCGAGGCACTTGCAGAAGCAACAGGCTACTTACAGGAATGCCTGAATGGTGTGAAGACAATTCAGCTGTATGCGTCTGAGGCAAAAGTACAAAAGGATTTTGAAGAAAAAACAAAACATTTTTTTAAAGCTCAGACACACTCTAACTTTTATGACGCGGCTTTATATTCAGTAATTGAAGGAATAACTTCAATTGCACTCGGATTAATGATTTGGTACGGTTCTCAGCAAATATTAGCCGGGATAGTATCGATCGGTGTTTTGGTTGGTTTCATCAACACACTGAATCGGATATTTGTGCCTATTCGTGAATTTACTCAACAAATTTCGGTTTTCCAGCGTTCACTTTCATCACTCGAAAATATAGATAAAATGTTTCGCGAGATTCCGGAAGATCAAGATGCAGAGCTGAATTCAACAAAATACACAACTGAAGAACTGGAGCAACGTTTTCAGCATTTTGAGGAATTGAGTTTTGAAAATGTTCATTTCCGTTACACTGAAGATGATCCGTGGGTTTTGCAGGGTATTTCTTTTACTGTTTGCAAAGGTGACAGAGTTGCAATCGTCGGTGCGACTGGTTCCGGAAAATCAACCATTGTCCGCATCTTGACCAGGATCTACACACGTTATCAAGGCTCAATAAAAATTAACGGTGTGGAACTGAGGACAATTTCAAGGGATCATTTGCTGAAGATGATTGCTTTGATGCAGCAGGAATCCTACTTGTTTGAGGAAAGTATCGCTTTCAATATCGCCTTGAACCGTGAGGAAATTTCTGCAGAGAAAATTAAACAAGCTGCGGAATATGTTTATGCAAATGAATTTATCGAAGATATGCCGCTGAAGTATGAGTCTAAATTACTTGAAGGTGGAAAAAATCTATCTGAGGGCGAGGGACGTTTAATCGTTTTTGCCCGGGCACTGGCTGGAGATAGTGATTTGATTGTGTTGGATGAAGCTACCAGTTCAGTCGATTCTGTGACAGAAAACCTGATACAGAAAGCAATTGAACGTATCTTTCATGATAAAACTGTGATTGCTATCGCACATAGACTGAGTACTATCCGTAATTCAGACTTGATCCTGGTGATGGATGCAGGGAAAATTGTGGAACGCGGATCACATGTTGATTTGATGGGACAAAACGGAATTTATGCCGGTCTCGTTGAAACGCTGGAGGATGATACTGTGTCAGAAAATGTTACTGCTTGAGACCAGGAAGATTAATAATTTAAAAAAAAGTTGTATTTTTTTCTTGCTTTTATTATTTATCCTGCCATAATACAGCGATTACCTCTTCATGTAGAAGAGATTTTTCAATATAATATATTAGGGTCACAATGGCAACAGGCAAAGTAAAATGGTTTAACGAACGTAAAGGCTACGGCTTCATTGAGCAAGAGTCCGGAAAAGACTTGTTCGTACATCATTCTGAGGTCCGCGGGGGATATCTCAGAGAAGGAGAAAATGTGGAATTCGAAGTTGGAGAAGGACAAAAAGGTCCTTGTGCGGTAAGTGTACAAACTGCCTCATAATTCATTTTTAGAATAAACATTATCTTAACGGGATGTCTGCACAAGCGGTCATCCCGTTTTTTTTTGCTTTTTTTTGTCAAATCTGTCCGAAAATCATGAATCAGCTCAAAGTAGATTTTAAAGAATTTGTACAGGCATTATCAACCTGGAAATATTGGCGGATGCTGTTAGTGCTCGCTTTAGGTTGTTTAGCTTTCAGCAGCGTGGTTAACGGAATTCTGCTTCCTCACCATTTTTTTGCAGGAGGATTGACTGGTTTAGGTTTGTTGTTTTATGAATCCATTAAAGAATATATGCCTTTCAGTTTGTTGTATGTACTGATGAATATTCCAATTTTTATCATTGGTTTTCGTGAATTTTCCCTGAAATTCATTTTAACTTCACTGATAGGAATGGGTCTTTACACAATAAGTCTGGAATTGACAGATGGCCTTGAAATAGCAATTAATGATCCGATGCTGGCAGCAATTTTTGGAGGAGTACTTGCCGGTTTCAGTACAGGTATTTACCTGAGCCTTGGAGGTTCTGTAGGAGGACTTGATATCATCGGAACTGTGATCAAAAAACGTTTCGCAATTCCTATTGGTACAGTTTTTAATATGGTTAACTTTGTGGTTATTTCCAGCAATGCCTACCTCTATGACCTTGAAACTGCACTCTTTACTGGCGTATTCATGTATGTATTTACATGGAGCATGCAAAAGGGGCAGATCGGATTTTCTCAGCGTAAATCTGTTTTCATCATTTCCTCAAAGCCTGAAGAAGTTGCGGAAAACGTCTTGAAGAAACTAGACCGTGGTTTTACTTATTTACATGCATCCGGAGGATATGCGAAGGAGGAAAAAAGGGTGATTTATACAGTAATCAACCTGCTGGAACTGGGACGTCTCAAGGAGTATTTATTTGAGACAGATCCGGACGCGTTCATCTCTGTTCAAGATACAGGTGATGTAATAGGAAAACGTTTCCTAACTTGGGAAGATGAAGGATTCAGAAAACGTACTAAATAACACGACTGAATATTTGTGAAAATTACCAAGCAGAATTGTCCTTGACAGGGAGATTATTTTTTTATGAAAACTGCTGAATCAGTAAAAAGTCATAAAAACGTGTCATCTCGAGCATAGCGAGAAATCTATATTTTCTTAAGCACTGATATTATTAAGATCTTTCTCTTCGTTCGAGATGACAAATTATTAATTTAGCTGTTTTTACGAAGCTATCAAAACTTAATTCTTTGTAGAATTACTGAATGCTTTGAGGATAATATCTCTAGTTTTATCAAGCAATCCAACTGAGTTTAATTCATCAAAGCTGACCCACTTTACAGCATCCGCATCATCACCGGAACGGCACTCTCCTGAAAGCCACTCTGCCTGATAATCTACCAGTGTGTAGTGGTACTGAATTTTTCCATTATCATCCTGCATTATAACATCTACTACATCAAGTAAAGCAGCTTGTTTAATTTTGACACCTGTCTCTTCCAGTAATTCCCTGTGAACTGCCTGCATAACTGTTTCTCCAAGCCGCTGCTTTCCTCCGGGAATGCTCCATTGTCCTTTGTTGGGTGCTTTCCCACGCTGAACCAGTAACACCTCATCTCCGCGTAAAACTACTACACCTACTCCAACAAAAGGACGGTCTGGATATTCTCGGTTTTTACTCATTCGTATACTTTCAACCATGTTTCGAGCGAGCGGCGGACCGCTAACTCTTCGATTCCTTCTCTTACGCTGATTCCTCCTGCTTTGAGAATCCGTATGCCTTCACCATTAACTTGAGGATGTGGATCTCTAATTGCCAGTACAACATGTGAAATATTTTTTTCAACTATAGTTTTGGCACACGAAGGGGTTCTACCGTGGAAAGAACAGGGTTCTACCGTACAGTAAAGTGTTGAACCTGCCAGAGAATGCCCTTGAGCTTCTGCATGCTGAATCGCAGCTGCTTCTGCGTGCGGACCTCCAACAGCATGTGTATAACCTTCTCCCAGTACTTTCCCGTCATTAACAATCACACAACCGACCCAGGGATTGTCTCCTGTTTTATTTCGTGCCTGTTCACCAAGCTGCAATGCCCTCAGCATGAATTGTTGATTAAAATCAGTCATGTATTTTTCGAAAAAAATTGTTCTTCAAATGTCATAAATGAGATTCTTTTAGGGCAAGTGGACGACAGCAAATATTAACAATTCTCAAAAATCAAAGCTGGTAGATGTANGTTAATTTTNGTTTACGNATAACTTTGCTGATAGTGATTGTTCTGCCAAAGAANATAATTTTCAAAATAGAATGCCGAAACCGGCATTTAGCTGAGTTGAGAATAATTTTACTGAATCCTCTAGAATTACAGACTGTCCTGAAATCNGGCTTTGAAAATTTTTATATTCGATATTATTTTGACGGTACCCCAATAATAATTCTCCTCCAAGAAAAGGTATGCCAAAGTTCATAAATAAGCCCTCACCGCTACTGCTCTCTGTCAGATAACTGTTTCCGCTCATGCTCTGTTCTCCACGACCGTATACTAATCGGCCTGCACCAAGAGTAAGGCTGAATTCGTTTCCAATTGTATATGTTAGATCAAGACTGTGATTCTTGAATTTATAGTCAATTCCTCCTAGACTTCCGTTTGTGCGTACTGTGCTGTAACCGAAGCCGATTCCATTGGCAAATACCAGATTTCCACTGTGTCCCGAGATACTTAGTTCTTCGGAGGTTTTGCTTGAACCACGTGTTATTTCACTATCAGCTGAAGTAGGAACTGAATAGCGTAAACGCCATAGTTCTTCTGCGCCTGCGTGAAATGCGCTAAAGATGAAAAATACTGTCAGAACTGATATTTTTTTAAAACAGTCACTTTAAGTAATGGGATTATATTTTCGTGTTATTCATTCAACTGAATCATGCAATTAAAGTGCTTTTTGTCTCAGCAACCGGGATTTCAAAAAACTTAAAGATATTGACTTCGTAAAACTCCTAAACTAATTAATTGTCATCTCGAACGAAGAGAGATAATCTTCTCAGCAGTAAATGTTAAGTTGAGCTGTTGCAGACATTTAAGTTGAGCTGTTGCAGACATTTAAGTATTATCAAACTATTTCAAAATCTGTCAGGATTTAAATAACCTGGTAAAACTAAAACACTCTGCCGCTGATTGAGATATTTGTGAACGAAGCTGAAACAATAAGCAAAGTAAAATTGCAGAAAACACAGGCTTTGACGGTTTTCCGTGCAGGACAACAGGCTTTTGCCGAGATAGAGGGCTTGCGGGGCATAGTTTTAAGAGGTTTGTTTTTAAACTATCTCATCTTTTTTGCCGCTACAATTATCCTGAACGGGCTGTTTTATTTTCAGCTACTAGCTCCATTTATAGACTGGCTGTTTGGAGGAGGTGACGGTTTTTGGGCTTCAGTTGGAACAGTTGTTTTGTGGAGTATTCAACTTACAGTTGCAGCAGTGATTTCGCTGGCAGCTCTGCGTTTTTCAGTAGAACTGATGAGTTTATGGTATCAAAGTATTGTTAACCGGATTATAAAAAATTTCAGGGAAATTGAAGAAACCACATTCAGCCTGAAAGACTGGTTAGCAGAGTTGAAGTATATTTTGCAAGAAGCCCTGAAAGCCTTCCTTTTTCCGCTGCTTCTGCTCTTTGTCGGCTTGGTCCCGGTTGTAGGACTGCCTCTTGTCTTTCTACTGGAGTCCCACCTGTTGGGACGGCAGAGCGTTGTCGTTTATCTGGAGAGTTTGACAAATCCGGAAGAAGCAGCTGAACTCCGGAGGAATTGGCGCTGGGTGCCGATTCGTATCGGCTGGTTGCCTGCAATGCTGACTTTTATTCCTTTTGCAGGCTGGATATTTCTGCCCTTAGTGCTGACTTATGAAGTGGTCGGCTTTACGTATTTAGTAGAGAAATCCCGTACAAGTTAATCACCAAAGCCAGGCTGCACCGCGAACGCCGCTGGAATCACCGTGTTTTGCGGGTCTTATAGGCGTTGTGAATTCCCCCCCAAAAGTCCATGTTTGAACTAATTCCGGAACGTTTTTATAAAGTCGCGCAAGATTTGACATGCCTCCACC
>JGI26262J51727_1001511_pt1 | contig 10781 bp, 8 predicted proteins | sample SaaInlV_150m_DNA_3_FD_51727 | JGI IMG/M metagenome (IMG submission 51727)
GATTTGCGAAATCATTCACGAAAACGGTGGACAGGTTTACATGGATGGAGCAAACCTGAACGCATTAATGGGAATTGCACAACCCGGNAAATTGGGTGCGGATGTTCTNCACATGAATTTACACAAAACCTTCAGCATCCCTCACGGCGGTGGTGGNCCCGGAATGGGACCGATTGGTTTGAAATCACANCTTGCCCCGTTTGCACCAAATCACAGCGTTGTACCGATTGAAGGTCTATCTCCGGAAAACACAGCCGTTTCTGCCGCACCGTGGGGCAGTCCAAGCATCCTGCCGATTTCTCTGGTTTATATCCAACTCATGGGCGGCTACGGATTAAAAAAATCTTCACAGACAGCAATCCTAAACGCTAATTATCTGGCGCAGCGTTTAAAAGAACATTATCCAATTGTTTATACAGGAAAAAATGGTTTGATTGCACACGAGTGCATTGTTGACATCCGGCCTTTGAGAGAAGCCTGCGGCATCACAGAAGAAGACATCGCCAAGCGTTTAATTGACTATGGTTTCCATGCGCCAACCATGTCATGGCCTGTACCGGGAACTTTGATGATTGAACCTACTGAAAGCGAACCTAAAGCAGAACTTGACCGTTTTTGTGAAGCAATGATTTCGATACGTAGAGAAGCAGAACAAGTTGAAAAAGGAGAGTGGGACAAACAAGACAATCCGCTCAAAAACGCACCGCATCCTGCCGAAGATCTCACCGATCCGGAATGGGCACATTCATATTCCAGAGAGGCGGCGATTTACCCGCTTGCTTCTCTCCGCCGCTACAAATACTGGCCTCCTACTGCTCGAGTAGACAATGTTTACGGAGATCGAAATCTGGTTTGTTCCTGCCCTCCGCTGGAAAATTATGAGGAAGCTGAGTGAACAAAACCGAAGCATTCGGAATTGTTCAAAACCTCCCTTTTGAGGAGTATCGACAACAGTCCGGTCTTAATCAGTCTACCCTCAAGCAGTGGTTTTCAGCTACGCCAAAAAAAACAACTGCTTACAAAAATTATCAGGCACTGCAGTTTGGAAGTGCAGGACATTGCCTGCTGCTGGAACCGGAAATGTTTCCGGAACTCTATGTGCGTGCTCCGGAGGGTTTGAATCAGCGTGGAAAAACAGGTAAAAAGCGTTGGGCGGAATATGAAGAACAGCATCCGGGAAAAATATTGCTGAGAACCGGTGAGTGGGAAAGACTGGAAAATATCCGCAAGGTTTTTGAAATACATCCGCAAATTCAAAAACTCTGGAAAAATGGCTCAGCTGAAGTTTCACTGTTTTGGCAGGATTCTGAATTTGCTCTGGACTGCAAAGCGCGGCTGGACTGGTTTGATGCTGATTCTGCAATAATTGTTGATCTGAAATTTACTAACAATATTGCTAAAGCCGGTGTACAGAAACCAATTCAGGATTTTTATGCAGTGCAAGCAAGCTGGTATGTACGCGCGGTGACTCAACTGACGACAAAAGTTCCTGACTTTTTTTTCATCTTTATCGAAAAATATGCTCCACATCTTATCCGTGTCTGTTCTGTTTCGGCAGAAGATTTAAAACACGGACAGCAAAAAATTGAGTGCGCGATCAAAAACATGTCCAATAATATTTCCTGATGAATAATCCTCCACCTCTTGAGTCTGTCTCAGTAATTTTCATACATGAGCAGCAGATTTTTGCAGTTCAGCGTCAGCCGTATCTGCTTGCTTTTCCAGGATACCATGCTTTTCCGGGAGGTAAAATTGATGCAGATGAATCTTCAGCTGCATTTGAAACTGAATTTCTCTGTGAGCACAATGCTCTGCGTATGCGTGCTTTGCAGCGTGAAATAATGGAAGAATTAGACTACGATCTTGAGGAAGGTGTTAAAAAAGGAGAGGTGCTGTCTGTCAGTGAACTTGCGGAAGCATTGGCCCCACCCTTTGCACCGGTACGTTTCAGGACTTGGTTTTACCGCGTTGACTTGAGCAGACGCATCACTTTTAAAGTCGACTCAGGTGAATTCGCTGATAGTTTCTGGAAAACTCCCAAGGAGTTACTTGAAACTTTCAATACAGGAAAAAGTTTGATGGTACCGCCTACACGTTGGGTTTTAGAGGGTTTGCAAAAAAATCATCAAGCAAGTGCATTTGGTGATTTGTCACAGAATTTTGCAGAGAATAAAACCGTTCCGTGTCTGGAAATGCTGGAAGGAGTTCCGCAGTATGCAGTCAGATCCGCGACACTTCCACCTGCCAGCAGGACCAATGCTTTTCTGTTAGGAGATGCGGATGCACCTAAATTACTGGTTGATCCTTCACCAAATTCCGAGGAGGAATATCAACGTTTACTCAACACAATTGAGCACAAGAAACTTGATTCGATTTTTCTCACGCATCATCATCCTGATCATCATCAATTTTCGAATCAGCTGGCACGTCAACTAAAGCTGCCCATCATTCTCAGTGAGGACACTCAACAGCGCTTGACTCTTAAAAACGGTGATGATTATTTTGAGCAGGTTGAATTACGTAACGTGGTTGAAAACGAAGAAGTTACACGCTGGCACGGTTCTGCAGTAAGGGTTTATGAAATCCCCGGACATGATGCAGGACATCTCGGTTTAGCACCTGACACGCTGAGTTGGTTCATCGTAGGTGACCTCATTCAGGGCATCGGCACAGTCGTGATCCCTTCACCGGAAGGTGACATGGCAACCTATTTTAAAACACTCGAAAAAGTAATTGCACTCAATCCGGAAGTAATAATTCCCTCACACGGAATTCCGATGCGTACTACTCACCGGTTGATTGAAACACTAAAACATCGTCGCGAACGCGAATCACAAATATTAAAATTATCAAATTCCGGAAAATCCAAACAGGAAATTCTGGAACAGCTTTACGAAGGACTTGATCCGCGCCTGCATTTGTTGGCGCTGCAGAATATTGAAGCACATCTGGTCAAGCTGCGTAAAGAAGAACAACTAATAAAATGAAAACACATAAAAAACAAATTCTCCGTTTGTTAGAAAACCACGGAGATTCATTGTCCACTAAACAAATACGCGGTGCATTGGGACTGAATAAAACTGCAACCGCAAAACTNAANGCNGAANTGCTGAAACTGATCAAAGCAGGGAAAATTTCTAAACAGGGCACACGTTATTTGAAAGCTCAGGAAAAACCCAAACACGCAGTTTCAAAAGAAAAAAGCAAAGAAGCTAAAGAAGCAAAAACAGAAAAAAGAACACAAATCCAAACCGAATCGATCTGGAAACCGCGTACTAAAAGCCGGTCAAAAAGCGGTTCCGGAAAAAAGGAAAAAGGTTATTTCACCCGTAACCAAAAGGGTTTCGGTTTTGTCGCAATCGGCGGTGGACGTTCGGACGTTTTTATCGGCGAGAACGAACAGGGTTACGCAATGGAAGGTGACCTGGTCGAAATTGAAATTTTCCGCAGCCGCGGATTTCGCGGAAAAAGCAAAGGTGAAATTGTCAATGTGCTTGAGCGTGCCTCCAGTGAAATATTGGCACGTTTAAAAAGAACAAAGCGTGAAACCGTAGCCGTGCCTGTGCACCGTAATTCCGGTTTGCCGTTCCTCTGGATTGCGGAAGAAGATGATCTTCCGGAATTGGAAACCGGCACGCTGGTGGAAGTTGAATTGCTGGAAGAAAACAAACATGCTAAAAAATCATCTCCTGCGCCAAGCGGACGTGTTTTACGGGCACTGGAAAATACCAGCGATCACGAATTGGGTTTTCAACTGATACTCAATGAAAACCTGATCCGTACAGAATATCCGCAAGAGGCTCTCGAACATGTGAAAAAGTTTTCACCGCAGGTACGCTTCGACTCTTCTTCGGGTCGCAGAGATTTACGCGATTTGGATTTTGTCACAATTGACGGAAAAACCGCGCGTGACTTTGATGATGCGGTTTGCGTAATTCCGGACAGTGACAAGTCCGGAGGTTTCCGACTTTTTGTTGCAATTGCAGATGTAGCGCATTACGTACGTCCGGAAGATCCTGTGGATCAGGAAGCGCTTATCCGCGGCACAAGTGTCTATTTTCCGACACACGCTGTGCCGATGCTGCCGGAAGAACTTTCCAACAATTTATGCAGCTTGCGTCCGAATGTAAACCGCTTGACCTTAACCTGTGAAATGCGGATTGATTCCAGCGGAGAAGTAATCGGCTACTCACTTTCGGAAAGCATAATCCGCAGTCGCGCTCGTTTGATTTATGAAGATGTCGCAGATTTACTGGACGGCAGAACTTCCTCAATTAGTTCTCCGGAACTGCAGGCGAATATCCGTAAAATGCACAAACTCGCAAAAATTCTTGAACGTAAAAGAATTCAGCGCGGTGCAGTGCAGTTCAGTTTTGCTGAAGAAGTTTTTGAGTTTGACTCAGATCAGCAACTGACCGGAATTGGACGTAGTTATCAGTCCAGCGCAATGAAACTGATTGAACAGTTCATGCTTGAAGCAAACGAAACGGTGGCGCGGCACTGCGTTAAAAACAGAATGCCTGCACTTTATCGTGTGCATGATCGTCCAGACATGCGAAAATTGCAGAAATTGCAGCAGACGTTTTTCCGCTTTGGAGTTAAGACTTCACTGAGCACACTGGCGAATCCAAAAAAGTTTAATGAGGTAATCGAGCAAATTCAGGAATTACCGCATTTTGAACAACTTCAGGTTTTGCTCTTACGCTCAATGGCCTTAGCGGTTTACCAGACAANGAACAAAGGTCATTTTGGNTTAGCCGCAGAATATTACGCGCATTTCACTTCACCGATCCGCAGATATCCGGATTTGGTGGTGCATCGTGCGCTTAAGGCAAAACTTCACCTCGATCAGGGTGTGAAGTCAAAAAACGAGCGGCTGCCTTTTGTAAACAGTGAAATGGCGGAACAGTGTTCGCAACAGGAACGCCGGGCGGAAAAAGCGGAACGTCAAAGTATTGCTTTGATGAAAGTCGATTTTCTGGCACCGCATGCCGGACAAACTTTTCAGGCAGTGGTGACTTCTGTTGATAATCACGGATTTAGAGTGAACCTCGAACCGCATGGTCTCGAATGGTTTTTACCGCTTGAATCGATGCCTGACGATAATTACGTTTATGATGATATACGTCTCAGTCTGCAGGGACGCCGTAAAAACCGAACACTCCAGGCAGGACAACGCTTGGAAATAAGGCTGCTGCGCGCAGATCAAATTCATAGAACGCTGGAGTTTGAAGTTGAACGCTGGCTAAGTTGAGATGAAAACCAAACACCAATCAATCAAATAACCAAAAACATTAAAATATTTTCAAAATGGAAAACACAAAAATAAATAACCGAATCCGTAATATCGCNATTATTGCTCATGTTGATCATGGAAAAACAACTCTCGTTGATCAAATGTTCCGCCAAAGNGGNCTCTTCCGTGATAATCAGTCTGTAGATGAACGCATCATGGACAGTATGGATCTGGAGCGTGAACGTGGAATTACGATTGCNGCAAAAAACTGCTCTGTAACCTGGAAGGAAACTAAAATTAATATCCTTGATACTCCAGGTCACGCTGATTTTGGTGGAGAAGTGGAACGTGCTTTAATGATGGTTGACGGTGCAATTTTGCTCGTCGATTCTTCTGAAGGCCCTTTGCCTCAAACACGTTTTGTGTTGAAAAAAGCACTTGAAGGCCAGAAAAAAGTGGTAGTGGTGATTAATAAGATTGATCGTCAGGATTCCCGAGTCGCGGAAGTTTTGGATGAAATCTATGACCTTTTCATCGACCTTGATGCAACAGAAGAGCAGTTGGAATTTCCGGTGCTCTATGCAATCGGCAGAGATGGAATCGCCAAGAATGAACTGGAAGATGAGTCTCAGAACTTGTCTCCGCTCTTTGACACAATTTTGACAGAACTGCCTGCACCTAGACATTCAGAAGAAGAACCTTTTCAAATGCTGGTGGCGGATTTAGATTTTTCTGACTATTTGGGAAAACTGGCTATCGGACGTGTTGCCAATGGTACTGTTAAAAAAAATGAGCAGTTGGTCTGCATCAATGAAGGTGGTGAGGAGATTGCTTTGCGTGCCAGTAAAGTCCAGGTTTATGAGGGTTTTACCATGACAGAAGCAGAACAAATTGAACCCGGTGAAATCATGATTCTGGCAGGAATTGATAACGTCCGTATCGGCGACACTATCTGTCTCAAAGAACGACCCAAAGCCTTGAAGAGGATCTCGGTTGATGAACCCACCATCGCGATGTTTTTCTACACCAACACTTCTCCTTTCGCCGGACAGGAAGGCAAGCTGGTTCAGCCGAATAAAATCAAGGAGCGTCTCTACAAAGAAACACTGTCTAATGTTTCTCTGCAGTTTGAAGATACACTGGACGCAGACCGTTTCCTGGTAAAAGGTCGGGGGGAACTGCAGATGGCAGTACTGATCGAAACAATGCGGCGTGAAGGTTTTGAGCTCGCAGTTGGTCGTCCGGAAGTGATTTATAAAGAAGAGAACGGGGAGCGTTTAGAACCGATCGAACATGTTTATGTGGACTGTGAGGAAGGTTTCCTGGGCATAGTTTCGGAAAAACTATCCCAACGCAAAGGTCGCATGATCAATCTGGTAAATCACGGAGCAGGACGCGTTCAGGTCCAATTTAATATTCCATCACGCGGATTAATCGGTTACCGCAACGAATTTTTAACTGACACACGCGGTACTGGAATTCTGAATTCTTATCTTTCCGGATATGAACCGTACCGTGGTGATTTTCCGATACGATTTACCGGATCAATAGTTTCTGACCGTCAAGGAAAAAGTATACCTTATGCGCTTTTCAATTTAGAACCAAGAGGTATTTTGTTCATAACTGCCGGTGAACGTGTGTATGAAGGAATGATACTAGGAGAGCATAATCGGGATTCAGACCTGAACGTCAATCCGTGCAAAGAGAAGAAACTGACAAATCACCGTGCTTCAGGCAAAGATGAAAACACAGTCCTGACACCGATTATTCCGATGACTTTAGAGAGGGCGATTGAATTCATTCGTGAGGGTGAGATTGTTGAAGTAACTCCGGAAAATATCCGTTTACGGAAAGTCATGCTTTCGGCAACTGGACGTCATACTTCACGAGCGCCAAAGGCATAAACTCATCTGGAGTCGAAATCCTCAGCTTGATTCNAGTTTTATGAATCTAGCTGAGTTTCCTCCGGAATGTCAAAACTTACGCGACCCAGTTTTCCTGCTCTGAATTCACGGAGCAGCAAACTTTCTGCACGCGGATGATCAATGCCGCCGCTTTTCAGGCAACCGCGTTTTTCCGCGATTTTCTCCAGCAAATCAGCTGGCAGCAATTCAATATCTTCCGGAGCAAGTTTGTAAAGTTTCTGCAGTTGTTCCGGATCTTTCTGTTGCAGAGCAGCCAGCAGATAATCACACAGCAGAGATGTCCCAACAATTGAGTCTTTGATTGCACCAGTAATCGTCAAGCGCATACCTGCTTCATGGTTATCAATTTTCGGCCAGAGAATTCCCGGAGTATCCAACAGTTCCACATCTTTGCCCAATTTGATCCAATCCTGGTGTTTCGTAACTCCCGGTGTCGGTCCTATTTCTGCAGCTTTTCGTTTTGAAAGCCGGTTGATCAAACTGGATTTTCCTACATTCGGAATTCCGGTAATCAGCAGTTTTAGTGTAGGATGACGGATACCTCGTCTGCGGAAAGTCGACCATTTTTCTTCCATCATTTTACGACAAAGCGGTAATATTTTGTTTAGTTCACGCTGATTTAATGCGTCAATAAACAAGAAAGGAACGTCTGCTTTATTGAAAATTGCAGTCCATTTCTTCGTTATTTCCTCATCCGCCAATCCGCTTTTATTGAACAGCAGAATGCGCTTTTTTTGCTGCAGCATTTCCTCAAAATCATGATTTACTGAAGAAACAGGAATCCTCGCATCACGCATTTCCAGCACCACATCCACCCGCTTGAGCTGTTGGGCCAGTTCCTTTTTGGCCTTGAGCATGTGACCGGGATACCAGTTAATATCAGGTGTGTCCCAGCTTTTACCCAACAGTTCCGGAGCTTCTATAATTCCGTACTTGATACGTGTTTTTGTATTACCAGTAATAGCTTTGTGTGATGACCTGCTCATCCGGTGTTGCCTCTGTTTGTGCTTTGTCTTCGGTTTCTTGTTGCTCACGGCGTCTTTCTTTTGCCAGTGAGTTACCTTGTTCAATAATATCCCGGATTACATCATCGCCGGAAACTTGCTCCTCTTCGTCTTTGTAACTTAAATCATCTACACAGAGTTGATCCAGTACTATCTGCTCCATTTCATCAAAAAGCGTTCCGAGGCTTAGATCGAATTTCCAATCCGGATTTTCATAAAATTTATCTGCGCTCATTAATGCCAAAAAAACTACACGGTACGGATCAATACCTTTATGTTCTGCAACCGCGACACGTAAATCCGACCATTGATCGCCTTCCAGCAAATCCGTTTTCGGATCACCGAATGCGCCTTCTTCCAGATCAACATAAGCAAAGACGTCAAAATGCACAACATACGCTTCGAGCTGTTCCACTAAATGCTGATAAACCTCTTCTCCTTTTGTGGTCGGCAGATAAAAGTTTTCTTCACTCACAGTCAGTGTCCCACCTTCCTCCATAAACTTCAGCAGCGGTTCCAGGCCTTCATCATCCGTTTCTATCAGCGCGAGATTGAGTCGGCAATGTTCGTTTTCCTCCATTTCTTTTTCAACCTCTGAGAGTGCCTCCCGTGCTTCACTCAGTTCATCTTTTTCAAAATTCAGTTCCTGATCCTGTTCATCTGAATGAAAAAAACCTTTTTTAAGTTCTGCTACTTCTTCTTCCAGTTGAGCGACTGTTTCCTGCAAATTATCTTTTTCCTGCCTGGGCAGTTCATAACGCATAAGTTGATCCAACAACAGCAATGCCCCATATTCCTGACGTGATTCAGTATTTAATTTGCTTAAATGGGGAGATTTCATGATTAACTTTCTAAACGAAATGTGTTACTTTCATTACTCAAACCAAAATCGGATTGCTTTCTCAGCTAAAAATTTGTTAGAAAATTATCCTATACTGAACCAGTAAAAATTCATAAAAACGTGAGCTTGCTTAGAAAGCGAGAAAGCTGTTTTATGTTAAGTACTGACACTTTTAAGATCTCTCTCTTCGTTCGAGATGACAGATCATTAGTTCAGGGGTTTTTAGGAAAGCATTATCCTATAAGTTAGCGCAAGGTTTACTTTATCACATCCTGTAGTATTTCGCATCAGCTTCTCTGGATGTGGCTCATTAAAAAATAAATTCCGTGATCCGTTATGCTGCGGATTACAAAAACATCGTTTGCAGAAAAGGGGTTATTGTGGAGGATAACGACAGTAGGCAATACCAGATAAATATCAGCGGTAACCGTTTCTCAATTTCTAGTCCTTATGGAGAAGAACACGTCCGTGAAGTGGAAAAATTTCTGGACCAGCAGATCGCGGAAGTCACAGAACACACTGACGCATTTGGTCCAACAAACGTTGCTTTACTGGTTGCCTTAAATTTAGCAGATAAACTGCTGAGCTTGAAAAAAAGAGTCTCAAAGTTCGAAGGTATTGAAGAAGATCTGGATAATTTATGCTACAAACTGGATGAGGTTTTAACAGAAAAATAAATCGAAATTTTTCTGCAAACAAGACAGGAAAACACAGCTCGCAAGATTTCAAGCACTTCAGGTTTTTTTTCTGAAGAGCTAAAATATCTGCTGATTTAAAGATAATTTGCTTTTTTCTTGCATCATCCTTGATTGTTCTCACAGAGCTGGTTATTGTTAATACAGAGCATTAGAGTCTGCGATGTACGTGATGTGAAACTTTTGCTTCCTGATTTTTTCAGAAAGGAGTTCGTCCCTGGAGGGGGTGAGCAAGCCTGCCGATGAGCAGGACGCCTAAACCTTCTACCACATTACTCCACCTTGCGTGGCCAAGGAAACAAAAGCTTATCTTTCACACACGGCATCGCGGGTTTTCTGCTTTTCGACAGCAGACATATTCTTCAAAACAAATTTTAATCTTCCCCCTTGACCAGTTGAATCTCATGCAACCGCTGGTTTTAGAGTTTTTAGACTCGCTTCACACAAAAAAATATTCTACAAACAGTATCCAGAGTCACCGTCTTGATCTGCGTAAATTCTTAAAGTGGCTCGAGCTTGATGAGGAGGATTCGGACAGTCAAAAGCTGCTGGTCCAGATTCGCAAACTTAGCTCTGATGACATTGAAAATTACCTTGCCTTCCTGCGGGAATCCTACAAACCAAGAACTTTAGCGAGACACATTTCCTCACTGCGTCTATTCCTCGATCACCTTGAATTAAGCGGTTTGATCAAAACCAGTCCGGCACATCATCTCCGTTTTCCGGAAATCATTCCTGACGCACCAGAAATTTTGTCAACAGAAGAGGTNGTAGCCCTGCTTGAAGCACCTTCGCTCGACTCATTANCTGGGCTTGCGTGACAGAGCAATGCTGGAACTGCTTTATTCAAGCGGACTNAAAGTCAACGAACTGCTCGGACTGGATGTAGAAGATTTGTTTCTGGATTTAGAATTCCTGAAAGTACGTTCCAAACGTGAACGCATGGTACCAATGACTTCAACCGCAGTTGAGGTACTGCGGCCTTATCTTGAGCAGGCAAGAGCCGGACGTTTACTACATCCGGAAGATTCGTGTTTGTTTCCCGGACGTAACGGTACAAGAATGAGCAGGGTAGGATTT
>JGI26262J51727_1001514_pt1 | contig 10758 bp, 11 predicted proteins | sample SaaInlV_150m_DNA_3_FD_51727 | JGI IMG/M metagenome (IMG submission 51727)
CCGCGCATTTTCCCAAAGCCTCACTGATGCCTTCTTCACTGGGGGTTCGAAAAGCATTCACTTTGGATCAGACTGATCATCACTTCGAGATCCTGTCCGGGTGACCTGTCACGCCCAAGAGGCNCGATATGCTCTCGCACGAGTCTATGAAACTGCGATACACCTCGCCCGTACGCTGCATTGCGCTGTGTTGATCAGGTGCAATGCAGCCGACAAGCGCCTCGTAACCAAAAATGGCGATGCCATGCTCAACAATTTCAAGAAGGCGCTGAATTACTGGCAATGCCATAGACATATAGTCTTCTTAGCCCACTGATGTTTCGGATGTCAATAAAGACATGGGTTGTGCTGCCAATCGAACTCGCGCCACCAGATCGATGCAGGCCTTATGNNCCACCACCAGGNCCACATCAAGTTCGGGTCGCGGCACCAGTTGCGGATTNAGCCCGGTTTGGTGCTGGCCCATAAGCCGGTGCAATCGACACTCACTAAGGCAGATTACCTGCGTGGTCATATCCAGTGCCTGGACATCGCGAGCATTAAGGCAATGTGGCGTGATACTTTCCATTCGCTTCACTTATCTAAATACACTCAGCAGTTTCGCGCTCTCATTCGTGGCTTTGCCCTCGCGGGTACAGCACTGGAAACTGATCACCAGCAAAAGGTTGCCCATCTTCATACTCCAGTTCTGGGAAAAAAGGTGACGTTTTTCCTGGGCGGACTACGAATCGCGCATCGTCTCCCACCCAGCGGATCGATATGGCCCGGCGACGATCATTGGACGTGTTGGCCGGGGCGCCATGCAGGGTTCTGAAGCTAAAGGCTATTGCATCGCCCGGTTGCATGTCCCAGCCACGGATGTCGAACTCTTCCCGATTCTTTTCAACGTCCGGTGTCGTTTCGGAAGTATCTTCAGGGTACAGATCGGTGCCATCAAAACGCTTTGGCCTGAACTCCTTACCCCATTTGTGGGAGGTGGCAACGTATTCGACGCTACGCTCCCGAGGCACCGGATCGATGGGCACCCAGAAACTGACAGACTGCTCTCCATCAACAATATAGTACGGCTGATCATGATGCCATGGAGTTGTTACTGAATTGCCGGGCTCTTTTACCAGTATATGGTCATGAAAAACCCGGGCGGTTTTTGAGCGCATCAGTTTTGCGGCAATCTCGGCCATCGGTGATTCAACAACCAGGGCGCGGTAGCCCCTGAAATTTGACCAGACGCAATAGTCCTGAAAAAACTCTGCACCTTCTCCTTGGTCCGGACGATAGGTTCGCTCACGCCAACTCGGACTCGCTTTGTTCTCTTCGATAGCCGTCTGCACCCCTTCTACCCAGGGTTTGAACAGGTCGGTCAACAGCACCACCCCATCTTTTTGGAAACTGTCTATGGCGTGATCCGACAAGAGCACCGTTTCTTTACTGGTCATGATAGATCTATTCCTGATTTATGCTGGCTTGTTGCCCTAGGTATAATGGTATGGATAACCATCGTCAATTATTCTTTCGCCATTTGTTACCTTAGCCCGGTTAATTGTGAATCATACATGGCATCAGGCAACAGATACCCTGGGCGTACAGGTGTGATTGGTTCGCCAGTTCTGGGCGCCATTGCAGATGAGTTACCGACCCGGACCGGGAGGGATCATGTCGGAGCGTAGCCGCGCAGATAATCAACGAGAAAACTCATGACTTCGCCCGGTCCCCGATTGACCAGCATCCGCTGTGCAAAAGCGCTGACCCCATCAGGCTGGGAGGATAACTGCGTTATTGAGCTTGACCAAACCGGTCGGATAGCAGCTATCACGAGCAATAATGCTGGCGCCACCGACCTTTCCTTAAATGGCATCGTCATCGCGGGATTACCCAATCTGCACTCCCACGCCCATCAAAAAGCGATTGCGGGACTGACCGAGCACAGGATTGCCGGGCAGGATGACTTCTGGGGCTGGCGTGACCTTATGTACCGTGCCAACGCGCAACTGGACCCGGACCAACTGCAAGCTGTCGCGCGTTATCTCTATACTGGCATGCTGCAAAGCGGATATACCTCGGTAGCCGAGTTCCACTATCTGCACCATCAGCCTGGTGGCGATCCTTATCGCGATTGCAGTGAGCTATCTGCCAGGCTTCTCGAAGCCGCATCCGAGGTCGGCATCGCTATTACGCTGCTCCCCGTTCTTTACTGCCGAGGTGGTTTTAACAACGATCCGGTACAAGATACGCAACGCCGCTTTGCCAACACGCCCGAGAGTTATCTTAAACTGCTGCAGGCCTGCGACTCACTGTGCGTGGACAACCCCGACCGGTCTGTCGGTTTCGCAGCGCACTCGCTGCGCGCCGTCGCCCCAGAAGTCCTGTCGGCGACCCTTGAGGATGCGGGCAGCCTTATCAAGGACGCGCCTGTACATATCCATGTTGCCGAACAGGCCCGCGAAGTAGCCGAGTGCCTGGCGCTGAATGGGGTTCGACCGGTGGCGTGGCTATACGATCAATGTGATGTAACTGACCAGTGGTGTCTGATACATGCCACACATGTCGACTCCGGTGAACTGGACTGTATTGTCAAAAGCGGCGCAACTGTTGGCCTTTGTCCGACAACAGAAGCGAATCTGGGCGATGGTATTTTTCCGGCAGCTCAGTTTCTGACAGACGGCGGCCGCCTCGGTGTGGGCTCCGACAGCCAGATATGTACTTGCCCGGCAGAAGAGCTAAGACTGCTAGAGTACGTTCAGAGGCTCAGCCTGCAAAGACGAACAGTGATGATTCCAGATGATGCCGGCAGTAACGGTCGTGCGTTGATCACAACCGCTATTTCCGGCGGCGCCCGGGCTCTTGGAGAAAAGTCTTCGGGGCTGGTTTCAGGGGCCCGCGGCGATCTCATTGAAATTGACCATGAGCACAGCGAATTTGCGTCGCGCACACCGGATCAGATTCTCGACAGCTGGATCTTTTCTGGGCCGAACAATGCCGTGCGTAACGTCATCGTCGGCGGACGGCACGTTGTGCGCGACGGCATCCACCCGCTTCGCGAAAGTGCCAGTGGTCCGTTTCGACAGGTTATCGCAATGCTGAACAACGCCTAACCGATGTCGGCAGTCCTCAGGAGAGCCTGGTGCAGACAATAAAACTCATTCCAGCCAAGCTCACACTTGATAATCTGAGGAACCTGGGGGCGAGCCCCTGCGTGATTGACATACCCAATACCGCGTGGGAGCAAGTACGAAAGAGCCACGCCATACTCCAAGCGGTACTTCAGCAAGCAGCACCCGCCTACGGCATTAATACCGGGTTTGGCAAAATGGCTCGAACGCGAATCGACGCGGCAGATCTGTCTACACTGCAACGCAACCTTGTGCGATCTCACGCCGCTGGCGTTGGCAATTCGCTGGCACCGCAAACAGTTCGTCTGGCGCTGATACTCAAGACGATGAGCCTGGCTCAGGGGTACTCCGGTGTCAGACCTCAGATAGTCGAACGGCTTATCGAGATGGTTTCTCAGGACATACTGCCGGTGGTGCCGGAAAAAGGATCGGTCGGGGCATCCGGTGATCTTGCACCGCTGGCCCATATGAGCCTTCCGCTGATCGGAGAAGGTGAAGTCTTCTGGAACGGCAGCACGATGCCGGCAGCCAAGGCCCTGCAAGCTGTAGGGCTGGATGCGCTCACGCTTGAAGCCAAGGAAGGGCTGGCTCTGCTGAACGGTACCCAGATCTCCACCGCGCTGGCCATCGATGCGCTGTTCAGTGCAGAACAGAACCTTGCCAGTGCTGTCGTCACCGGGGCCATTTCCGTCGACGCGGCTCTGGGCAGTTATGTCCCCTTTGACAAACGTATTCACGACATCCGCCGGCAAGCAGGGCAGATACTGATAGCCCGTCTTTACCGCACCTTGCTAAAGGACAGCGAGCTCAACCACTCGCACGCTGACTGTGACCGGGTGCAGGATCCCTACTGTCTTCGCTGTCAGCCACAGATACTCGGTGCCTGCCTCGACCAGCTCGGCCACGTCGCGGACATCCTTCTGCGTGAGGCCAACGCCGTGTCCGACAATCCCCTGCTCTGCCCAGACACCGGTGAAGTTCTCTCTGGCGGTAACTTTCATGCCGAGCCGGTCGCCATGGCGGCTGACAATATGGCGCTGGCAATCGCCGAGATCGGTGCTCTGTCCGAGCGGCGTGTCGCCATGTTGATCGATTCAAGTATCAGTGAGCTGCCGCCTTTTCTTAGCTTAAGAGCCGGCTTGGAATCCGGATTCATGGTTGCCCACGTAACAGCGGCGGCACTAACATCCGAGAATAAAAGCCTGGCACACCCCGCCAGTGTTGACAGCCTGCCCACCTCGGCTAATCAGGAGGATCATGTCAGCATGGCGACTTTCGCTGCGAGGCGATTGCGCGCGATGAATGAGAACACAAGGCACATCCTTGCAATCGAATTTCTGGCAGCGGCCCAGGGCATTTCTCTACGTCGACCCCTTAAATCATCGAACACTATCGAAAACGCAATTAAATCATTACGTGATCATGTTCCCGAATGGACCGAAGACCGTATCATGTCTCCTGATATCGAACTGGCAAACTCTTTGATTCACCAAGGTACGCTCGCCGAGTTGCTCCCCGCCCAGCCACTGGATACCATTTTGTACTGACCACGCCCTAACCGGCTCTTGCTCATGAACCGACTTTTAAATATCGCGCAAATTGGAGATCCTGTTCTTCGGGAACCCACCGCCGAACTAACGCCGGACTTGCTAGCGCAGGCCGAAATGCAGCAGTTCATTGATGATCTGATAGAGACCATGCGCGCAGCCAAAGGTGCCGGGCTCGCGGCCAACCAGGTTCATCAATCGCTTCGTATTTGCGCCATTGAGGTGCGCGACAACCCACGCTACCCCTACCGTCCCAATATTCCGCTGACTATATTGGTAAACCCGGTGCTCACTCCGGTGGGCGAGGACATGTTTGAAAATTACGAAGGCTGTCTTAGCGTACCCAATCTGCGCGGCATAGTTCACCGCCACTCGGTAGTAGACGTAAGCGCAATGGATAGAAACGGCGCCCCGATACAGACCCGGGTAAAAGGAATGATCGCGGCCACATACCAACATGAAGTAGATCATCTAAATGGCTTGCTCTTTCTCGACCGGGTTGGGGATTCCAGGAGTCTTGTCACCTGGGAGAATTTTGAGCGTTACCATCTGCAGCAGGTGGCAGAAAACGTCGGTAAGGTGGTCGCCCAATATGGCAGTTGAACGCGAGACTTGCCAAACTGGCTGTACAGCAGCCGTTATTTCAACCTTACAGAACCCGATAGTTATATGACACTGAACCGATACGCCCCAGAAAGGCACATCAAGGCACCAACCGGCACAGAACTCAAGTGCAAACACTGGAGTACTGAGGCGCCTATGCGGATGCTGATGAACAACCTTGATCCAGAGGTGGCAGAAAATCCGGCTGAGCTTGTGGTCTATGGCGGTGTTGGCCGGGCGGCTCGCGACTGGGACAGTTTCGACCGGATCATTACATCGCTCAAGGAGCTCGAGACAGATCAGACCTTGCTGGTGCAGTCCGGAAAACCGGTCGGCATTTTCAAGACCCATGAGCAGGCCCCTCGGGTTCTGATTGCCAACTCCAACCTGGTGCCGCATTGGGCCACGCTGGAGCACTTCTCCGAGCTCGATCAGCGTGGTCTGATGATGTACGGGCAGATGACAGCCGGCTCCTGGATTTACATTGGCTCGCAGGGCATTGTCCAGGGAACCTACGAGACCTTTGCCGAGATGGCGCGCCAGCACTTCAGTGGCTCATCAAAGGGCCGCTGGATTCTAACGGCAGGGCTCGGGGGTATGGGCGGTGCCCAGCCTCTGGCCGCGACGATGCACGGGTTTTCCATGATCGCGGTGGAATGTAATAGGCAATCTATTGAATCTCGACTAAAAACCCGCTACCTGGACGCCTGGGCTGACAACATCGACGATGCTCTAAACCTTGTCGAAAACGCCCACAGCGAGGGGCGCGCGATTTCGGTCGGACTTCTAGGCAATGCAGCGGATGTTTTCCCGGACCTGGCGGCACGCTCCCAGACTGATTCAAGATACCAGCCAGACGCCGTGACCGATCAAACCTCGGCCCACGATCCACAAAACGGCTATCTGCCGTCCGGCTGGTCGATGGCGGAATGGACCGACCGGCGCCAAAGTGATCCCAAGGGTGTGGCAGCGGCGGCAAAGGACTCTATGGCGATCCAGGTTCGGGCGATGCTCGATTTTTGGAATCGAGGCATTCCGGTTGTCGACTACGGCAACAATATTCGCCAGATGGCTCAGGAAACCGGTGTTGATAANGCCTTCGACTACCCCGGCTTTGTCCCTGCATATGTGCGCCCGTTGTTCTGTCGGGGCATAGGGCCGTTTCGCTGGGCAGCGTTGTCAGGGGATCCCGAGGATATCTTTCGCACCGATGAAAAAGTCAAGGAGCTGATTCCAGATAATGCCCAACTGCACCAATGGCTGGACATGGCGCGCAACCGGATTGCCTTCCAGGGCATGCCCAGCCGTATCTGCTGGCTCGGACTGGGAGATCGCGATCGGATCGGCCGGGCCTTTAACCAGATGGTAGCCAGTGGCGAACTGAGTGCGCCGATCGTCATAGGTCGGGATCATCTCGACAGCGGCTCGGTTGCCAGCCCTAACCGGGAAACAGAGCAGATGAAAGATGGGTCGGATGCGGTTTCCGACTGGCCGATTCTAAACGCACTACTTAACACGGCATCGGGCGCGACCTGGGTCTCTTTTCATCATGGCGGTGGCGTTGGTATCGGTTATTCACAGCATGCGGGTCTGGTTATTCTTGCCGATGGGTCACCATCAGCCGACCAGAAACTGGCTCGCGTATTGTGGAATGATCCCGCGACAGGAGTGATGCGCCACGCCGACGCAGGTTATGACGACGCCATCGCTTGCGCCCGGGACCATAAGCTCAACCTTCCGAGTATCGATGCCTGATCCGTCGAAAGGAGGCTGTCGAGCCATGGCCCGTGTGGCTTAAACCAACTGCCTCGAGACAAAGACCATGACCGACACCACCGAAACGCTTTGCGGGATTGTGGATTGCAAGCGCTATCCCCTGGCGGAGCTGGGCTTTCGCGCCCAGTGCAAGTCTGAACTGGACCGCAGCGGGGTCCTGACACTGGAGAGCTTCCTGGTGGATGGTGCAATCGACACCATCCGTGACGAGGGCCTTGAGCACCAACATCTTGCCTATTTCACCTCAGACAGCCACAACATCTACCTTAAGCCCAATGACTCGGAATTGCCGCCGACGCATCCACGAAACCGAAAAGTCACCTCATCCAAAGGCTGTATCACTGACGACCAGATTCCAGGAGGCTCAGCACTGCGCACCCTCTACCGCGCCGGGGCGTTCCAGGATTTCCTGTGCGCCGTACTCGATATTACAGATGTCTATGAATACGCTGATCCGCTGTCATCGATTAACCTGCACTATGCTGACGAGGGGCAGGAACTCGGCTGGCATTTCGATAACTCCTCATTTGCGATCACACTGATGATCCAAAGGCCAGAGCGCGGCGGCACATTTGAGTATGTCAAGGATGTGCGAAATGCCGACAACGGCGAAATGAACTACGAACTGACGGAACAGGTTTTGAACGGCGAGACTCCCACAAAAANCCTTGCCATGGACGCAGGAGCGTTGGTGTTATTTCGTGGACGAAACTCAATGCACCGAGTAACGCCAGTGGCGGGAGGTCATACGCGTATCCTGGCAGTGCTGGCGTACAACACAAAACCAGGGGTTTCGCTATCTGAGTCGGCAAGAAGGACTTTTTATGGCCGCCTTGGGTAATAGGCTTACTGGTGCGACCCGGTAGTGCAGGCCGTTTCCCCGCCTTGCCTACTATTTAAGATCGCCAAGTAGCGAACTGCGAATCTTCGATGCGATGGTAACGTCGTAAGTGTACTGAGGATGGTCAATCCCAAACGAGAGATCGTTTCCCCCTTTAATTGACTGAACTACGGCTGGTGTCAATTCGAAACGAACAAAATGCACAGCCGAGGTCTTGTCGGCGGTTTCCCGCTCCAGGTCTTCGTTAGCAACCGGTCGAATCCGGTCTTCGCCATTAGCCTGTAGCCATAGCGCCCTTTCAATACCTATCAGACGTGCCAGCGCCTGGCGCCGTTCGTCTACATCAGAATACTCNAGCATNAATGTCGCTTTGAGATTACTGCCATCGGGAATCAGGGGGTTGTAGGCATCCAGTTCTTCCTGGATCTGTTCGGCCTCGAAGATGCGCTCTATGCGGAGCATTTCTTGCACTTGGTATTGCATCGTTAAGGCATCCTCAAAATACAGCATGGCGTTTGGGCCGATCGCGACACGTCTGTTGGCTTTGTGGGCCAATACACGAGCACGAAAATCTTCACGCTCAACCGAGTATGTTTCAAGCGAGAACAGATCTTCACGGGTCAGCTTTTTCATATGCTTTTAGGCAAAAATTTAGATTCCATATGCTTGGCGTAGCAGGCTTAGCGGATGCTCAGCGGTGCTGCCATCGCCGATACCATTCGCCAGGTGGTGGCCGGCAATCGGGCAGTCGCTGCCGTAATGATCGGGGCTGATTTTTTGTATTCCCCTGATAACGGGTCGAGCGATTTTCATTGCCTTATCAAAAGTCTCGGACTTAACACCGTAGGTGCCGTCATGCCCGGAGCAGCGCTCAATCATGGTCACCGCAGTGTCCGGCACAAGACTCAGCACGTCCCGGGTCTTGGGCCCAATATTTTGTACCCGCTGGTGACACGAGGCGTGGTAAACGACTCGGCCCAGACTCTGGCGGAACTCGGTGTTCATAAGACCTTGTGCATAGCGCAGCATCAGGTATTCAAAAGGATCGAAAAATGCGTTCGCGACTTTTCGGACACTCTCATCGTCTGGAAAAAGCAGCGGTAGTTCCTGCTTGAACATCAAGACACACGAAGGCACCAGCGCCATGAGATCCCACCCCTGGTCCACGAGTTGAGCTAATTGGGGAATGTTCTGCTCTTTCGCTTTTTGAACCGAGGCGAGGTCGCCCAGCTCCAGTTTTGGCATACCACAGCAGTATTCTTTTTGCGCTATTGTGACCGGGATACCGTTATGTTCCAGCACGCAGACGAGGTCTTCGCCCAGTGCCGGCTCATTGTGGTTCGCATAACAAGTGGCAAACAGTGCGACTTTGCCGCGAGTCTTTGTCCCGGGCTTGGCCCCGCCCGGCTCTAGCGATGCAAGGCTTGCCATTCTTTTGCGTAACGGGCGCGACTCATAAGGCGGAATTCTTGCATCAGAATGAATTCCAGCTATCTTATGAAGGGCTTTCCTGACAGGCTTTGAGGCATTGGCTGCGTTCACCACAATCGACACGCCCGGCAGACCTGCTACCTTTCCTACGGCATCGGTGCTGCTCAACAGCTTGTCACGTACCGACGCACCCTGCTTGGCAAAACGAACCGCTTTGGCTCGGAGCATGAGATGCGGGAAATCGATGTTCCATTCATGCGGCGGCACATAAGGACACTTGGTCATATAACACAGGTCGCACAAATAGCACTGGTCGACCACTTTCCAGTAATCGCCCTTGGCGACCCCGTCGATCTCCATCGTCTTTGACTCATCGATAAGATCAAACAGGGTGGGAAAACTGTCGCACAATGACACACAGCGACGGCAACCGTGGCAATGATCGAAGACCCGTTCTAGTTCAAAAAAGAGTTGGTCCTCGTCGTTGAATTCAGAACTTTGCCAATCAATTGGATGACGAATGGGCGCCTGCAGGCTGCCTTCTTGTTGCAAAGAGCTCATNCTGACATCCTTGTCAAAATCATGCGGGAGGNGNGCTTACACCTCCCGCGTCGCAGTCTCAGCCATCCAACGAATCAAGCGCCTTTTGGAAACGGTTGGCNTGNGAACGCTCNGCCTTGCCCAAGGTTTCGAACCAATCGGCAATTTCATCAAAGCCTTCNTCCCTGGCGGTCTTGGTCATGCCAGGATACATGTCCGTATATTCGTGGGTCTCTCCNGCGATAGCCGCCTTGAGGTTNTCGCCGGTGCCGCCGATTGGCAGACCGGTAGCGGGGTCGCCGGTTTCCTCTAGATATTCAAGGTGGCCGTGAGCGTGGCCAGTTTCTCCTTCAGCGGTGGAACGAAACACTGCAGCCACATCGTTATAACCCTCGACATCCGCCTTGGCAGCAAAATAGAGATAGCGGCGGTTAGCCTGGGATTCTCCGGCAAAAGCATCTTTAAGGTTTTGTTCAGTCTGGGAGTCTTTAAGGGACATGATGATCTCCGTTTGAAGTTCGGTGGTAAAAACTATTCCTTAGTAGCGTCTGTTAAAGCGCTGTCAGGGGCAATATAGAAGTATTATTTCAATATGTATAATCGTTTGTTATTATTGTTTTAATCGTTATAACCTATTATTGGCAATGAACCTCAAGGACCTTAAGTACCTGATTGCCCTCAGTGAAACTTTGCACTTTGGGCGCGCGGCACAGCGTTGTTTTGTCAGCCAGCCNACNTTGTCTGGGCAAATCCATAAACTCGAGCAGGAGCTCGGGGTAGTGCTGTTTGAACGCACCAACCGCAGTGTNCACATCACGCCCATCGGCCAACAGATCACTATCCATGCCCGCCAAATTCTTGAGCAAGCCGACACGATCCGTAGCCTGGGTCATTCAGAAACCGATCCATT
>JGI26262J51727_1001517_pt1 | contig 10746 bp, 10 predicted proteins | sample SaaInlV_150m_DNA_3_FD_51727 | JGI IMG/M metagenome (IMG submission 51727)
AGCACATCTTCGCGAGTAAGAGGTTTACGAGTCACATTCTTACCAGTTGGATCGCCAATCATCCCCGTAAAATCACCTATCAGAAACACAACTTCATGTCCGAGATCTTGAAATTGACGCAATTTATTTATAAGTACGGTATGCCCTAAATGGAGGTCTGGTGCAGTTGGGTCAAACCCAGCCTTAATGCGGAGANGCTCTCCTTTTTTTAATTTCTCAACCAAATCGTCTCGCACCAGAATCTCATCTGTGCCCCGCTCTATCTCATCCATCATATCTATTACTGACTTCATAATCTCTTTCGCTCCACACCTTGGATTAAATTTAAAATATTTAACTTATAATTTTATCACACATAACTCGTATATAAATTCGGCTCTTCCATGGACTTATACATATATGATCATCCACTGCTTTACTAAAAACAGTTAGACCATCTCTAATTACAAAAAATTACTTGTGTTTTTATTTTATAGAAGATATGGTCACACCCCAACTAGCTGCAAGTAATTGATGGCTACTCTGTTTAGAATGCAACTTACACGGATAAAAATGTGAACCTTAAAAATTTCCCCTCAACTTTAATGGTGCAAGGTACCACATCTGATGCCGGCAAGACAGTTATTGTAGCTGGGATCTGTCGCTTACTAAAACGTAACGGAGTTAAAGTCGCACCTTTTAAACCACAAAATATGGCGCTTAACAGTGCGGTTACTGCTGATGGAGGAGAAATTGGACGAGCACAGGCCTTACAGGCTGTTGCAGCTGGCATTGCTCCAACTACCGATATGAATCCTATTCTGTTAAAACCTACTACCGATATGGGAGCGCAAGTCATTCTCAACGGCAAGGTACTTGGGAATAGAGATGCGGTTAGCTATCACCAATTAAAACCCAAGCTTCTTACCGAGGTAGTTTCTGCCCATCAGCGTCTCTCTTCAAAATTCTCCTACACTATTGTTGAAGGCGCTGGAAGCCCAGCTGAAATTAACCTCAGAGATAACGATATTGCCAATATGGGGTTTGCTGAAGAGATCGACTGCCCTGTTATTTTGGTTGCAGATATTGATCGTGGCGGAGTATTTGCACACCTTGTAGGAACGATGGAATTACTATCAACAAGTGAGCAGCAGCGAATTAAAGGTTTCATCATCAACCGTTTTAGAGGTGATATTACATTACTAAAGTCTGGTATTGAGTGGCTCGAACATCGTACCGATAGAGCTGTCTTAGGAGTTCTTCCATATCTACCTGGATTGCAGTTAGATGCCGAGGACTCTCTCCAACACTCTGCAAGAAGGTCTCTACAAAGCAACAGAGAGAGTGAAAATAAAAATGAAAATAGATTCAGAGTGGCAGTTCCCTCTCTACCTCGTATCAGCAATCACACCGATCTTGACCCACTTATAAACCACCCAGATATTGAGTTAACTATAGTGCCACCCAATAACTATGGTGAGGTTACTAATCTTATGGCAGACTTAATAGTTATTCCTGGAAGCAAAAGTGTTCGCTCTGATCTTGAATGGTTAAGAGAGCAGGGGTGGGAAAATGTTATACAGCGCCACCTTCGTTATGGAGGCAGAGTTTTTGGGATTTGTGGTGGATTTCAGATGTTAGGTTGCAGCATACATGACCCAGATGGCATTGAGGGCGAAGCTGGGTCAACTCCTGGGCTCTCTATACTTGAGATGGAGACAACTCTCGAAAGTGAAAAACAGTTAAAAAACAGCTCTGGCACCCTTATCNTAAATGAAGATGAAGATGATATAAAAGTAGTCGGATATGAGATTCACGCTGGAGTCACTAACGGAGCTGCTCTCCAAAACCCTCTTATTAAGTTGGATAACGGAGAGTTTGATGGGGCACAATCCAAAGATCAGCAGGTAGCGGGAAGTTATCTGCATGGGATCTTTGNTCGGTCAACTGCTTTAGCATCAATCCTCAAATGGGCTGGTGGAGCAGAGATATCTATTCAACCATCCATAGATCAACTACGCGAAGATAATCTGGAACGACTAGCTGACGCTATAGAGGAGCATATTGATTTGGAACATATATCTAATTAAAATAGATCGGATTAAAGCAGAACTATTAATATCAAGAGCAGTGCTTCCATCTTCTCAACCATCGCNCCAGCAACATCTCCAGTAATCCCTCCCAACTGTTTTACTACCAACCAACGAAATATTAGCGCAGCAATGAATAACAGTAAAACTTGCAACCATCCAACTCCAAAATAGATAGCCGCGCCAAACATAACAACCTGTACTGCTACCCCTCCTATGTTTGGTATATTTTCTGATATACGCTCCCCCATTCCTCTCTCTCGCAGATAGAGTGTAGTCTGAAACAGTCCAATCAACAAGGTGCGAGCCAGCAAAGGCGCCCAAATTAAAAGTGACTGATCTCCACTTTTAAATAGCGCGAGCAGTGCGCTCCATTTTAAGAGTAACAGTAGCACGATTGCCGTAACCCCCATTGGTCCAGAGCTAGGATCTTTCATAATCTCTAACATCCGTTCACGATCTCCCATCCCNCCAACCCAACTATCTGCGCTGTCTGCTAACCCATCAAGGTGGAGTCCTCCAGTCAGGCCGACCCAGAGAATTAAAATTAATGCAGCTTGTAACTCTAAAAAATGATCTAAAAATAGGAGTGCAAATAACTCAGCAAACAGCACTAATATGCCTCCAATAACTGCCCCCACCAATGGATAAAACAGTATTGAATAACCTTGATTTCTGCTACTTCGTTCGACTGCAATAGGTATTGGGATTCTAGTTAGAAGTTGGAAAGCGATAATCAACGGCTGCATATTATTCCAGAGTGCCGCTTAGGATGCGACTCCTNCCTCTGCGAAAGTCGCCATATTAAAGTGAAGCTTACATGCTTGCATCAGTAGTGGAACTGCAACTGCTGCGCCGCTGCCCTCGCCCAGACGCATTCCAAGATCAAGNAGCGGCTCTGCCTGTAACTCTTCCAGCACTAGAGAATGCCCCTGTTCTGCTGAACGGTGCGAGAAGAACATCCACTCCCTAACCTCTGAATTTAATCTAACAGCCAATAATGCAGCAACTGAACTAATAAATCCATCCACCATAACTACTATGCCGCTCTGCGCTGCATATATATATGATGCAGCTAGTGCTACTATCTCAAATCCTCCAACTCTTCGTGCAATCTCTAGTGGCGACTTAAACTCATCCCCACAATCTCTCAGATGAAACTCTAAAGCCGCATTTACCACCTTAGCTTTATTAGCAACTCCCACTCTATCTACCCCTGTTCCGCTCCCAACTACTCTATCTCCAGCCACCTGAATAAGTGCAGATGCTAAAGCTGCTGCTGAAGTTGTATTTGCAATCCCCATCTCTCCACCTATATACAGATCAATACTTCGATCTAACTCCTCGATTGCAGCTCGACCAACTCTGAATGCCTGCTCTAACTCCTCTAAAGTCATAGCTGGCATATCAATAAAATTTTTGGTGCCTGCTGCAACTCTCGCATCTACCACTTTAGCAAGATTCGGTAACTCTGTTACTGTCCCCACATTAACCACCTTGAAGTTTGCCCCTAAACTCTCTGCAAGCACACTGATTGCTGCCCCTCCTCGTGAGAAATTTTTCACCATTTCCGCCGTTACCTCTTGTGGAAATGCAGAAACTCCTAACTCTGCAACGCCATGGTCTGCAGCAAAAACGACTATTTGAATGGAGTCTAACTCTGGCTTGACCTTACCTTGCATTCCAGCAAGCTTAATTGCAAGCTCCTCTAACCTACCAAGAGATCCAGGTGGCTTAGTCAACTGGGCTTGTCGTAACTCTGCCATCTTAACTATCTCGTTATCTATACCTTTAACTGGCAGCTCCCACCATTCACTACTCACGACTTTAACACCTGCGGTAAACCTGCGATAACCATCACTGCTCGGTTAGAGAGTTGTGCCAACTGCTGATGAAGCCGTCCACTCTCATCACAAAATTTTCGGCTTAAAAGATCCATCGGCACTACTCCTAACCCTGTCTCATTACTCACCATAATAATATTTCCCTCTAAATTTAGTAGTGTCTTTAAAAGTCTCTCTACTTCTTGCTGAAGCAAATCTTCATCCTCTGCCATAAGTAAATTCGTTAGCCAGAGAGTCATACACTCAACTAGTATAGTACGCTCTGCTCTAGCCTCTCTCTGTAGAACTTTTGCAAGATATAGGGGCTCCTCTATAAGATCCCACTCCAACGCAGAATTTTTTGTGGTATCTTTGCGCTGCTGTTGATGCTTCACTATTCTGCGCTCCATCTCATCATCACCAGCAGTTGCAGTTGCAATATAGAGAAGCTCTCCCTCCTCGTCTGCAGCAAACTGGAGCGCTCTGGACTCTGCATACCTACTCTTACCAGAACGAACGCCTCCAAGAATTAACTCAAACATAGGGATATCTGTTGTAGAATGGTTGTTTCATATCAGCATAATACCCTATTTTTATTTTGAAATTTGCTATATTTTTTTCTCTTACTGTTCACGCAGCTCTGCTCTTCTTTTGGCAGAATCCTGCTAATTTTCAGCTGGCTGGACATAGCCAAAATCAACAGCAAGTTGAGATATCCCTCACTGCCCCTCCCCCTGAAACAGTTACTATAGATACCCCTGTAGAGGAGGGAAGTAAAGTTACAGAGATACCTCAGAAAAAAATAGAACCGAAAACTAGAGATAAAAGAAAAAGTGCAAATAAAAATAAAAATAAAAATGAAGATGAAGATGAAGAAAAAATTAAACAGACTCAACTCAAAAGAAATACTGTAAAAAAGTCAAAAACAGTTAAAACTCCACAACCTATTAAAACTGTTAAGGCTGTTAAATCAGTCAAAGCTATTAAGCCCCCTTCTAAGAAAATAACTATTAAAGAGAGGCAGGCTAAAACTCCGTCTAGTGACACCGCAGCAATAGCAAAAATACGGCGGCAAATTCAGCTCAATATTGGTGAACACTTTATCTATCCAAGAGTCGCACAGCGAAACGGGTGGCAGGGTAGAGTTGATCTGAAGTTCAAAGTTAATCTGAATGGTAAAATTTCAGCTATTACAATTATCAAAAGCTCTGGATATAAAGTTTTAGATAAGGCCGCAACTACAACTTTGTCTCGTATCGAAAAACTATCTAAAACCGCGCCTAATAACAGNACCTATTCAATAGATATGCAGTTACCAATTATCTACCAGTTGAATTGATAATCAACTATCAGAACTAAGCTTATTCACCNTATCTAAAAGTTGCAGATCTTGATCACACGCTGCGTTATGCTCACCCCATTGATCAAAGTGAACTAAATCTTCTAACGGCANCCGAGGAAGCCACCCCGCCTTCTCTAGCTCTGGTTTTTCATGAAACTGTGAGACATAGCCGACACAGAGATAGGCGATAGGAACTACATTTTCTGGTAATGCCAAAGTTTTTGTGAGTGCATCAGGATCCATAATACTTACCCAACCCACACCAACTCCTTCGCTCCGCGCTGCCAGCCATAAATTTTGTACCGCACAGACACTACTGTANAGATCCATCCACTCCATATGAGTGCGTCCAATTACTACTGGTCCAGTACGAGAGCGGTCACAGGTGATGACCAGATTTAGCGGTGACTCTAAAATACCCTCCAACTTTAAATTACGATAAGTCTCTCGCTTCTCTTCTTCAAACATCTCCGCAGCCTCAGCATGTGCTTTAGTGAAAAGCTTGTGAATATTTTGACGCACAGCTTTAGAGCGGATCACCATAAAATCCCACGGCTGCATAAATCCAACCGAAGGGGCATGGTGAGCGGCATTAAGAACTCTGGCTAAAACTTCAGCAGGAATCTCATCTGGAAGAAATTCACCCCGCACATCTCGCCGCTCGAAGATCGCTTTGTAGACTGCATCTCTCTCCACTATAGAAAACGGATAGTTATTATTCATTAAAACTANTCCAACTAGAGAAAAACTTCTGTTCTGATGCTGGATCAAACAGATCTAACTCTTTTGCTAAAAGTAGATGAGATACGATATGACCATACTTATCTAGCATATAGACTCCCCGCTGACTCTCTCCTCTCTTAGAGAACCAGACTGAATCTACTTTATCCCAGTGAATATGGAGATGAAAACTATCTTGCTCTAAATTTAACCACTCCTCTCGTAACTCAAATTTAATATTACCGCTCACCATCTCTGCCACTGCTCCAGCATCAGAACGCACTATTGCACGAATTATTCCCCAATTTTCACTAGCAGTAACTGCGTTTAACCTCTCTTCTGCCTTAACTAATGCAACCTCGTACAGTCCTGCCATATCATTTTCAGACTGCTTTGTAATAGCCTGCATAATCTCTACGACTGGACGCATAAAATAGTCTGCTGCCGATTTTAAAGTGGCATTAGGATTATCTCGTAGCCACTCTCGCACTACCTCTCCCCAGCCATTTAANCCCATACCCAATGAGTGTCCAGCCCTCTCCCCAGCTTTAACTTCACCGGTTAAAGATTCATACTTATTTGCATATCCTCTAGGGGTAACCATCATCCCCTGCTGAATAGTTGTGGTGTGATTTCCTACTAAAACCGTGGTTAACATTCCAATTTTATGTTCTGACATCTTATCTAAAGTTGTCATCTGAATATCTTGCAACGCCCTATATGCAGATTTAATAATAGCCACCGGCGTTTTTGGATCTCGGTGTCGCAACAGAATCTTTTGTGCCTCTACAATCTGCCCTGTTCTGCGTCCACTCTTTGGATTATAGAGTGCAACTACAAAATCACTCGCTGCTGCTGCCTCAACTCTGTTGGCGATAGTTGGCCATGGAGTGAGGAGATCAGAGAGAGATATTGAACAGAAATCATGAGTTAGTGGTGCACCTACTAAAGATGCACAAGCGGANAGCGCTGTCACCCCTGGAATAATTTCCACTTTAATTTCTGAATTAGGGCTCCACCCTGCCTGAAATAGCACCTCATAAGTTGGTCCTGCCATACCGTAAATGCCGATATCACCCGACGAGATCAACGCCACACACTTACCAAGTTTTGCGTGTTGATATGCCTCAATACTCCGATCCACCTCCTCTGTCATCCCCTTCCTTATAACCTCTTTACCATCCAACATATTTTTAACCAGCTTAATATATGTTGAATAACCGATAACCACATCAGCCTCTGCAATTGCCTCTCTTGCTCGTTGAGTCATATTTGCCGCATCACCTGGACCAAATCCAACCATTAAAATCTTTCCTGCCATAACTGTTACTCCTTCATCAATACTATTGAAACCGTGGCATTTTTCNCATCTTCACNACGGCATTTATGTTTCTCTATCAACAACTGCTCTTGGTTCTCTCCTGCTACTAACAGTGCAGCAGCCTCTGCTACTGCTGGAGTTCCTACATATTTCATCACCACTTCTGAAGGATTTGGCACCTCCACTTTAGCCAACTCCTCTGCAGAAAATAGCTGCAACTCTTTACCATTATTTTTAGCAAACTCCAGCAAAGCAATCTCATCACCTTTTTTATCGATAGTTGCTATATGTTCAACCTCATCGATGGTTGCGTTTAGTTTGGTTAGAGCCTCGTCAACTGCCCTCTCAATAGTGCTCAGTGGTGTATTACGATCACACCCTATTCCCAGCGTAATCTTTTTAGGGGGACGATAGACTACAAGCCGCTCCTCTAACTTATTCCAGATTTCAATATCCACTACTCGATTAGTGATCCAGAGCAGAGATTTTATTTTGTCAAAATCTACATCTTCAAATCGAGCATAGAGTTGAATATTTTTNGGNAGTGGAGTTGAATATTTCCACCACTTAGTAGAGCCACTCTCTTGCACAAGAGCTACNGGCTCTTCATTCACTACATCAGCAGAGACTCGAGTAATATTTATCTTTGGAGCTTCCACTCTCCACCCTAAGTCTCTTCCTAGAATATCAACTGCTATCGTATTTCTTACATCAGATGCGGTAGTAACCACCGCTGTCGCGCCTAACAGATCTGCCACCAGCTCCGCATAGTAGTTAGCTCCACCAATATGACCAGAGAGCATAGGGATCACNAACTGTTTGGCATCATCTACCACAANCACTCCAGGATCCTCCTCTTTAGATTTTAGGTGAGGAGAGATTAGNCGCACTACTGCCCCTAATGAGACAAANAATATGAGCTGATCAAATGAGTTAAAAATATCTGGAACTTGTGGGCGCATTGCACCTTTATAGACGATAGTTTTACACCCGCTGTTTTTAGCCTCTAAAACTTCAACTTGNGCTGNAAATTTCTCAGAAGTGATNACGGTAATATCCTCTACACTAGCTGTGAGCTTTTTAGCCAGCTCAACCATGTGAGATACTCCATGTTTGGTTATGGCAATAAGTGCTACTCTCATTTTTTTCTACACCCTCTCTGTATTTCACCCTTCACTCTATTTGGGTTTTTTACTAACAGTAACGATAGATAATTAACCTTTTCCCCGCGCAGTGAAAGAAGATCTCGCACCACTCTCTCATCTGGAGCGCCTACTCTCTCAACAAAAACTGAGTCTGCAAGCACTCCTTTTCGCTCTAACATATCAAGCAGATCATCCATTAATGGTTTAACCTTCATTAACACTAAGCTATCAAAATCATTTAGGAGATTTTCAACAGTATCGACTCCATAACCAGCAGGTAGAATTGCTAAAGTATCATCAACTTCAACAATTGGGTTACCCACCACTGCCGCAGCTGCGCTGAATGAGGTCACCCCAGCCACAACCTCCACCTCAACATTTTTATCTAACCCTTTCAGACTCNTGGCAAGATGCCCAAATGTAGAGTAGGTTGAAGCATCACCCTCAACTAGAAAGATGACATCTTTACCTTGAGTAAGCAGCTCAAACACTTGTTGTGCTGCTCTTATCCACGCTTTAGCCAACTTTTCAAGATCATGAGTCATCGGAAAAATAAGCGGGGTATGCTCTGCTGGCAACTCCAAGCCAGATCTCAGCACAATCCCTAAAGCGAAGCTATCGCTCTTTTCATTACGCACAGGATAGGTCCATACCATTTCTGGTTGGTTAAGTAGCTCCCAACCTCTACGCGTAATCAATCCTGGATCACCAGGCCCCACTGAGACACCAATTAATTTTCCTAGTTTATTCACTGTTTTTTATCCTTATTCATATTTGCGCGGAGACGATCCAGACTGGATTCTCTGCCTCCATTCTGTGCATATTCAAAATTGGTTTACTGCGAGATGATTGAAGTTGGGTGACATTCCACTCTGCCCCTTCACTCTTTAATATCTCTAGCGCTGCGGATAGATTTTCGATGGTGACAAAATTCATCACTAGAGTTGCACCTGTGTTCATCTTTTGTAGAGANAGTTTTATAAGCTCTACTAAATTGCCGCCTGTACCTCCTATAAATATCGCATCTGGTGTTTGCCACTGCTCCATTCCTGCGGGTGCTTTACCAACAATAAGCGTGTAGTTAGTAATTTGAAAGCGTTGTCGATTGATCTCGATATTTTCTGCATCAGCTTGATTTTTCTCAATGGCATAGATATGTCCCTCTGTTGCAATACGAGACGCCTCAATTCCAACTGAGCCTGAACCAGCCCCAACATCCCATACTATGCTTTTTTTATGGAGCCCCATTTTAGCTAAAGATACTGCCCGAACTTCTTGTTTGGTAATTAAGCCTCGCTCTGGTTTACGTTGTGCATACTCGGCATCTGATAGCCCAAAAATAGCTCTGCTTCGGTTTTTCTCACTGCTGCCTCTCTCTCTCCAGAGTAGGGTAATATTTAAATCAGCAAACTGCATAGTTTTGGCATCACTAATTGGGAAAGGTCCGTGGAGCTTCTCATCTGCTTGCTCTAAGTTTTCTGCAACAGCCATTGTCCACTGCGGCTCAACGCCATCTAACCCCTCCATCTCCGCCATTCGTGCAATACGGTCTGGGCTATTCTCAGGGCTAGTGAATAGTACAATAAACTCCTCTTGCCCCATCTTTTGGAGGAGTGAATAGAGACCATGTTTAGGGTCAGACCCGACTGCCCATTCGCCGCTATTGCTGCTGTGAATCGAGTGGATTTTTGCTGCTTGCCACGCTCTACCGAAACGGGCACAGGCTAGTTGCAGCGTTGAGATGTTAGGGGATATTTCACACTGCTCCAACCCTAATTTAGATATGAGATAACTGCCAATACCGTGACAGAGAGGATCTCCAGTTGCTAAGACAACGACTGGTTCTGAGCGTTGGAGTGACCCCCCTATCCAGCTTGGAACTCTGCTCAAGCTCTCCGTTAAATCTCTCTGTTTGGAGTCTGGATTAAAAGAGGATGCGAGTAGCGAAAGTACTCTAGAGCTGGCTATGACCAACTTTGCCTCATTAATGTTCGCTAACTGCTCCGGGCTTAGTGAATTTACTCCACTATCTAGCACTCCAATAATTTTGCATCTCATTAGCTCTTCGGCTCCATATTTGACTCNGTATTTGGCTCTATTACATCTGCTAGCTTATTGCCATCAAAATCACAGACTAAAACACGCAGAGAGAACTTTCCAGGATACCTCCCACAAAGTGTCTCTATAACTTTGTGAGCTAAAGCTGAGTGGAACTCGTGAATTAGCCCCAACTCCTCCATTTTCTCACTAGCAAAACGAGCAGTCTGACCTTCGCGTATCTCATCAGATATGCTCTTTTCCACCCCAAGTTCAGAGACTATATCGG
>JGI26262J51727_1001522_pt1 | contig 10718 bp, 9 predicted proteins | sample SaaInlV_150m_DNA_3_FD_51727 | JGI IMG/M metagenome (IMG submission 51727)
CCACTCTATATTGGCCTAATTGGCGCACAAGGGCTTTATGTCTGGGAGTTCTGGCGCGAACTTGTACATCTATTTGAACAAATGGTGATAAGTGACATAACTGAAGTTGAGTTAATGCTAATCGTGCTGGGACTAATAGATGTAGTAATGATTTCCAACCTGTTAGTAATGGTCATTGTCGGCGGCTGGGAAACATTTGTATCCAAACTTGCACTTGAAAATCATCCAGACCAGCCAGAATGGTTATCTCACGTGAATGCTGGCGTCTTAAAAGTTAAGCTCGCTACTGCAATTATTGGAATTTCTTCCATACATTTATTAAAAACCTTTATTAATGCTGAGCAATACGATACCAAATTATTGCTATGGCAAACTCTCATACATCTGACCTTTGTTGTGTCTGCGCTTGCTATCGCATATACCGAACGAATTATGAAGGACGTACATTAGTTCAGGAAATCTTTATCGTAATAAATACAATAGAGCACCTTAATTAGCTAGTGGCCTCAAAAGACAAACCTACTTATCTTGCCGCAAATGTGAACAGACGAGAAGTCTGGTCTTGGGCAATGTTTGATTTTGCGAACTCTGGATATACTACTGTTGTTATTACAACAATATTTAATGCTTATTTTGTAAGCATGGTGGCTCGAAACCAGGATTGGGGGACATTTGCCTGGACAGCTACGCTTGCAGTTTCATATGCCCTCATTATTATAACTGCACCAATTATAGGTATATATGCAGATGCCTACGCTGCTAAAAAACGCCTGCTGTTCTTCACTTCTATAGGCTGTATATTTTTTACTTTATTACTTTCCTTTGTAGGCCCAGGAGACTTATGGCTAGCGATATTTCTTGTAATTCTTGCTAATTTCTTCTTTGGTACCGGTGAAAATCTAATTGCTGCCTTTCTACCCGAAATTGNGAAAAGTAATTCCCTTGGAAAAATATCGGGCTTGGGTTGGAGCCTTGGGTATATTGGCGGCATAGTAAGTTTAGGCTGCTCATTTNCTTATGTACTTTGGGCACAAGAGCAAGGACACCAGTCTGAGCAATTTATNCCTGTAACCCTGCTAATAACCGCTTCNTTATTTGCTATTTCCTGTATCCCGACATTTCTTTATTTAAAAGAGCGGGCAAAGCCACAACCACTTTTACACGGCCATAATGTAGTAAAAGAGGTACTCTCTAGGCTAAGTAATACCATTAAACAATTACGTAATTTTCGTGATTTAACGCGCTTTCTGACTTGCCTAATATTTTATCAAGCAGGCATCCAGACCGTAGTCGTGATCACAGCAATTTATGCGCAGCAAGTAATGGGTTTTACTCATAACGATACTATTTTGCTTGTAGTTATAGTAAATGTTACCGCAGCAGTAGGAGCATTCGTATTTGGCATTATTCAGGATAAAATTGGTCATATCCCAACTATTGCACTAACTCTTATTGGTTGGATAATAATGGTCTTACTAGCTTGGGGAGCACAAGACCATACTATGTTCTGGTTTGCTGCTAACATCGCCGGATTATGTTTAGGTGCATCGCAGTCTGCGGGTCGTGCGTTAGTCGCATATTTTAGCCCTATACCACGCCGCGCAGAGTTCTTTGGGCTTTGGGGGCTAGCAGTTAAACTGTCTTCGATAATTGGACCCATAACATATGGGCTGATAAGCTGGATCTCCCACGGAGATCATCGTCTTGCAATGCTAATAACTGGAAGTTATTTCATTATCGGCCTATTTATATTAATGAGTATAAATGTAAAAAAGGGCCGACAGGCCGCGTTAAATAGCCAATAGATTCTTTAATACAATGTCTGATTAATGAATTCTAGCCAGTTGCGGCATTTATTTAGTGCCCCCCGTGGTCACCACCATGTTTTTCCATTTTATGATGGCCGCTGTGATCATCACCACTTTTTTCCATTTTATGGTGATCGCCGTGACTATTACTGTGCTGATCGTGAGAATCAGCATGATTATCTGACTCTTTCTTTGGTTGCTTGTTCTTATCTGCCGGCTTTAGTGGAGTAAAACGAGCTGCCTGCGCCTCCTGCTCAGGTAGCTTAACAAAAACCATAACCATGGTTTCAGGAGTAACTATAAAATCACCACTCCCCTTAAATGAATTATCACCTTCAGGTTGTAATTTAACTGTTGTTTTAGTTTTTCCAGTTTGTATAGTAGCTTTACCTATCCCCCCTTCAATACTAATTTTAGCGTTTGCATGATCTGTTATATATAGAACTATCTCCTTATCCTTGGTTATAATTTCCATATGATAAGGACCGGCCATACGCATTTGCCCTCCATGAGGGGCATCAACCGTATCAAAATACTCGTCAGTATGAGACCAGGCCAAGGATGAAAACATTAATAAAATGAACGGTAGAATAAAAGCTCTTGATTTATTCATTCTTTTCTCCTAAACAATTGAATCGAATATAAGTCTGTACGTATACTTAATGCACCATATCGTCTGGTGGCGGCAGAATTTCTTTTTCTTGCTTTAATTGTGCAACTTGCTTCATTAAGAAGCTCATATTTGACCAGCCATCTCCGTCGGCCACAGGAATCCAGCGTGCTCGTAAATATCCAAAACGATCTACCAAAAATTCTAAATGATCAGGGATGGCCCCCTCTCCTAGAAGATCAGGCCGCCCTAGCGTCCTGCGATATAAAATATAACTTTGTGTAATTTCCTTTGCGCCTTGTATTACAATTGGAAAAGGTACTTCTGCTGTAATTTCTGCCAGACTTCTTGAATCAAGGTCATGCATAGGAACAGCAAGTACCTCTGCATTACCTTCTCCTAGCTTATCGTAGTCCAATTTCAGCTGACCAAGTCGTTCACGTGACTCTGGCCAGGAAAATAAAACCAATAAAACAGATTTCTTGTACCTAAAGTCTTGAAGTATTCCGTGTGATTCATCATGTGCGGTATAAGAAAAATTAGGCGGTCCGCTAGAAGGCTCATCAGGAATAACTTTAGGGCCCATAAGACGCGCCTGATAGCCGCGAGACATAGCATGGATATAGTTTACTACATCCCATCGACCTTCTTCATCAAGCTTGTCTTCAAACCCAGGCATACCTGTATCTGGTATGCCCTTGCTTAGCCAGTTAAAGAAGTCTCCCGCTGTATGTAATTCCGTGTGAGGTTCTGTTAGTAAATCTGCGGGGGGCTTAGTAAAGCTTTTCGCTAGAACACCATTGCCTTTACCCTGAGGCCCATGACAGGCTATACAATTCTCTGCAAAATAGCCCGAACCGTTAGTAATTGAAATGGAATCAAATGGAACTGGAGTATTACGATATGTTTCAGGATATGCCTGAACAGCTAATGGTGGCAACATTACAGCAAATGCGCTTACTACAACCACCCCTGATGTTCCTATACTTCGAAGTAATGCCCATTTCTTAATCCTGCCAAATATAATTAGCCCCCCTGCCAGCAATAACAAAGAAACTCCTAACAAAACTTGTGTTTGTACAGACGGATCTTCCCAGGTTGCATCGATAGAAAAACGAAATGAATAAGGCCACTCCTCTATGAGGGAATGTTTTGCCGGAATGGTATTTGCTAATATAGTTGCCAGTAATACTATTATTCCAGCAATCATAAATTCAATGCGAACCCATTTTCTCAGGTTTTGCCCGCCGATCACCGCCAAGGCTTGACCTTGACCAAGAGCCGGGAGCCAAACAGAACGCGCACGTGAAGCAATTATCAATACAAATATAAGTAGGCCAATTTTAGTAAGAAGAAGCCAACCATAGTCAGTCGCGACCAAAGCCCCGTATAATGTGTCTACTGCACGATCTGCAACAATCACGCCCGTTGCAATTATACCCAGCATTACTGGCATTGCTATAATAGAAAATCGTTTCAGGGTTTGTATGCCAAACTGGTCAACTTCTTGGCTTGATTGCCCTTCTTTCTTTGTAAATAAAATTAACAGAAAAGCAGGTAAGGCCCCGAACCATACTCCAGCCAGAACTATGTGAAGTGTGTATGGAAGGATTGATACAACTGACATCTCCTCTGCTGCAGCGTGACTTGCAAGCGAACCCACTGATAAGGTTATGATAGCTAATGTTGCACATAACACGTAGCGCCATTGGGTTCTGTTTGAAGATGAGTTCCGAATAAGGAATGCCGCCCCTAGTGCTAGAACTGCAAAACCCTCGCGCCACATCCAAACATGTCCAGTACGCGTTTTTGTAAGGAAGGCGTACCAAGCATCTGGTTGCCAGGCATGCTCAGTAACCCCTGTTGCCAAGGCTGATGAAATTGCGAGCAGCGCTAATAGTCCTATTACAAGGATTCCTGCTATCCATGGAAGGAGCCTCTCCAGACGGGTAACCCATGGGCTTGAAATAACTACTCTGTTATAGGCTGATATTGCAAGAAAGATACTGCTGCCTATCAAGACCATGTTAGCCGCTAACTGAATCCAGCGGACAATTGCAGCGATGATCTCGATCATTTGCCTTCTACTTTACTCTTTACCGTGTAGTTGAAAGTAGAATCAACAACGTGACCATCTACTGATAGCACCCTAAACTTAACCTTATACTTCCCAGGTTTGGTTTCAGGCATTGGAAGAANAATTGATTTGGGATCATCTGCCACTACTTTTGGCTTCGCATTTGTAACTAATTTTTTATTAGCACCTGAAACTGTCAGTGTAGTATATGCACCCTCAATTTCTTCATTAAACCATAGCCTTATTTGATTAGGTGCTTTATCTAAGGCCGCTCTACGTGCTGGCTCTGCTTTAATTAACTGCGCATGCGCCATTACTGGCGAGGTTTGTGCCCACATTGAGGCAACTAAAGCAACGCCTATCATTACACGTAAAAGTACTGTTAATTTTACTGATTCCATATTAGCCTCTATAACAGAACTGCATTTACTAAGCTTTAAGCTGTTATTACATATACTTTTGACAGCTTTTTTCTTATATGGTTCGTTTATTTAAAGTAGCAAATACTGCTCTTTTATGCGGCGCTACTATCCTTAGGTTTTTTTCCGACCCTAAATAAGAAAAATCCACCTAGACTTAGTGCTGCTACCATAGCCATAACCAAACCAGATGGCATACTACTTGTGCCCTCTCCTACTGAGAACGGGAAACGTGAGACATGTTCACCATCCTTACCGACTGTTACTAGACCAACAAATTTCCCTGCCTCTTTNAAATTATGCTCAAAATTTATTGATCCATTTGAGTAGACTTTTGCTGGCATATGTAGAATNGTGATGCTTTCTATGTCATCTTCAGATCCAGTATCTCTAATTACCCGTACTTCTGTAGGTAATGGTCTTAATGCATCTTCTATATAATCGAGCGCTACCACTGTCCGACCTGTAACAGGGATGTCTTCACAAAACTCTTTTTCTTTTGAGCTATTTGGCTGATAACCAGTGAAATGCATCATATATGGACCAACTGTGAGTTTACACATGTCATCAGCAAGAGATAATCCGCCATGAGCTTGTACTTGAGCTGTGAATGAAAGCCCCACTGTTAGTGCCAGGGAGAGTAAAGCAGGCCGTATATATTTTAAAACCATCATTAAATCCTTTTATAAGATTGCAAATTTACGCTAATTCTATTTAACTAACTAGATCTTGATACTTCGGTCTATTTATTGTATTAAGTTCTAAGAATATCTAGATGCCAGCCATTTCTGCACTTTTTTTGTTTTTATTATTTTATAGCCAATAAACATTATTGCTAGAAAAGCAATTGTAGGTCCTATTGCTTTTTGAAATAACGCTGAATAATTTATCATTTGTACCCGTAGTGGGTAGGTATATTCAACAGGCGGAACTGCTTCGCCTTTTAAAGTTACTGTATATTCTCCTTGCTCAAGATATACTTTTTGACTTAGTGATCCACTTGGATGATAAATGGGCTTGATAGCTTTAATTATTTCGCTATCCGCACCACCACTTCCCTTTACTATTTCCATTCCTACTGGCATATCGCGCAAAGCTTGATCAACAAGATCTATTACTAGATATGTTTCGCCTACGTTAGGAATTTCCGTACAATAATGTGCGCTAGGCTCAATTTCAGGCTGATAAACACTCAAATGTAGCATGCTGCCACCACCTGCTCGACGCATGCAGCTGTCTTGCTCCATCGCCACGTTTCCATGGGCGCCCGCTACACCTGCGTGTAGTGCCATTATAAAAATAAAAGCTGTTGCACTTGCCCGTATTACTTGCTTTATCACGGACGAATCTCCTGTTTGATATTACAACGATCGTTGTTTTGCTTTGTATTATTGCACTAATAATCTTATTAATTCTTTTTAATTATTATTTTNTATAATTAATATTTTGTTCATTAAAAAAAACCGATCCACTATCCCGTCANATGACGGGGGAGCGGATCGGCGTCTTGCCTGTCTTACCTTATAGCTTGGTAAAGACCGGAATCACAGGACCATGTATGCTNTTGATGTTGCGATCACCTGCGTCAGTCCAGGTCATTAGCAAACCACCAAAACGACTTTCAGGATCACCCATAAGTGCCATCAGACGTTGTACTTCCCATAGTGCATCCTTAGCTTCCATTTTTACTTCACGAGTTTCACCAGGTTCAATTGGCGTAGTATTTGCCAATGATANTCCGGTTGCCACNAGNTCTCTCGGATAGNATCTATCGAGATGCTTCAGGCCTACCTTATTAATGAACCTTACACCTGCTGTGGTAAATTCACCGATTCTTACGGCTTCATCTCCACTATTGGTGACCATCATGGTTACACGAAGTGCGCGTCCTGGTACATCATAGTTCGCGTTCGTCACTCTAANCGATACTGGATTAGGTTTCACTGGAAGAGGTGCGATCTTTGTTTCGCCCGCTTGAAGTGGAACAGTATACGGATGCTTGCTTTCCGTAGAACTATAACCAAACCAAACAAGTCCGAAAGTAAGGATCATGAAGGCCCAGCCAAGTTTGGTATCCACTGGATCAATCATATCCTCATCCCCGTATGCCAATAGTACACGACTACGTGGTAAGAACATCGGACGAGCAACAAATATGCCAATCCAAACACACCCGAGAACCATCCATATAGAATGCCAAATCACACCATTGGCATGATTGAAGGTTTCTGAATCAATGGTATCCCCTGTCAACAACTTGATCGGGTTCTTAAAGTCAGCCCAGTCGCCTGAGATGCTCATCCAAGAACCTGGTCCAGCAATTGGTCCAGCATCCTTAACGTTTACCATAGCATGTATATGGTGACGTCCTGGAATACGAGCTTTCAGTCGAGCTACAAACTTATAATCTCGACCAATTTCCAGTGGTCCCGCAATAAATGCTGGTTCACCGTTTAGCGTTACGCTTAAACGAACAAATACTGGACTTGGGCTACCTATGTTGAAGAAAGCACGGTGTGGTTTACCAACTGCAGCCGGCCAATCTTCTGCTAGGTGAAACTTACCCTGCATAATAGCCACTTCGTTGACTTTAGTTGCTTTGCCACCCTTCGATTCTTCACCCCACTCTACGTCATACCACTGAATGGTACGCATACGCAGGAATGGTTCCTGTGAACGTTCACCATGAGCAGCTACAGGAGCCACATCAGTGACTAGAGCGATAGCTAGTGTCGCCATTCCAGCGAGTCCAAGGACGAATCCTTTAAATAATTTATTAGTTTTCATTATTTTATAGTCTCCGGAAATCCTTCTTCACCAAAAGCGGTAACATCTTCTTTTTCTGAGATGCGACCTCTAGCACCTTTAACGTAATAGAACGATGTGCAATAGAACCTTCCTAGGTACCACCATACAACGAACATTAGCATTGATACAAAAGCAGCAAAGAATGCCGCAATTACCGTAGTATGACCACCGAAGGTACGTAGTGATCCTTGCTCGATTAAACGAACATACTCAGGTGTACCAGTACGAACATAAAGGAAACCAGTGTAATCAGCCAATGATAGCAATACACCTTCAACTACTAACGGAAGGTGAGTTGGTCCAAAGATCGGCCAGTTACCTGGATAGAACAATAGCCCAAATGCTCCGCCACCAAATAGTGCTGTAATCATCCAGTTACGAGTCAACAATAGACATGTGTCCATGATCAGCGCACCAGGAATCATTGTGGATGGCAATACAAAGTTGATCGGATAGTGTGACCACCAGTAGAAACCCCAGTAGCGAGTTAACCATTCACCAACAAGCAAGCAAACAACACAAAGTGTTGCGCCGAATGGCTGGCGGTAATTTACCCAGAGGTAATACATGATAGTTGAACAATAGGTTATTCCTACAATAGGAGTAACAACCGGCCACCATTGACGATCTTTCCAGTCAAGCCAGAAATCCCAATCGCCTGCAAGTAGCATGAAATGCATGTGGTATGTACCCACTAAAAGTATGCATAAGATCGGAAAGTAAATCAGATCTATATGCCTGGACATGCTCACCGCTTCCGGTGGCATCTTTGCCAGCTTTATAATTTTTTCTGTTTGAAATATTGCCATTTTTCCCCCTTCAGGTACGTCGTATGTTCTTAAACATAAAAATAATAAACCGTTTCTTCTCTTAACTATTTACTTGCTGGTCACCTGACCCTGCTCTCTAATGAGAGCAGGGGGGTGTGATAGAAGGATATAGTTAAAGATCAGAACCAGTTGTTAGGGTTTGATCCTGTTATTCAGAATGATAGGATCAGAATTGTTCCAGATCACATCAGTCAGATTGGAATAACGAGTAATTATCTGTGCTGCAACCCCGCCTGCGAACAGACCAGACCAACCCAGAATTACAAATCCCCAATGCAATGGTGCACTGAATAGTTCTTCCATGAACCAGAAAGCATGTCCCCATTCGTTAAGACCAACGTTTGGCAGAATCATCAGTGGACCGGCAATCGCAAATACTAAAGGAAACGATGTGCCTCTGCTGTACTGTGGTAAACGGGTTATAGCGTAAAGATAGCTAGAGATTCCGCAAACAATGTACATTGGGAAAGAACCATAAAATACTACGACATGACTAGGTGTGAAACTAGTATCGCGTATGATTACCTGATGCCATGAAGCATCTTGCTCGGTGAAGAAGCTACCGCCCCAATACACACCGAATAGGTATACGCCTAACCACATCATCCAATAGAAATAGCGTTTGATTTCTAGTTTTGGATCCAGGTTATCCAATTGTTCTTTGGTATCCCTTGTCTTCCAGATCCAGCCCCAAGCAATCAATGCAAAGGTAGGCATTACTGTCATGTGAACGCGCCATAGACCCATCCAGACTTTTTCAAATTCAGGCTCCATCGAATCCATGCCATGTGAATAAGCAAAAGTCCGTTGGTACCAAATCCAGAAGCACGCTACCAATAGCATAAGTGCCATGCCAAATTTATACCACCTTGAGTCATACCAAAGTGACTGATCCCAGGAGCCAGAAGATGCTTTGGCTGCTGTTCCAGTTGAACCATATGTTGTTGCCATGATAGTTTCTCCTATTCAAATAAATATAAAAACCATTTGCCTCTTTTTATATGGGCAAGTGTAGCTCTTGATAATTAACGGAGGCTTTTGACTCACTATTGAGACTTTTACTCTTCTCGATGACGATCAATGATGCTAGGTTAGCTGATTGAGTAGCTATAAGTCAAGAAGTCTGATGGGTGAATTGGCTGGCTATACTGATGTATAGATAGTTCTAGAAGCAATCTTATTTTAGGTAAATGTGTTAATTTTGTATTGAATATATATAATTATTTGATTTTATAGAGTATTTTTTGTGAGATGGTGGCTATAAGGTATGGTTTTCCCCTTTCATACATAGATCATTATGTATGGCATACATAACAATTTTTGATTATTAATTACACTACATTAAGCTTCCTTAAAAAAATTTAATATGCAAATTATTCGCGTTGCTCTTGATGTTCCAGTGAACACCCTGTTTGATTATATTGCACCAGATGCAACGGCTCAGCATATTGGTGTTCGGGTGCAGGTTCCATTTGGAAGAAAGATGGTAATCGGAGTAATTATTGAGGTAGCTTCTGATTCATCCTTTTCAAAGGGGAAGCTTAGATCTGCTAAGTATATTTTTGAGGATATCCCGCCATTACCAAAAGCATTATTGGATCTTTCTAAATTTTGTAGTGAATATTATCACTATCCCCTTGGGGAGATAGTGATGAGTGGGTTGCCCACTAGACTACGAGATTCTAAGCCATTTGTAGAAAAGCCTCAGGTTCCATTTCAGTATCACATCACAAATAAAGGGCAGCTAGTTGATACAGCTCTAATTTCTAAGAGAAGCCTTCTTAAGCGCCGCCTTTTAACTTTATTTAGGGAATCCAGGGTCATTAATTTAATTGAAATAAAACAACTTTCAGCTGGGGCAGTTAAAGTATTAAAAGAATTTTTGGAATTAGGGTGGGTGGAAGAATCTGTTTCGGAGCTTAGAATAAAAAATGATGTAGAGCCCGTTCTTAGGAAAGAGCAAGCGATTGTTGTCAATGACATTGCTGCTGAAATGAATCAATTCAACACGTGGCTATTGCATGGTATTACCGGTAGCGGGAAGACGGAAATATATATGCGATTAGTTGCACTGCAGTTGCTTCAAGGGAGGCAAACATTGGTATTAATACCTGAAATTAGCCTGACTCCACAGCTAGAGAAAGTTTTTCGTGCGCGCTTTCCAGC
>JGI26262J51727_1001524_pt1 | contig 10708 bp, 10 predicted proteins | sample SaaInlV_150m_DNA_3_FD_51727 | JGI IMG/M metagenome (IMG submission 51727)
TACTCAAGCAACACCATGAGGCAATTCTACAGGCGCCACCCGGCGCAGGTAAAACCACCCTTGTTCCTCTGGCACTGGCAGAAGAGCCCTGGCTAAAGCAAAAGAAAATATTGATGCTGGAGCCACGCCGCATCGCAACCCGCGCAGCGGCGCACCGTATGGCGGATCTGCTTCAGGAACCTGTGGGCCAGACCGTCGGATATCGAATGCGACTTGACACCCGGGTTTCGTCTCACACCAAAATCGAAGTGATTACAGAAGGTATCCTCACCCGGATGCTTCAAGAGGACCCCTCCCTTGACGACGTGGGGCTGGTTATTTTTGATGAGTTTCATGAACGTAGCCTGGACGCAGACCTGGCGCTTGCGTTGTGTCTGAAAGGGCGATCTCTATTCAGGGAGGAAGATCCACTTAAAGTATTAATCATGTCGGCAACGCTCGACAGCCATAAGCTGGAACAACTCACCAGGGCACCCGTTGTCCGGAGCGAGGGGAAACAGTATCCGGTCGACCTGGTCTACGGTAAACCCAGCGAACCTCGAGACTCAATCAATGACAAGACTGTCGCGGCAACCTTAAAGGCACTGACTGACCACCCCGACAGCAGCATTTTGGTATTCCTTCCCGGCCAGGGCGAAATCAGGAGAGTGGCAGACTCGCTTACGACCGAGCTGCATAATAGAAAAATCAGCGGAGTTCACCTGCGACCTCTTTATGGCAATCTTTCCCTGGAAGCACAACAAGACGCCATCGCACCAGTCCCAAAACCCGGCGAAAGGAAAGTCGTACTGGCAACCAACATCGCAGAAACCAGCTTAACCATCGATGGCGTGGATATTGTCATCGACACGGGTCTAGCCAGGGAACCTGTCTTCGATCCAACAACGGGNATGACACGGCTTCACACACGCAAAATTTCCCAGGCATCTAGCACACAACGGATGGGCCGAGCCGGCAGACTGCGCCCCGGGAAATGTTATCGGCTCTGGTCAAAAAGCCAACAGGATCAGATGGCTCCTCATNCAACACCAGAGATATTAAGCGCCGACCTCACACCGGTAGCACTGCAACTTCTGAAATGGGGGATAAATGACCCGATGGAACTCGCCTGGCTGGATCCACCAGGAAGCGGCCCCTGGTTGCAGGCAGTATCGTTGCTGGTAAGGCTCGGCGCGATCGTAAAGGGAGCTAACGGACTGCAGCTAACCGACCACGGTACCCAAATGGCCGGCCTTGCNGTNCACCCTCGCCTCGCACATATGCTGATCTGTGGACAATCGATTGGCCATGCCGACACAGCCAGCCTCATTGCCAGCATCCTGTCAGATCGCGACCCATTGGGCCGGGACACTCCCGACATGAACGAGAGAATTGACATCCTGCAAGGAAAATCAAAATGTCCGAATCAACATCGTGGCTGGTTTCGCCGCACCCATCAGCTCGCCGAAATATTTTCCACGCAAATCAAACAACTCGTCACGGCCACAGCGACAAACCTGATTAACCCCGATCAGGTATCAGGCTATCTAATCTCCTGCGCCTACCCTGATCGGATTGCCAGACACCGACACGCTGGTGGCTTTCAATTATCGAATGGCCGGGGAGCAAGCATCCCGGGGAACCATGGCCTGGGACATTCCAGATGGCTAGCCGTCGCTGAGATCGGAGGAATTGCAAGATCAAAAGGCGACATGATTCGATCCGCCGCAACTTTAGATGAAACCCTATTCGAATCTTTACTCTCAGAGCAGGTTACNCACAACACTATTGTTGAGTGGGACAGTAAAACAAAACGTTTCATTGCCGAAGAAAGNCAACANATTGGCGACCTCGTATTAAGCCGCAACAAGCTCTCAAAGGTTCCGGCTGAAGCCAAAAAAGAAGCGCTCATAAAACATGTTCAAACTTCAGGCCTGGAAACCCTACCGTTTACACCGGAGATTCGACAATGGCAGGCTCGCGTTGAACTCGTCCGAGCTAATGCGGGCTATAAAACCTGGCCTGACGTGTCCAGCGAACGTCTGCTGGCTTCCATGAATGATTGGCTTGGCCCCTATCTCGAACCCGTCAACCTGCTAAGTCATTTTAAGAAACTCGATTTAAAATCCATTCTTACAGCGCTACTGACCTGGGAGCAGAATCAACACCTAAATGCACTAGCTCCGCAGCGGTTGCAGGTGCCTTCCGGTTCGAGTTACTCGATTGATTACACAACTACGCCGCCGGTACTCGCAGTAAAGTTGCAGGAGATGTTTGGATGTGTTGATACACCAGCAGTCCTCAACGGCCAGATACCGCTCACNGTNCATCTGCTATCNCCCGCNGGCAGACCACTGCAGGTCACCCAGGACTTGGCCGGATTCTGGCAAACTTCCTACCAGGAGGTCAGAAAGGAAATGAAAGGGCGCTATCCAAAACATCCGTGGCCGGAAGACCCTCAAAACGCCGCACCAACAAGAAGAACAAAACCAAGGCAAGGGGGTTAGAATGACCATCCAAAATAATAACAAGAGCCAACCATGCTGACCCTCGGGCAAACCTACATCTTGCGCGTATCAAAACTGACTGATCAGGGCGCCTATATGGACGGGGAAAACCTGGGTGAAATCCTGTTGCCAACTAAACATTGTCCACCCGGCCTGGAGGTAGACAGTCACCTACCCGTTTTCCTTTATCAGGATTCTGAAACCCGACTCATCGTCACGACGCAAAACCCCAAGGTACAGGTTGGGGAATTCGCTTACCTGAAAGTGGTCGCGAACACAGATTACGGTACTTTTATGGACTGGGGTCTGGATAAAGACTTGCTGGCACCTTTTGGCGAGCAACACAGGCCAATGGAGGTGGACCGATCTTATCTGGTGTACGTCTATTTGAANAATGCTGATGGCAGAATCACCGCTTCGTCCAAAATAGAAAAGTTCATTGACGACCAAGCACCACACGACTTCGAACCGGCTCAACAGGTTGACCTTATCATTGCTAACAGCACCGATCTGGGATTTAAGGCCATTATCAATCACAGCCATTGGGGACTACTGTACAAAGATGAGGTAAACGAACGGCTTAGTTTTGGCCAATCAAGACGTGGCTTCATCAAATTTGTGCGACCCGATGGCAAGATTGACCTGGCCCTCAAGCAGGAACAAGAAACACGAGACCAACACACCATGACNGTTGTTAATTACCTCAAGGGGCACGATGGATTTGCAGCCGCTCATGACAAAACAGATCCTGCGAAAATCCAGNAGCTTTTCGGTATGAGTAAAAAATCCTTCAAAAAAGTCATCGGCGGNCTCTACAAACAGCGTATTATTAAGATTCAACCTGATGGCATTCGCCTCAACAATCAGGGCGTCAAACCAAAAACAAACGGGACTTAACCATTAACAACAACGACATTCTCCGCCGACTTCGCTATTCATTTGATTTTAACGATTCGAAAATGATCACCGTCTTCTCACAAGCTGACCTGGCAGTAAGCCGCAGCCAGGTCAGTAACTGGTTAAAAAAGGACGACGATCCCGAGCAGCAGCCATGCGATGACAGAATTTTGGCCTGCTATCTAAATGGCCTTATCAACGAGATGCGCGGCAAGAAAGATGGTCCCCNGCCGGAACCGGAAGACAAACTCAACAACAACATTATCTTCAAGAAACTCAAGATAGCGCTTAACCTGAAGGCTGAAGACATATTAAGAGTGATGGCACTTGTCGATTTTAAGATAAGCAAGCATGAACTCAGNGCGTTTTTCAGAAANAANGGNCACAAGCATTACAGAGAGTGCCAGGAACAAATCCTGAGAAATTTTCTTCATGGTATTCAGGTCGAATACCGAGACGTGACAGAAGAAGAAGGCCCACCAGCCTAGCTAAGCGAAAGACCTGCTCATCAAATCTATAGAGAAATTAGCGCGAGGTTCGTCAATATCAGATACAGCCCACTCGCCCAGATCGTACAGGCAAGAAGGTCGCAAACAAAAAACGTCCGCCAGGGCATCCCCGAAACCCCCGCAACAATCGGTGTCAGAGACCGTAGCAGTGGCACAAGCCTTCCGACGCATATCCCGATGGACGCTGATTTTTCTATCTGAGTTTGTATCTTGGCTCGTGTCTTTACCCTGTTTTTCAACCAAGTCATGTGCCAAACCCGGCCACCCATTAGACGACCGACAAAATACCCGCTGTGATCCCCTAACAGTGCGCCAGAAAAACCCAGCAACAAAATCGCAGAGAGCGAGGCTGAGTCTGATGTATAAAGCAGAGTGCTTGTAGACAGGAGGAAGACCCCGGAGACGAATAGCCCTATCCCTGGACAAGATTCGAGGAAGGCCAGCGTGGGCACGAGATATATCAAGTTTGCGGGTGGCGCAGATAGCCAGCCGTTAATCGTATCTAACACGCCCATCGCACCTATCTCAAAAATTCAGCGCGCGTTCTGTGGTCTTCCTTAAATTGTCCACCGAGTGCAGTGGTTTGCGTCGTGGAATTTGTGTCCATTACACCACGTGACTTCACGCAGTAATGGGTGGCATCTATCGTCACTGCGACATCATCGGTTTCAAGTAAAGTTTGCAGTGCAACGAGAATCTGCTGCGTCAGGCGCTCCTGAACCTGGGGCCGTTGCGCAAAGAACCGAACAATTCGGTTTATTTTGGACAAACCAATGATTTTGTTATTGGGGATGTAAGCGACTCTGGAGGCACCGTCGATCGTCACAAAGTGGTGTTCACAGGTACTGATCACGCTGATGTTGTCGACTTTCACCATTTCCTCGACGCCCATCTTATTGTCGATAACGGAAATCTTAGGAAAGTTGCTGTAGTCCAAACCTCCGAACAGCTCATCGACATACATTTTGGCAATTCGGTGGGGCGTTTCAGTCAGGCTGTCATCTCTCAAATCTAACCCTAGGGTTGTGACAATGTCCGTCATTGAGGATTTTACAAGACTATATTTTTCGTTGCGCGAGAGGCCGTTGTCTATCATCGGCGTTTCCAGGCCTCTTTCAACCAATGCCGCTTTGACCAGTTTTGCCTCCGGCGAGCAGTCCCCTGGCAAAAGATAAACACTCTTACCAAAACTTTCTACAGTAGCGCTCATGCTATTTCCTTTTCGTCTTGATACTTATGGATTTGTCTAGGTTTTACGCAAATACCAAGAAAAAAGATCAGCATGGAAAAATATAGTTGGCCGGCGATACCGTCCGCTATAGTAGGTTAACTTGGAGTGAAACTGAGGAACGGGTTCAGGACTCGCTTTATCCCCGTCAGCCTTATTGGTGCTTCCAGCACCGACAGGCAAATACATTCTTGGTTACGAGCGGCGAAAGGCCTATGGGTGTCTCCTGCTTCTCTTACAAGAAAATCCCCTGGCTGGTACACCCCGTCTTCATCTGAGAAGCTTCCAGTCAACACGACTGTGATTTCTTTACCAAGGTGGTCATGCTCTGGCGCTTTCCCCCCCGCATCAATTCGGTGCAACGCAAGCTCATATTTTTCTTCGCCGACACTTATCCGTGCGACTTTTAATGAAGGAGACAATCTCCGCCAATCAAGCTCCCCGTCAGGCAACAGTCGTTGCACGAACTCAGGTAGTTCGGCAGAAATAGTGTCACTGCACTGACGCTGCGGCTCATCCGAGGGNTCTTCTTTCACCAATGAGTCCAAACTTGCAATGACCCTGTCGAACAATTCATCTGATACCGGAACGGCTTCGGCGGTAGTTAACAACTCGCCGCCAATCTCCCCCAGTGATTCCACCGAATCACTGCACTGCTTACAATATTGCAGGTGGGTTGTGACAGAAATACATGGCGCAACGGATAAAGATCCAGAAACATACTCAACCAGAAGATCCGATTCCGGATGTCTGTTAATCATTAGTTACTTCCCTCTAAAACACCCAGGTCTCCCAGTGGCGCTAATGCTAGTTTCATTTTATTCATGGCCAGTCGGATTCTTGATTTGACGGTGCCAAGTGGCAGGGCCAGCGTATTGGCCACCTGTTGCCCTGATTGGCCCTGAAAATACATCAGTTGCAGTACTTCCGCCTGCTCCACGGGTAGTTGACTCAGTTGTTCGGAAATCAGCTTTTTTGTCCTGATATGGGACAGAGAAGACAGCGGTGTTGGNTTTTCTCGNTCGTCNTACAGNTCTTCTGCGTTAAGTAAATCAGGGTTTTGCCTGTTCTGCTTTCTGAGCCAATCTATTCGAGTATTTCGNGCTATCGTATAGATCCATGTACTCGCAGAAGCCTGTGAAGACGAGTAAGAAGCCGCTTTTCGCCAGACCTTTATCATCGTTTCCTGAACGAGTTCTTCCGCGTTCTCCGGGGTCACGCCCCCGCTCTTGATCAAAAACGCTTTCAGAAAAGGCGAGAAGTGCTTGAAAAGAGACTGGAAGGCGCCCCTGTCCTGGCTCCTACCGACTCTTTCAATGCATTCGTTCCAGTTTTCTGCTTCGGTAGCCAATGTTCGGCCTATTGTTCGTTTGAAATTCATGATAACGGGTACTTAGTGTCCTTAACAGATAATACGCAGGCCTTTGGAACATGGATCACCAAGGCGCTAACCGGTCGCGAGCAAAACCTTTCGCCGCTCTGGGAACTGGATCAACCCCCGGTCGTAGCCCAACTGAACAGCCATCTCAATAAGCAACTCGAGGTGCTCCCTCGGAAGATCGGGGTCCCGTGACATTATCCAAAGGTAATCTCGCTTCTTGCGCCCAATAATAGTGGTTTGATAATCGGGGTCGAGATAAACCACCCTGTAATCAGCTTTAATGGGCCAGATAAACTGCATTCCCCAAACTGCATTATTAGAGTCCGGCTGAATATACCCTGTCGCTTTGAGCTCTCTTTCAGCGCCATTTCTCGGGTTAATAAAGGAGAAACTGGTATCGACCGTACCGTCTTCATTCAATGTATAGCGCTCGATGGGGTTAATAGCGCCGCGTTCCGGGAATGTCGGGATATTGGCCAAGACGTGCCAGTCACCCATAAATTTATTGATGTCCACGTAGGATACTGTCTGCATTGGCTCTCTCGGTTGATGGGTGCAGCTTGCGACTAGCAGGGTGCTGATTACTATTAAGGTTTTGATCGTTATTGCGTTCATGCGCGGTTTTACGTGACGGGATAGGTTACGGATCAATCAGATGCGAATCCTACTCGGTGAATCTCGGTTGAAAGGACTGAAAGGACCCTCCAAATTTATACCGGTTCCTCGCCGATGCATTGCCACGTGACTAGCAAAGAAGCCCTCGTTAAACTAAAACAAAATTAACAGCTCGAGTAAAAACTGTGGAACTAGCACTTACGAAAGAAGAACTAGCCTTTCGGGAAGAAATTCGGTCATTGCTTAAAGACGAACTGACGCCGGAAATAATGGCAGGTAACAAAAACTCCACAACGTCGCTCGGGGACAATGATGCTGCGATGGCATGGCAGGCAATACTCCACAAGCGAGGATGGGCGGGCGTTGCCTGGCCAAAAGAATTTGGCGGGCCTGGCTGGACCTCCAATCAGCGCTACATCTTTAACAGCGAGTGCGAAAAAGCCGGTGCCCCCAAGTTAATTCCACTTGGTTTACGTATGCTGGCGCCAGTCATTTTTCGCTATGGCACCAAAGAACAACAAAACCATTACCTGCCAAAAATGCTTTCTGCAGAGCACTACTGGTGCCAAGGCTATTCCGAACCTGGCTCGGGCTCCGATCTTGCCAGCCTGAAGACGCGAGCCATAAAGGATGGCGATGAATACATCGTCAATGGGACAAAAATCTGGACCACTCATGCGCAGTATGCAGATCATATTTTTTGTCTGGTTCGAACGAACACTGACGTTAAGAAGCAAGCCGGTATCAGTTTCCTGCTGATAAAGATGGACAGCCCAGGCATTAGCGTCGAACCCATCATCACCCTCGCAGGTGATCACGAAGTCAATCAAGTATTCTTCGACAACGTTCGAGTGCCTATCAACAATCTGGTCGGACCCGAAAATGAAGGCTGGAATGTCGCCAAGTATCTCCTTGAGTTTGAACGCGGCGGTAGCTCAGTCTCCACACGACTGAAAGTAGACATGGCTGAACTAAACATTATGCTGCGCGACTTGCCAGAAGAACACGAACTAAGAAAGCGCACCGCCATAACGAATATCGAAGTTGCCGCGCTCTCTCAAATGGAAACGGACATGCAGGCCAAGGTTGCTTCAGGCAAAAATCCCGGCGCAGGGTCTTCACTGATGAAGATGATGGCAAGTTCTCTTGGCCAACAAATCGCCACCCTGCAGATGGAAGCAAAAGCCAATTACAGCATTCCCCATAACAATCGACTATTACTCGAGGGAAAAGAGACCATCGGCAGAGAACAGGACCAGACCGCCACTGCGGGTTACCTGAACGCACGAGCTTCGTCCATTTTTGGTGGGGCAAGAGAAGTTCAGAAAAACATCATCGCCAAGTCAGTACTCGGGCTATGAGGCCAACCCTTCATCGATGTGTCGCTGGATCATGATGTCATGCTGGNGTATATGCATATCCTGGTAGTTTGCGAACTGCACCAGATTATTACCTGAAGTTTTCAACCCCTCCTGCACGTATGGCAGGTTTTCCATATCCAGTTGATAAATTTCCATAATCGCGCTGTCTACATCGCGGCCATTCGGGCGCCATCGATAAACACGGGTTGGCGTCATACCACCCCACACCGAAAAGTTTAGGAACAGGTTGTAGAGGATGGAGCCCAGCATCTCAGCATCTGAATATTTTTCATAATCATGACCGTTGTGTGCCCGCAAATTGTCCCTGACNNTCTGCGCGATATATCGTCTTGTTGGACGAACAAACGCTAAAGACGGCATTACTTCATCTCAACGAACTCGATNTGGGGCTAGTACAAATCAACCACATTAAGTGATTAGCCATAATGAATTAAAGTAGTATTACGGTGTCTTTTCACCAGAGCACTTTATGAACTCATTTCCACGATCACCCGATGAACTCACCACGGAATGGTTAACAACGACATTGGGATATCCCGTCAATGGATATCAAGTAGTATATTTCAGCGAAGGGACCGGGGTCATGTCCTGGGTCATGCGTATTCTTTTGGATACCGCCGAGGACAAACCGGACTCTCTCATCGCCAAGTTCCCCTCCTCTTCCATTGTCAACCGCGAGGGTGCTCAACGTTACAACATGTACGGCCGCGAAGTTAACTTCTATCAGGAAATTTCTGGAAGTGTGGATATCCAAACCCCGAATTGCTACTTCAGCGAATTTGACGAAAGCTCTAACAATTTCGTTATACTGCTGGAAGACCTGACCGAATGGCAGATAGGGGATCAGACAGCCGGTTGCTCACTGGACGAAGCAAAAACATTGATTTCTGCTCTAGCCAGGTTTCACGCCAGCGGTTGGCAACCTCATCAGTTTCCAGACATTCCTTCTCACGGCGGGGCACAACAGATAGACGGTATGCGGAGCACCTACCCGATTGGCTGGCCGGTCGTGCTTGAGCAATTTGGCGATCTGATCCCTGAGTCAATCAGAAGCGCCGGTGAAAGTATCCCGCTACACATCGAAAGTCTGTTGACGACCATGTGTCAGGATCCGGTATGCCTGACCCATGCAGACATGCGCCTGGATAATATATTTTTTAAAGAGGGCGAGATCGCGGTCGTTGATTGGCAGTCGATTTGTACCTCTGCCCCCGAACAGGATCTTGCCTATTTTATTACTCAGAGTGTCCCAGAGGCCGTTAGAAAGCAGGAAGACCTGGTCGCCTTTTACCACGCAGAACTGACCCGGGCTGGTATTAGCTACGATCTCGACCAGTGCCGTGAGCGTTACAAGGTTAGCGCACTCTACCTGATCTGCTATGCCGTGGTCATCGCTGGAACACTGGATCTGGGTAATGAGCGCGGCAAACTCCTGGGGCAGACTATTATCAAAAACACTTTCGCTGCACTGGTAGATCTGGACGCGTTCTCGCTGCTGGACGACTAACACGACTGGCAACAATCTGAAGACAGGAATTCAGCCTTATGGATCTGGAACTCGACGGCAAGAAAGCACTCATCTCGGCAGGTCACAAAGGGATTGGGCTTCACATTGCGACAAGACTCCTGGAAGAAGGCGCGGAGGTCAGTTTCTGCTGTCGCAAAAAAGACGATCTTGATTCCGCTGTTACTAAATTATCTGCGACAGGCAGGGTCCGTGGTTACCTCTGCGATTTTTCTGATCCCGAGAAAGTTAAAGCATGGGTCAACGATGCGGGAAATGCTATGGACGGCATCGACATATGCATCGGCAATGCCAGCGCAAGTAGCCAACACGGTGAAGGCCCTGATCCCTGGCGAGCGAGTTTTGATGTAGATCTTCTAGGCACTGCAATGTTTTTTGAGGCGGCAAAGCCCTTTCTCCTGGATTCAACGGCTGCTTCGATCATCCAGATTGCGACTATCACCGCCATCGAGCACCACGACGTCCCCATTAACCCGAGCTATGGTGCCACCAAGGCCGCGACGATCAACCTGATCGCACAACTGGCACAACGCTGGGGTGGCGAGGGTATTCGCGCCAATACCGTCTCACCCGGACCAATACTCATTAAGGATGGACGATGGGATGACATTCGCTCAAGGCTGCCTGACCTCTACGAAAAGGATCGACTGCAGCATCCCAGCAAACGTATGGGTACTGGTGACGA
>JGI26262J51727_1001527_pt1 | contig 10696 bp, 10 predicted proteins | sample SaaInlV_150m_DNA_3_FD_51727 | JGI IMG/M metagenome (IMG submission 51727)
GCTGATGACGATGTAATTTTTACTGCCGCGGGTGATTTAACAACTGCTAATGGAAATATAACAGTCTCAGCAGATGATGACTCTACATCTGATGCAGCATCCGGAGGAGCGCTAACCATGGTAGATGGAACAGTCTTTAATAGTAGTTCCGGAACTATTACAGCATCAGCNGATGAGGATATAACNATTGGCCAAATGACCACAACAAGCTCATCNACATCAGCAATAAAGCTAAGCTCCGTTAGTTCTAATATTCTTGATGGAGACACCGATGGCAGTAATGATCTTACCGCTGCCAGTGGAACAGTTTATATCGCAGATGCAGAACTATTTGGCAGTGCTAGTAATGCACTTGAAGTTTCTGCGTCTTCCACCAACACAAGTGGAGTAACAACTGTAACTGTAACCAGCACTGCTGACACTACACTCAGTGGATCCACCGAAACAGTTGGTGATACCTCAGTTGGTCAAACAGTTAGCATTGCAAGCGGATTGGATAAAAGTGTTTCAAAAANAATTCTCACACCGTCAGGAACAGCATCTAAGAATATATCACAATCAATTAATACAGGATCTGCTGGGCCAGGGCCTATTGTCGTAGATGTGTTTTCTGAAAGCTTCGAACTAATTAAAGTAGAAGGAGGAAGTCCAGACCTGGCTTCCTCAATTGAGAAAATGGATAATGTTTGGTCTGGAGAATCTAAAACTCCAGCCAACACATCAAACGGGCAAAGCTCCTCTACCGAGGAAGAAGGTTAATAGATTAAAAATCTCCATCTTTGATTCTAAATACATCAGGATTCTCTGGCTTTTCTATGTATGAAAGAGTAAGCGCTATATTATCCCCAACTTTCCCGTCCTTGTTTTTGGGATTATTTAATAATAAACGTGCCGCCCTGCCCTTTTGATCTTTACCTTGAAAAACCAAGATAGTCCTTCTCCAAGCTGAGCATTTAAAGCAAATCCATTTTTACGATATCTTTTCTGAGCAAAATAATTTCGTAATTGATTTGCGGTCGAAACAACTTTCTCAGCTTTAGGTTTCTTCTCAACAGGCCTTCCCCAAACAACATTTACATGAATTAATTTTTTCGACTTATATCCAAGGATATAAAAAACCTTAGAGGATCCACTCCCAGCTAACAAGTCTTTAACATTTATGGAAAGAGTAATTGTTTTTTCGTTAGAATTCACAACACGAGAAACACCCTTACCTTTAATTTTAAAATCTTTTTTAACTGCCTTGAGCACAGCGCTTTCATTAAACCCAAACTTTGCAGAACGAAAACCATCAATATTAGCCCATTCTTGAGAAGTACCGGTGTCAAGAGATTTGGCTGCTTCCGCGACTGTTAAAAATAAAGTTAGGCTAACTAAAAATAAAGCAACCTCCAATAATTGTTTTATTGATTTGACTCTAGGCATCGACATCTTCTCCTGTGGTATAAAAAAATATACTTTATAAAGTCTACAAAAAATAAACCTGCAACCAACTAATCTTTTACTTCACTAAAGGAATTTCCTTTTCTCCTGCATCGTAAAACTCCTTCAATATTTCTTCCTGAGTCTCACGATCCACGGCCGCATATATACGAATCACATCAAATTGCCTGGTTTGCTGGGTGCGAATCAACTGCATACGCATAAGCTCTAAAATGGCTAAAAAAGTAACTATCACTTCTTGCTTTGTATTAAGAGTCGTAAAAAATGAATCGAAGGTAACGCTCTCAGACGCATTTAATATTTCTAAAATACCACCAATACGATCAGAAACCGAAAGAGTAGTAACTTTAATCTCATAATTTTTTTTGAAAGATTTTTCTTTGAGAACCTTTTGAAATGCGGTTAACAGATCGAATACGTTAGCCTCAATCAACAATTCTTGTTCAGAGTTGTCCAACACGACTTCACCTGTGCGGGTAAATAGTTGTTGCTGGTTATATTCCTTTTGCCTCAACTCAAATGCCGCTTCCTTATAACGCTGATATTCAAGCAGGCGACGCACCAGTTCTGCACGCGGATCCTCTCCTGCAGCGGCTAAAGCATCCTCTTCGGTTTCCGGAGTTGGAAGAAGTGTTCTGGATTTTATTTTTGCAAGCTCAGCAGCCATGACCAAGTACTCACCTACCATTTCCAAGTTTATTTCACTTAAAAGGTCAAGGTAGGTCAAATATTGTCTGGTGACTTCTGCAATGGGAATGTCATAGACATCCATTTTCTGCTCTTTAATAAGATGGAGCAGCAGATCTAAAGGTCCTTCAAAAACATCTAGGTTACATTGATAGTTCATAAAATCACATCACTTCATATATTTGAGAAAAAATTATCATCCAAAGCGCCTAATTGAAATTATAATTTCTCATAAAATCAAACCAAAAAATCACAAGTCGCCCCAACGATTTTGAAGAATAGAAATCGCAGCAAGAGGAGCCGTAACTGTTCTTAACAAACGTGGCCCTAGTGAAACTGACTGAAACCCATATTTTCTTGAAATCTCAACTTCCGTAGAGGAAAAACCTCCTTCAGGCCCAATAAGAATCGCTACAGAATTAAGTTGATCGCTATGTAACAAATCCTTAATCCGTAGTGATAGTTCTTCTTCCCAAAAAATAAGCTTTAGATCGGATTCACGATTAACAAGGCAAAAATCTTTAACTGTGGTTGATTTAGGTCCAATATCAGGAACTCTACTCCTTCCACATTGTTTGGATGCTTCTCTAGCAATTCTACTCCACCGATCTATTTTTTTGCAGCATCCTCTGGAGATAATTTTGTTATACATCGACTTGCACTAACTGGCACAACTTTATCAACTCCCAATTCAACTGACTTACGCACAATACCATCAAAACCGGTTCCCTTCACCATTCCCTGCCCTAGGCAGATCCTTAAGGGGGACTCACAATTACTCGCATCTTCTTTTAAAAAAATGGTACTTTCAATTAGATCCCGCCCAACAACCGTAAGGTTAACTGTATAACAATTCCCTAGACCATCTAAAACCTGAACGCGATCTCCTCCCTTAAGGCGAAGCACTGTACGTATATGCGGTACGTCAGTACCTCGTAAAATCACTTTATCATCTGTAATATTTTCAGGTGCAGTAAAAAACCGGTGCATATTTAATTTGCAATTTCAAGGGGTTCTATCACAAGTAACTCTGACAAACTAGTGATTTGGTAGTGTGGGGTAATATTTTCGACTAATTCAGAGAGATCGCGATTCAACCAAGCTGTCTGCATTCCTACCGAACTGAGCCCCCACCACATCAGTTTTCAAGTCATCGCCAACAAAAAGAATATTTTCTGCATCTAAATTCATCCTTGAAATCGCTGCATTGAAGATAGATGGATGAGGTTTACGATAAGGTGTACTTGAAGAAAAAATTGCAAACTCAAAATATGTACTTAATCCTGTCCGACACAACTCCTCCTCTTTAATAAATTGAGGGTTAGTGGTATTGGATATGATACCCATGCGTATTCCTGATTCTTTGAAGTATTTCAAGGTGCCCATCACATCAGGATAAACCCGCCTGACGCCATGAATAACTTTATAATAAACCGTTAATATATCTTTCCAAGAGGATCTTTTCTCAATCTCAATACCATGTTTAAAAAAAAGATACCGCAAAACTGTTTCAAAATTTGCCTCCCGGTGAGTTTGACGTGATTCTTTAATCAACCCATAAAAAAGGTCTTGGTACTCACTAAAAATTAATTCAAATTCTGGCAATTTAACATCTTTTTTTTTTAAAAAATTCATCAACTCTAAAAAAGCCACCCGGTCATCCTCACGAACCAAATCAACCAGTGTGTAGGCCCAATCAAACAATATCGCTTTATATGGAAAATTCAATAGAAGGGTGTGCTTTCAAAATTGAGTAGGCAGTAAGAATAAACATCATACCAAATAACTATTTGACAAATAAAGGTATATATCTAAAGGTCCAATAAAAAAATTAATAATGTTAAATTGATTTTATAATAGAATGGATTTAGTTATTTCTAATCAAAATATTACGATAAGGCATAGATCTATAAAAAATAACCCCTGGAGCTAACGTAGGTTTTATTTTGCACGGATGACAATTCCATTGATCATTACTTTATATTTCATGGACATATGTCGCTAAAGAACTAAGCTAATACCACAAAAGATAAAGATTCTTCATTAAACCAAAGTGCGTGAGACTAAAATTTAAACTACTATTAGATTCTCTAAACTATTCTCAGTATGACAAAGAACATCTGGATTTCATCTGCTTGGCTAAGCGTGTAAATTGTAAAAAATGAATAAAAAAAATCTAACATTTACTCTTACGATCACTTTTTTGTTATTTTTTGGTAGCCCTTCAATTGCCGTGATTGATGAATACCAAGATGCTGTGGACGCTTACAATAGAGCAGATTATAAAACTTCGTACCAGTTAATGATTCCATTGGCTGACAAAGGATTTGCTCAAGCTCAATACAACTTAGGGGTAATGTACGAAAAGGGAAATGGGGTCAAGCAAAATCACAGAAAAGCAAAGAAATGGTTTAGTCTTGCGGCAGACCAAGATCATGCAAAAGCAGTAGAAAAATTAAATTCACTCTCAAAGGAAAAGGTTATAAATAAATCGAAAGATACTCCTAAAGGGTTGGTTGATAATTCTTTTAACCTAAATGCTGAGAATTTTCAAGATGGACTAAATGCATTGAACAAGGATGATTATAAGACCACGCATCAGTTGCTTTTACAGTTAGCAGAACAAGGTATTGCTAAAGACCAGTATAACCTGGGACTGATGTACGCGAAAGGAAAGGGTGTGGTAAAGGATTATAGTAAAGCGATTAAATGGTGGACGCTTGCTGCAGAACAAGGTAATGGAAAAGCCCAAACCAATTTAGGGTGGGTGTATGAGAAAGGGAAAGGTGTACCAATAGATGTTGAAAAAGCAACGAAATGGTATCAACTTGCCTCAGACCAAGGGATTGCTAAAGCACAAGACAAATTAAATTTATTCTCAAAGGAAAAGATAGAAAATAAAACCCAAGATTCTTCTAAAGGGTTGACTGACAATTCATTTTATTTAAATGCTAAAAATTTTCAAGACGGACTAAATGCATTTAATAAGGAAGATTTTGAGAGTGCACATCAGTTGTTTTTACAGCTCGCGGAACAAGGTGTTTCTAAAGCTCAGTACAATCTAGGACTGATGTACGCTAAAGGAAAGGGTGTTGTAAAGGATGATAGTAAAGCGATTCAGTGGTGGACCCTTGCTGCAGAACAAGGAGATGGCAAAGCCCAAACCAATTTGGGGTGGGTGTATGAAAAAGGGAAAGGTGTACCAATAGATGCTCAAAAAGCAGCGAAGTGGTATCAACTTGCCGCAGACCAAGGGATTGCTAAAGCGCAAGAAAAACTAGATCTAGTTTTAAATAAAAAAAAGGGGGATTTACAAGAAAATACAATTAGCTCTAACGTTAATCCTGCAGGAACGGATACCAGTAGCACTTTTTCTCAGGGAGATGCTTTTGATGGGGCGCGTTACAGTGAGGAAACATCTACTGGAGACGGCGATTATATCAATGATTCAGATCATTTTCATACTGCTTTAAATGCATTCAATAAAAATGAATTTGACATAGCATATCAATTATTTTTTGAGCTTGCAGATAAAGGTGTTGCGGAGGCACAAATTAATTTAGGAATGATGTTTGAGAACGGACAAGGAGTTTTGCAAGATTTTAAGGAAGCAGTCCGATGGTATAGACTTGCAGCAGACCAGGGCCTCACCAAAGCCCAAGAAAAATTAAACTTTCTTCTCAAAAACAAACCGCGGGAAAACCCACAATCAAGCTTCATGGAGTCCGAGAACAATCCTGCCAATATCACCTCTGATGACACCCGTAATGACTTAAGCGCATCGGAAAGTTTTCATACTGCTTTAAATGCCTTCAATAAAAATGAATTTGACATCGCATATCAATTATTTTTTGAGCTTGCAGATAAAGGTATTGCGGAGGCACAAATTAATTTAGGGATGATGTATGAGAATGGACAAGGCGTTTCGCAGGATTTTAAGGAAGCAGTCAGATGGTATCGTCTGGCAGCTGACCAAGAACTTACTAAAGCACAATATAATCTAGGTTTGATGTACGCCCAAGGGAAAGGTGTAGATAAAGACCCTATACAAGCAAGCAAGTGGTACCGTCTTGCGGCGGACCAAGGTTTAATTCAAGCGCAAACCACCTTAGCGTCAATGTATCATGAAGGGGATGGAGTTTTAAAAAATTACGAGGCGGCTAGTAAGTTGTATCGCCTTGCCGCAGAACAGGGGGATGCTGATGCCCAATATAAGCTGGGGTTAATGTATTCCAATGGGGAAGGAATTTCACAGGACAACAAAGAAGCAACGAAGTGGTTCCAGCTTGCTGTAAAGCAAGGTAATACGTTAGCGCAGGAGAAATTGGATGAGATACTAAATCAAAAAAGCTTGTGGAAAAAGATTAAAGATATATTTTGAATATGCTAGGTGAAATTTCTTCAATGCCAGCCTAACATTCATAAACCTCTACGACTAAAGTTTAATAAACTTTCACCTTACAATATCTATTCCCGTCTCTAAATCATTATCTAAACCATCACTGGCCTCTATTTTACTATTAACCCCATCAATTCCATTTCCCTGTTTTTTACGATGTGATGTAAGGCTACCCATAAACGCATCGTGGCATTTATGACAAATCCAACCTTCACCTGAAAAAATCCAGCACTCACCTTCCACCCAATCTTGGGCATCTTCTTCACTATTAAAACATTCTCCCTTTTGAATACAATCTGAAGCAATTTTCGAAATGCACTCCACAGCATATTTTTTTCTCATTTTTATAATATATATTGTAAAGGTTTAATCTATTTATTTTAATAGCATAGACGAGATATCCTTAGATCGAAAAAAAAACAATCCAACTATTCAGCCTGCTAAGGTTTGGGGAAAACCTTAAAAGAAATTTGAGAGTAATCTACCAATCAGTCTTAGGACTAGATTTTGATAGTTTACGAAGTTCCTGAACTTCTTTACCACTAATACCCAGAAAGTATAGAATAAGTTCTAAGTTTGACTGATTGATTCCAGCATTAGCATGTTTCTGCACAATTGATTTAGCGTTAAATGCGATACCAAGCCCTGCTCTTGCTAACATATGAATATCATTAGCCCCGTCGCCAACGGCAACAACTTGCTTTAACGAAAACCCTTCCTTTTTCGCAATTGATACAAGAGCACGTTCCTTAGCTCGAGCATCTATAATATCCCCAACAACCCGACCAGAAAGTTTTCCATCTATTATTTCCAGTTGGTTGGAAATTCCATAGTCCAGTTTATAATTATTTTTAATACGGTCTATGAAAAACTGGAACCCGCCACTTACGATTCCAATACGATAACCTAAATACTGTAAAATGCGGACAAGATCTTCGGCGCCAGGAGTAATAGGAATTCGTTCATATAGCTCTTCTAGTTTTAAAACAGAAAGCCCTGCAAGTAATTTTACTCGCTCACAAAGGGCAACATTGAAATCAAGGTCGCCGTTCATAGCGCGTTGTGTGATTTCTTTCATGCGATGACCTACGCCTGCTATTTTACCAAGTTCATCTATTATTTCACATTGCAGAAAAGTCATATCAGCATCAAATACGATCAATCTTTTATTACGTCGAAACATCGTATCCTCTTGCACCGCAATATCGACTGAAAATTTTGCCTTAAACTTAACTAAGGCATTTAATATGTCTACCGTAGAGTAATCTTCTTTACTTCCTATAACTACCTCGATCACATGATGGTCACTGTAATCCAATTGTTCGANACGAAGAATATTAATATCACGGCTAGAGAACGTTCGGGTAAGGTGATGAAACACTGCTGAAGAGAGACTGGATCCAAGTAATGTGACTACAGAACGATACTTATATGGGGCTTCCGGGCGAAGNCCCTTTTCCCAAGGAAGAATCTGCAAGGCAATACCATTTCTAATCGCCCATTCATCTAAAGATCCCTGTAATCCTGAAATTGAATTAGACTTTCTACTACCTAGCAATAAGGACAAGTTAAGAAGCCCATTAAAAACGAATTGCTTTATATCAAGCACATCCCAATCAAAAGCAACAACGGACTCTAAAACCTCAGCTAGAATACCTGGTCGATCAGTACTTGAAATTTGTATATGAATTTGACAGGGGTTTTCATCTTCCTGCATAGTTTAACCTTGGGGATTATAGCGCCAACCATCCATTTTTTTACAAGTCCAACCATCGTGAACCTGAAAAGTAGAAAGATCATTAAGAGTTTTTGAATTAAATAAATCGTAAATACCCAGACCTTTTATCAGGTTATTTTTGAGATGAAGACGTTTAAGCTTGGTGAGAAACTTTGATTTTGAAAGAAAAGTCAATCCTTCGTCAGTAATACCATTTTGATTCAAATTCAAGTACTGAATATTCTTTAGCAAGTCACATTCGGCTAACTCAATCAAACCAACATCGCCCAATTGATTGTCTGCTAAATCCAACCACGAAACATCTACCATTCTTACAGAAGACCATAAGTAACGAGCAGACTCAGGGGTTAAGGGAATCCCGCTGGCCATCAACTGATTTCCCCTTAAACGGCCTTCATAAATATCTTCAGCGTTATGAATTTCAGTTTTATTCATCATAGATAAAGTCATTTTTAAAATAATCGTTTTAACTTAAAACAAAGAATATCGCAAGTTTGCTCGCAACTCACCCTCAAATAGCTTTTGATTTAAAAAACGTACCGACTTCCCTTCATCTCATCAGGTAAATAATCCTGTGATATCTTATTATCAGGATAGTCGTGAGGGTATTTATAGTCCTTTCCATAACCGTATTTAGCTTTAGCATCGCTATAATGGGTATCTTTTAAGTGCTCTGGCACTGGAAAAGATTTTCCTTTTTGCTGAATATCATTCAAAGCTTTATCAACCGCAACAATAGCTGAATTATCTTTGGGAGCTTGGGCTATATAAATTACGGCCTGCGCAAGAGGTATTCGTGCTTCGGGCCACCCTAGTTTTTCACATGAATCTGCAGCGGCATTGGCAACAATAAGAGCCATTGGATCTGCATTCCCGACATCCTCTGCTGCAGTGACAATCAATCGGCGGGCGATAAAACGAGGGCTTTCACCACCGCTAATCATTTTTGCCAACCAATAAATCGCAGCATCTGAATCCGATCCACGCATACTTTTTTGAAATGCTGAAGCATGGTCATAATGCTCAGTACCTCCTTTATCATATAAAACAGAAGTCGACTGAATTATTCCCTTAATATCTTGAACACTAACTGGCCGAGTCTCTTTTTCACCAGCAAAAGAAAAGTCACGGGCTGCCTCCAATAAATTAAGTGCTTTGCGTGCATCTCCATTTGCATAGCATATGATCAAGTCACGGGCATCAAAATCAACCTCAAATAAATCATCTCCTAATCCGCACTCCCTATCAACCAATCCTCGCTCAAGTAAAGATCTCATATCATTTTTAGATAGCGGTTCCAGGCGAAATACTTGGCATCTAGAACGCAAAGCAGGAATGACCTCAAATGATGGGTTTTCGGTCGTAGATCCAATAAGGCGGATTGTTCCATTCTCCACATGAGGCAAAACCGAATCCTGCTGGGACTTATTAAGACGATGAATTTCGTCAATAAATAACACCGAACCACGCTTTGAGAGATTCCATGTTTTTTTTGCCTGAAGGATAACTTTTCTAATTTCAGACACGCCTGCGTTTACAGCACTGATTTCATGAAATTCGTTTTCTGAGATACTGGCAACAAGACGGGCAATTGTGGTTTTCCCTGTACCCGGTGGCCCCCATAATATAAACGAAAAATTTGATTTTCCTGTAATGAGTTTAAGTAATGGTTTTCCTTCTCCAATAAGCTTTTCCTGACCAAGCAAATCTACTAATTTACGGGGTCTCATGCGGTCAGCAAGTGGTGCTGGCGGAAAGTCCTTTTCTTTATCTTGAAATTCAGGAAAAAGTTCCATTAGATTTTCTATCGAAATAAAATTCAAGCACAGATTAAATACTTATCCCTGCTTTCCTTAACTTTTCACCCAGTCAACAACCATAAAATCCATCCACCTATAATCTCCCCAGGGAGTAGGTTTCTTAGAAAGGTATCCCATGTGGCCACCATATGCAGGAGTATTAAGTTCTATAGAACTACTCATACGAACTGATTTAAAGATAGTTGGCTCGACAAAAGGGTCATCCATAGCACAAAGAATAGTAGTCGGCACAACAATATCTTCTAAATAATTTTTTGCACTGCACGCTGAGTAATAATCATCGGAATTTTTGTAGCCAGCCACAGGTGCAGTATAAGCTTCATCAAACTCAAGAATTGTACTTTTATTTGGAGCAATAAATACATCTGGGAAACATTCAACCATGGCCTCTACCTGCAAATTAATCTCCCTCATATAATAATTATTAAACACCCTACCCCAGTTGGTTTTCGACAAAAAATAACTCGCCCTTTTTAAATCAATTGGCGGATTAACAGCAATTGCCCTACGAATTCCTGTGTTTTTTTGATTCTTCTCACCAAGAAGCTTCAAAAGAATATTCCCGCTCAATGAAAAGCCCACAACATCAATCGCAGTATTGGGATGAAT
>JGI26262J51727_1001535_pt1 | contig 10641 bp, 15 predicted proteins | sample SaaInlV_150m_DNA_3_FD_51727 | JGI IMG/M metagenome (IMG submission 51727)
ATTCAGGATTTAATACAGCAATTTTTCTGGATCGTACCTTTTGGCTTTGGCTTTCATGGAATTTCACAATTGGTCAGTGCCTCATGCAATGCGCTTCACCGACCTTTCCACTCAACCTCTATCAATATTATGCGGCTCTTTCTCTTCCTCATTCCACTTGTTTATTTGGGATCACAAATTTGGGGCACAACCGGCTTTTTTATCGGCATCGCGCTGGGAAATCTGGCCACCGGTACAATCGCCTGGTCATGGTTCCGGAGTTCAATCCTGCCTGGTGCTTTAAGATAAAATCTTAGAAAAATATTGTCACTTGACACTATCCGGCAATGCCGTATAGTTAGACAATGTTCACTTTTATAGAGACATCCAGTTTTGAAAACTGGCTTCCAAAATATTTATCTGATGATGAATATGCTGAGCTACAGCAGTTTTTGCTGGCCCAACCGCTTGCAGGAGATTTAGTTTCAGGTTCAGGCGGAGTCCGAAAATTGCGCTGGAAAATGCGAGGACGGGGAAAAAGCGGCGGTGTACGAGTCATTTACTATGTTCGTTTTGAACCGAATGAGTTTTGGATGTTGACGATTTATGCAAAAACTCGACACGAGAATGTTCCGTCACATATTTTGAAAAAATTGAAGGAGATATTTGAAAATGAATGAGAAAGAACGAGATGTCTGGCAGGAAGTGTTAGACGGTGTACAAGAAATTAAAGCTGGTGGAGGAAGGCGTTTAACTGTCAAAATTTCGCCTGCAATGGAAGCACGCTCAAAAATAGGCATGCCTCAAGCCCAGTTTGCAAAACTTCTTGGTGTTTCAAAACGTACTTTGCAGGATTGGGAACAGGGCCGCCGCAATCCATCAGGAGCAGCTAGGTCGCTCTTGACATTGGCTCTCAAACGTCCTGATGTTTTAGAAGAAGTTCTTGGATAATCGGCTTGTTTATGGTTTTTCCGACTAAGGCATATCGAAGTGTCATCCAACTCCGGATTGAAGTACTTGTTTTGTTCTTGCAAAAATGTATCAAAAAAAATCTTTTCTGCTTGACACTATTTTAGGACAATGCGAAATTTGGGAATAATTAGTAACTTTCATCTTGTTTATCTTCTTCTGATTTTATTTAGGGAGACCTCATTATGCAATGCTACGCAACGAAACCCAACCCAACCCACTTATTGACGTAAGTTTTTTCCTGCTTGTTCAATTTTCAAGAAGTTTCCTGGTTTTTCACAAAGCTGAATCTTCCAATTAATCCATTTTTGGTACCTCTGTCAAATTTGATGGCTTCGTAAAAATTCCTAAATAATTATTTGTCATCTCGAACGAAGAGAGTAATCTTAATAATATCAGTGTTTAACATAGAATAGATTTCTCGCTTTGTAAGCAATGACACGTTTTTTTGACTTTTTACTGGATCATCAAATTTGATCATAAACCAATTATATCCTTGCTTTACATCTTGTGTGATATATACTAATTGATATATACTTTAATAATTGGAGGAAACTATGGAAACCGCAAAATTGTTTATGAACGGACGCAGTCAGGCAGTAAGACTTCCGAAAAAATATCGTTTTGAAGGAAACGAAGTCTTAATAAAAGAAACTAACATAGGAATCTTGTTAATTCCCAAAACTGATTCACCTTGGGAAGTGTGGAAAAACAATTTGATGAAATACACTACACCTTTCATGGAAGAACGGAACCAACCTGTCGAACTACCGGAACGCAAGGGATTGAATGAAGTATTTGATTGATACAAATATCTGTATTTATATCATGAATCAACATCCTCTTGAATTAATTCGCCAGTTTAACTCCTATGAAGTCGGAGATATTGGTGTTTCATGTATCACTGTTTCTGAGCTCCAATATGGTGCTTCAAAAAGTCGGCAAAAGCAAAAGAATCAATATCGTCTAAATGAGTTTTTAGTACCATTGGATATTTTGAGTTTTACTCAAAACGCAACTGTTTTTTACGGAGAAATTCGTGCCGAGCTTGAAAGAAAAGGTAAAATCATCGGTCAATTCGATCTTTTAATTGCAGCCCATGCATTGAGTGAAAACCGGATACTTGTAACCAACAATGAAAAGGAATTCAAAAGAGTTCCTGGACTGAAGATCGAAAACTGGGCTTCTCACAACACAAAAACATAATTGAAACATGTACACCCACCTCCATCTCTGCATAAGGTGCAAAAAGAGTTTGTACTTTGACAGCAGAAGAACAGTTGAATTTGTTTGACCGTGTTGAAAACATCTCACCATTTCTTGAATTGTAAACTGCAGTTCAATCAACTGTCAAATCGAGTTGTGTTCCGGCAATAAGAAAAAACGTTTTGCGTATTTTACCTGCAACTTTTAAATAATATGCGCCCGCAGGAAGATGCATGACAATTCGGTTATCCTGTTCGCTATGGTAAGTTTTCCATGGACCACTTTCTTTGCGCAAACGAAATGCGGTCATACCGTCATTTTTCCAAGTCTGTGCTTTTTCAAGATTTATTTTAAGTGTTCCTGCCGGAATTGGCTCAGACCGTTTTTTCGCAGTCATCGCTAAACGTGAAGGTGCATGAGGGTTGCCGGACTCAATTACCCGTTTAATTTCCGCAAACATCCTGTTTTGAAATTCAACCTCTGCTAATCCTATAAAATCACGCAAGTCAAGCATGCGTGCTGTTGAAGTAATCCTTGTTAAAAATTCATCGGGATAACGTAAGTTGCGTGAAATTTTCCCTAAACTGACCGCTGCTGATTTTCCTTCGCAATTTGTTAATTTGATTTGCTGTTTATTGCCGCGGCGCTCAAAGGATTGATCAAAAACATCAATGTGTAAATTATCAAAAATATTTCTAATTTCCAGAATGGATTGATAATCATAACGCTCCGTATCAAGTTCCGCGAAGTTTCCGGCCCTCACCAGCAAGTGCATATTTGTGAAATCCCGTTTCAGGATAGCGGACTTGAGCAGTGCGTGATAAGCGGCCAGATCATTGGGAATTATGCTTAAAATTTGCAGGGCCAGCTTTTCCATTTCTGTGATATGCAGGCAGGTTTTATTACTTTTAAGCAGTTGATTGAGACGTTTCTGCTGTTGAAGATAATCCGTGGACAATTTGTCGGTTTCAGGTACAGCATAAGCGCGTAACTCTTCTGCGGTCATCGGTTGTTTTTCTTTTTCACTCAAATCAGCTAAATCGATCACAGAAATTTCAGCATCGTTCAGAGCTGAATCAGCAGCTTGCGCCTCTGCTGAATTAGCCGCATCGCCGGATTCTGAGTCCTCTGCTGTATCCTGTAATTCCGGAATATCAGTTGGAAATTTGAGGATAAAAATATCTTTTGTGAGGTTGCTTAAAGCAATTAATTTTCCGTCCGGACTTAAGGCGGCAGCAACAAGAGGAGTGCTGTCTCCATGCAGGATACGCAGCATTTTGCCGCTTTTTACTTCCCAAAGACGCATCGTTTTGTCTTTTGAAATTGAAATTAATGCTTTTCCGTCTTTGGAAAACAGCACTTGATTTACGATGAATCCATGCCCTTCAAGTTTACGTAAAGGAGTCTTTGAAATTTCCGCTCCCAGTTTCCACAGCAAAATTTGATTGTCTTGTGCTGCACTTGCCAACATTTTCCCATCCGGACTAAAAGCAACAGTTGTCACTGATTTCGTGTGACCTTTTAGTTTTATCAGCGCTTCCCCCTGAGGGTATTTCCAGAGAATTATTGAAAGGTCACTACCTGCTGTGGCAAAACTCTTACCGTCAGCAGAAATTGCAGTAGTCAAGATTTGCGAAGCGTGAGCGCGGCGTGAACGCAGTAATTTTCCTGAATCCAAATTCCAGAGTGCCCACTGTTTGTCGGAACCAGCGGAAAGCAGAACCGGATCCTGAGGATGAAAACTGAGGGCATTGACTTTTCCTTGATGAAATCTCAGCTCACGGCTACGGCTACCGTCTTTTGCATTCCAAATTATCACCGAACTGTCCGTTCCGGCTGTGGCAAAATTTTGACTACCGGGAACAAAACGAACGGTCTGCACCCTGTGTGTACCCATTTCAAATTTTTCCGGAGCCTCTTTGCTTTCCAGTTTCCAGATACGTACGCTTTTGTCCGCAGCAGAGCTGATCAACCGTTTGCTGTCTGCAGAAAATTCCAGCGACTCAACTGTTCGTTCATGTCCACTCAGTGTGCAGATGCAGGGATGCACCGTATTCCCAGATATGCACGCTGCCGTTTTCAAGCGCGGAAATAATACGCTGGCCGTTGTTGTCAAATGCAACATTCGTTACAGCAGTTTCGAATTTGTTGATATTGTGCAGCTGTTCACCTTTCTCCAGACTCCATATTTCAAAATTTCCGCCTGCTGTACCAACTGCAATTTCTTGCCGTTTTGGGTGGATTTTCAGGTCTGTAACAGCATCTTCAAATTCTATAACTGAACGTTGTTTTTTATTTTTCCAATCCCATTATCAATTTTCCGTCCTGGGAGCCTGAAACAAAAACATCGCCACGTGGATTAAATTCTCCTGCAGAGACCGCATTTTTATGAGCAGGCAAAGTAGAAATCAATTTTAATTCCGGAACACTACGGAACTGCAAACTTCCATCCTCACCTCCCACTGCAAGGATATTTTCCTGCGGATGGAAAGCTAAACTTTTTATGCTGCCTTTGCTGATAAGTTTTGCAGATTTCAGCATTTCCTGTCCTTGCATTTTCCACAAAATAACTGTTCCGTCCAGACTTCCGGAAGCCAGAATTTCTCCGCCAATGTTCAGCGCAAGTGTGGAAACTGCACCCAGGTGACCGCGTAGAACTCCCTGTGCTGTGGTCTGTTGAGTGTCCCATATTCTAACCGTTTCATCCCGACCGCCAGTGACAGCTAATTTTCCGCCGGGATGAAGAACCAGAGAAATCGCCTTTTGTTCCTGACTTGAAATAACACGCTGCCTTTTACCGTTTTGAGTCCTGTATATCTCCAGGGAAGAACTTCCGGAAAGGATGACCGCATGCTGATTGTCCGCAGAAAAAAATGCACCCTGAACCGGCTTCTTGCCGAGCTTCAAACTTTGTGAGAGTAAATAAATATTTTTATGTTTTTCTGTTGCACTCTCCTGAGCAATACTTGGAGAGGTCCAGCAGAAACAGGCAAAAAACAAGAGAAAATAAACCAATCTGTTCCGCGTAGATTTGGCGAAATTAGCAAAAAGTATTTTCGCGAATTTTCCGTACTGCATAGTGGATTCGTAATTAATCATTTCTTTATCGTGCAAATAAGAACAGTTTATGGTACAAAATACGTTCGGCGGTTAGTCCTTAACGGTTAATTTCTGAAAGAGTTTTAAAAATATGGTTGACGGTTTAAGGCAGAAGTCTGTGCGTGTTCAACACATAAAATCAAAAATCACGTCATTCTTTGTGTCGTAATATAATGAGCAAACAAAATACTGAGCAAAAAGAAAAGTCTGAGCGAGAAGAGCATACAGACGACGTACCGATGCCGCTGACTTCTCATTTAGGTGAACTGCGCAAGCGTCTCGTTCATACCTTGATCGTCATAATTGCGGTTTTCGTAGCTGCAACTTCCATCGAGATGGAACTGGATCAACCGATTCTTTCTGCTTTCCGTGCCCCACTGGATGCGCGCAATATCCCACTGGTCTTTCTGGAGTTGACGGAACCGTTTTTCACTTATTTGCGGATAGGCCTTTATGCCGCGCTTTTTTTATCATTTCCGTATTTACTGGGTCAAATCTGGTTGTTTGTCCGGCCCGCACTTTTTTCAAAAGAACGTAATGCGATCTGGCCTTTCATTGTGTTTTCATATCCGCTCTTTGTCGGCGGAGGTCTTTTCGGCTATTTTGTTGTGATACCGTACGGTTATGATTTCTTTTTAGGTTTTGAAAATAAATACACTCTACCCTCCCTGAGCATGGCGAGTTATTTATCGCTGACCATCCATCTTTTATTTGCTTTTGGGCTGATCTTTGAATTGCCGACAGTCTCTTTTATTCTGACCAGACTCGGCATCATCAATGCGACTTGGCTGCGTGAAAATCGTAAATACTCACTGGTAGTAATTTTTATTGCAGCTGCTGTTTTAACTCCTCCTGATGTTTTCACTCAAACACTGATGGCCGGACCTCTCATTATCCTCTACGAAATCAGCATACTTGTCTCAAAGATGGCCGGTCGTAAAAAAGAAGAACCTACGTCGGAAACGGCGAATGTTCAGGATGCAAAATCTAAATCATAGAATCGCCTTTATTTGAAGGTACCGCAAAAATCCTGAAACAGCATAATTTGTCATTTCGACCATAGGGAGAAATCTGATTCTTCTCAGTGAGGTTGTTTATTCAAGATTTCTCGCTTCACTCGAAATGACACAGTTTTGGGAGTTATCAACTCTGCCTTCATAAAGAGCAAGGCAAGGGCCATCAAACACCAAAGGGGAGAAAGTCGCAAGTGAGAAGCGGAAAGTTTTCAGTATCTTGCTGCTTCATTTTGGCAGCAGCCCAGCGAGTTCATCCAGTGAGTTAACCTGAATGTCCGCCAGTTCGGGCCAGGCAAATTCTCCGCTTGGATCAACATGAACCGTTGCTGTTTCCGCGGCACGTCCAACTTGCAGATCATAAAGAAAATCTCCCACCATCAGTGCGTCGTTTGCGGTAACTTGCCACTGTTTCAACATTTTGTGTATACCTTTCGGGGACGGTTTTGGTTCTTCACACCAGCGTCCGATGACAAATTCTTCACTGAAATAATGTGCTAAACCGAGAGCTTCAAGCGTAAACCAGGCATTTTCTCTGGTGTTCAAAGTGAGGATGCCAAGGCTGTAATCCCCGCGTTGCAGGGTTTCCAGCAAAGTTTTAACACCCTGAGCAGGACTCGCGTTACGCGCAAGTTTTTCTTCTATTGCATGCAGCTTGTTTGTAACAGTACTGATTCGTTTTCTGGAAGAGACTTAATAGTTTTGATAATTGGCAGACCTGCTGAAATTCCGAGTTCTTTGCGGATAGCAGCAAAATCATGAACTGCCACAGTAAGCGTACCATCGAGATCAAAAATCCAGTGCTTGCGTTGTAAAAGTGAAGAATTAACTGACATAAAGACTGACTCGTAAATGAAATTAGAAAAGGCTAAAGTGTTGCATTCTACGGACATCACCACTGGGAGAACAAGTCAAAAATCTGCACCGCTGCTCTCTGCGGATAATTTAAGCCGTCAAATTTCAACAAACTGGATCTGGAAAAATATCTCTCTTGATTTAGCATCCGGAGAACGGCTTGCTTTAAGCGGAGCCTCCGGAAGCGGAAAAAGTCTGTTGCTGCGGACATTGGCCGGATTGGATGTGATAAATTCCGGACCCTCTGGTGAGCATGGATCCATTAGTTTTGCAGGCAAACCACTCGAAGAATGGGAAATGCCTCAATACCGCAGCAAAGTCTGCTACATTCAGCAGCTTCCGGCTTTTTTTGAAGAATCCGTTGAAGAAAATTTGAAACGTATTTTCCGCCTGAAAGCACATCAACATCAACAGTATAACCGTGAAAAAATTCTAAACTGGCTCAAAGAACTAGCCCTGCCTTTAAGATCTTCAAACTCTAGCGGAATTGCGGATTCCTCAGGATTTCTGTCACGTCCCGCAAAGGAGCTTTCCGGAGGAGAAGCACAAATTGCCGCACTGCTCCGGGTGCTGCAGTTGGAACCGCAGGTGCTTTTACTGGATGAACCTACCTCATCCCTGGACACAGAATTGACAAAACTCTTCGAAAAACTGCTCGAAAAATGGCAGACTGAAATTCCGCAACCGCAGCAAAATTCTCCAACTCCATCAACTAAACGTGCCTGGATTTGGGTCAGCCATAATCCGCAACAGTTGCAGAGAATGTGCAGCAGAACTTTTCGCCTGGACAGAGAAAATGGAAACTAATTATATTTTTCTCAGCAGCGGACAACTGCTCTTTGCGTCACTGCTGATGGTGGTCAACATTGGTCTGTCGATCGTTTTAAAACTTGGGTTGACAAAACAGTGGAGTATCGCCTCCTTGAGAATGGTGGGACAGTTGCTGATGGTTGGATTTTTACTGGACTGGGTTTTTGCGCTTAACAATCCAATCTGGATTCTTAGTGTTGCATTCTTCATGGCGACAGTCGCTTCCATCACCGCGGTTGGACGTACAGGAAAACGTTTTAGTACAATTTACCTGAACAGTTTTATTTCAATCCTTGGTGCAGCTTTTTTTGTCATGTTTTTCGCACTTTCCGGAATTTTGCAAATTGATCCGTGGTATTCACCGCAGTACCTTTTTCCGCTGCTGGGCATGGTTTTGGGTAACACGCTGAATGGAATTTCACTGGCACTGGAACGTTTTATGGAAAGTTTGTCTGTGCGCCGTAAAGAAGTGGAAATGCTGCTCAGCCTCGGTGCGACATCCTGGGAAGCCGCACATGAATTGATCCGTGATGCCTTACGCACCAGCATGATTCCCACGCTGAATTCGATGATGGTGATGGGAATTGTGAGTTTGCCCGGCATGATGACAGGTCAAATTTTGGCAGGAGTCAGTCCCGGTGAAGCAGTGCGTTATCAAATAATGATGATTTTCGTGATTGCGACAGCAGCTGCTTTAGGTGCAACCTTAATCGTTGTTTTGGCTTTCAGAGCATTATTCAACAAACGTCACCAACTTCTGCTGGAACGTCTACGCACTGTCACTTGAATATTTTAGCTAAAATTAAATTACAATTGATGGCCTTGTAAAATGTTGTCATTCCCGCGAAAGCGGGAATCCAGTCACTTAGGCAAGACTTCTCACTACGTTCGAAATGACAGTTTGGATTTAACAACTATTTTTGAGACCATCAAACTAAGCTGTCAGACTTGCAGTTTCAAAACTTTGGGCAGGATTTCGAAAGTTGCTTCAAGGAATCCCGGAGACTCGCCATCAATATCTAAAATCACGTGTTCTGAACTAACAGCGGTGAATTTACGCACCTTTTGAAAATAGACTACCGGAAGTTTTAAGTGGGTTCCCATGTAAATTTTCGGCAAATGCCAGAGAAATTTCAGCAGAGAAATTTCTTTCAGCATTAATAAATCAAGCAGACCGTCGTCCAATTCTGCTTCCGGAGCAGCATGCATTCCTCCACCAAAATAACGACCGTTGGCCAACAAGCAAAGTCTAGAGCAGATTTCTTCTTGCTGCCCATCGTCAATTCGGTAGCGGATAGTTTGGTTAGGATGAGTGAAAACTGTTTTTATAGTAGCCCATAAATAAAGTACAGTTCCGCCAAAATATTTACCCAGACTTGAATTATCAATGTAGTGATCTGCCGCTCCACTAGTCCAAAACTCGCAATGTTATCAAAATAACGGATTTGCGTTGTTTTGTCTGGAGCAGTGTAACTGACTTTTCCTACATCAATTTGACGTATTGGAGCATCTTTCAACTTTGCAACTGCAGTCTCCCACTTGGATGAAACACCCAAGGAACGCTGAAAATCACAGCCTGTTCCGCTCATGACAAAACTTAAGATTGCATCCGGATACAGTGAAACATCATTTTCAATAAAACCGTTTATTACTCGTTGAGATGACCATCTCCTCCAATCGCTATTACTCTAGTCGCACCTCCTTCAAGAGCTTTTCGTGTCAAAATAGTCGCATCTCCTTTACAAGAAGTATGTACTGTTTGAAAAGTACCGATACTTTGTTTTAAAGCCAACTCAATGTTTGGCCAGATCTTTTCAGTTCGTCCGTTGCCTGCATACGGATTTACAATTGCAATAGTCTTCACAAACCTCCTTAATGAATTGCGACAAAAAACTTGCGACAGTAGACAGTTTTTTTTAGAGTGGTAGCACTAACAAAATTAAGCATTATAAATAAAAGGAAAAACTGCATGAAAATCAATCTGACAATTAGTCTGCTTTGCGGCATAACTCTGATGATCTTGTCTGCTTGCGATTGGAACAAAACAGAACTGGCGCAACAGCAGAATTATGCTTCCGGACCTGACGCACCTTCCGCGCTCAGCGGAACTCTTCAGCGTAATCAGGATTATTTTAAAAAATCCGATGGTGACCTGCTGAAAAAGATGCGCTGATTTCAGCTTCCATTTTCCAGTTTTTCAAACCGGATCCGGATTTTTTCTACCCGTTTCCGGTTTGCCCCAAAATCAGAATATCCCAAGCGGGACGCCGAGCGCAGATGAATCAGCGGCTCGGATTCCACAAAATAAAACTCAACATCATCAACAAAACGCAGCCAGCGTGAGGTGAATTCGACATGCCAGTAATCTCCGTTTTGCGTGATTAGCCGCGCGTTTTCCAGGGACATAAGCAGCTGACTAAGCCTCTCCTTTGCGACTTCCAAAGATCCTGTATAAGCTAGCGGCTGAGTCCCGTGTTTTTCATCACTCGCCTGACTCAAAACGCAATTTGGACTTTGCGGACAAGGCGCAAGCAGCTTATTTTTCAGACCGAGGTTTTCCGGACGGCTCCCCGAACAACCGTTAATTCCCCACAACATTATTATTCCTCCGAAGATGATAATTATGGTTTTTGTTTTTAGTCGAAATTTACTTGTCCTCGACCTGACTTTTTCACCTGTCATTTTTTCTCTGTGCTCTCTGTGTTCTCTG
>JGI26262J51727_1001539_pt1 | contig 10628 bp, 9 predicted proteins | sample SaaInlV_150m_DNA_3_FD_51727 | JGI IMG/M metagenome (IMG submission 51727)
ATCCAGCATAAAAATATTTATGCATTCCAATTTCATCCTGAAAAAAGCCAAACTTTAGGGCTTTCCATTCTTGAGCGATTTTCCAACCTCAATTGAATAAACCCACCTTTCATTCTGATTCGTACTTGAGAGGCATCTTAATGGTTTCAGTCACACTCTCTCTATGGGGAGTGTTACCGATATTTCTTAAATTGGCTCTTGATTACTACTCTGCTGGAACTATCGTTTGGTTCCGTTTTGCCTTTTCGTTTTTAATTCTATTTTGGTTTCTTTTTTTATTTCGTTCAGGCTGTGAGATTTTGTTTAATCCACCTTTAATAGGAGTATTAGGAGGGTTAGCATTGGCAGCGAATTATTTTGGCATGACTCAAGGGATTCATTTTAGTGGTCCCTCTAACGCAGCGATTATCATTCAACTAGCGCCTGTTTTTTTGGTTATTGCCGGGGTGGTTCTTTTTCGTGAAACAATTAGGCTAAGGCAGTTGGTGGGTATAATTATAGCAATGAGTGGATTTTACCTTTTCTATTTAGATAGAGTAAGGAATGCAGCAGACAATTTGAACTATTCCATTGCAAATGGATGGATTGTATTTGCGGCAGTTGTGTGGGTCTTTTACATGATTTGTCAAAAAAAGTTGAGCGTCAAATATTCCGCCCAAACACTCAATCTTCTTATATATTTTGTTGCGATGGTAGCATTGGTTCCACTGGTAGAATGGGGTGAATTTTTTGAGGGAGAAATTACCGGGTGGCTGCTTCTCATTATTCTTGGATTAAATACCTTGCTGGCGTACGGCGCTTTGGCTGAGGCTGTAGAGTGCATTCCCTTGAGTATTATAAGCATACTTATAACACTCAACCCCCTGATTACTTTGAGTGGAATGTGGATGTTAACCACTCTTGGGGTTGAAGCACTTCCAGCTGAAAATATTAGGTGGTACGGTTACTTGGGGGGGATTGTTGCGGTTAGTGGGGTTGTTTTGGTTGTTACTACTCAATACAAGAAAGAAAATTTAGGTTAAGCGTTACTATAAAATGTGCATAGCTTGAAGAAGTCTTTTTTAGGTTAGTTTAAGAGCTAAAAGAAAAACTAATTGTCTTAGAGAATAGTATGGAAGGAAGGAATAAAGGTTTACGCACCATTTTTATTATATTTTGGTTAGTCGGTTCCATTTTTTGGGTCATGATAGGAGCATTGGATGGCAACTTTCTGGAAAGTGTTATTGCTATCATTATTGGTTGGGTAATTCTTTTTTTATATTTTTGGATCAAAGACGAATATATGCGTAAGAAATGGAATGATCTAGACAAGGATTAACCTCGGCCTCTTTTCATAGCTTTATCGATCTCTCTTACGGCCTCCCGTTTTTTAATGCTGGCGCGTTTATCGTGTAGCTTTTTTGCTTTAGCTATAGACAGTTCTACTTTGGCGATCCCATTTCTAAAGTAGACCTTAAGAGGAACCAGAGTGTAACCTTTTTCCTGTGCCCTACCAATGAGCTTGTTTATTTCCCTTCGATTTAATAATAGTTTTCTTTTTCGGGTGGGGTTTAAGTTGAATTGTTGAGCCGGGCTATATGGGTTGATGTGAAAATTGTTAAGCCAGACCTCACTTCTCTCAACACTGGCATAGCTGTCAGTCAGATTTGCTTTACCGTCTCGTAGTGATTTGACTTCCGGTCCTCGCAACATTAACCCGCACTCTAAAGAATCTTCTATAAAATATTCGTGTCTGGCTCGTTTGTTCTGGCAAATTATTTTGATATCACTCATAAATTTATGCCATCAAAAACGGTTATTATGAAAATAAAGTGGAGTTATGATTCGAGGCATCCAATAAGTTTATTTTTTCGTATTTCTGTGATTAAGACAGATACTAGTTGGTTTTGCAAAAAACCTTCAGCATCTATGCTAACGGGGATATAGTGTTCAGAATAACCTTTTAATACNCCATCTGCTTGCTTACGCTCTTCAACGAGCACTGTAACTTTTTTNCCAATAAAACTTTTATAAAACTGCCGAGCTTTTTCTTTTACCAAATCATTAAGAATGAGATTACGTTCTTTTTTGGTGATATTTTTAATATTATTCTTAAAATTGTGTGCTTCAGTCCCGGACCGCGGTGAATAAGAAAAAACATGTAAATATGAAAAAGGTAGTTCTTCTATTAGTTTACGAGTATGCTCAAAACTTACTTCGCTTTCACCTGGAAACCCAACAATTACATCTGCGCCGAGTCCAAGAGGTGAAATTTTTTCAGAGGCGCGGCGCACTATATGCTCATATTGTTTGGCATTATAGTTACGTTTCATTTTTGAAAGTACTTCAGTGTCGCCACTTTGTAGAGGAATATGGAGGTGTGGACAGATTTTTTCATGTTGCGAGATAAGCTCAATGAGGTGGTCATCAATTTCCATGGGGTTTATTGAGCTTAGCCTTACCCGGAAGTTGCCATTGAGGTTGGCTATATCTTCAACTAATGAAGAAAAAGTCTCTTTTAAATGAAAATCCATTCCCCAAGTACCAAGATTGATTCCAGTGAGTGTGATTTCCTTATAACCTCCATCAATAGCATGTCGAACATTATCAAGTATATTTTCTCTTGTATCACTGGCAGATGATCCGCGTGCTCGAACAACGGTACAGAAGGAACAACTTTCATCGCACCCAGTTTGTACTTTGATGAACGCCTTTGTCCTTCCTTGAAACTGGGTGACAGGAAGAGTTTGAAATTCTCGATCGGCATGAATATCCGACATGTAGACCTCGGCAAGGCTGGATTTTTTTTGTAGTGAATCGTTTTTTAGTTTTGCCTTAAGTACTTCTGCGATTTTTAGTTTGTCTGCATTACCAAGGACAATATCAAGTCCTTCCATCTTAGACGAGTCTTCGGGGTTGAGCTGAGCATAACAGCCGGTAAATACGACAGTAGCATTTTCATTAATAGCTAAAGATTTTTTTACAGCTAGTCGTGAACTATAGTCACTTCGTGCAGTTACAGTGCATGTGTTGATAACGTATATATCTGCAGTTTCGGATGAGTCAACTATTGCATATCCTTCTTTTTTAAGAATAACTTGCATCTCTGCAGTGTCATGCTGGTTGGTACGACATCCTAATGTTGTAAAAGCAACTTTCATTCGTTTACAAAGGATTTAAGGGGATATTAAGGAGTGTTGATTTGTTTTTCGTCTATAGAACATATTAATCTAGCAAATTTTATGAATCAACCTATAATTCAAATGCTTATTGGTGTGTGCAAATAGGTAACTTGATCTGTAAGTCGTGAGATTGCTAGTATCCAAAAATTACTTTAAAAGTGAAAAAACTTTTCTGATTAATATGAATTCAAAAGGCCTTGCAGTTATTGTACTTGCAGCAGGAAAAGGCACGCGGATGAAGTCCTCCATAGCTAAGGTTCTTCATCCAATAAAAAACCAGCCTCTATTGTATTATGTATTGGAATCATTAGTTCCCCTCAATCCAGATTTTTCTGTCCTAGTGGTAGGATTCCAATCCGCAGTAGTTAAAGAATCGTTTTCTAATCGTGGGTTGATATTCGTTGAGCAGAAAGAGCAACTTGGAACGGGGCATGCTGCGCAGCAAGCAAAATTAGCTTTACACGATTTTACAGGGGATGTTTTGGTGGTTTGTGGTGATATGCCGCTTATTAAATCACAAACGTTAGTAGATCTTGTTACTAGGCACCGTGAAAAAAAATCTGCTTGCACGGTTTTAACCCTAAAATCCTCAGAGAAAAAAGACTTTGGTTTAGTAATCCGAGACGAGCAAGGATCAGTATCTAAAATCGTCGAGTGTAAAGATGCTTCAGAAGACGAAAAAAAAGTTGACGAATTCAACTCGGGAGTTTACTGTTTTGATAAACATTTGTTTTTAAAGGCATTAGATGAGATTGGTAATAATAATATTCAAAAAGAATATTATCTAACCGATACTATAGAGTACATAGTGAATAATGGTTTTTTAGTTGAATCCCTACAAATAAGAGATAACACGCAACTTCTGGGAATTAATACTCAAGAAGACTTGTCTCTAGCAGAAAAAATATTGATGGGCGAAACTAAGTCCTCTTAAAAATTATACCTTACACTTTAAGTAAACTTCATCAAGGGCGAAGTCTTAATGAAAGCTATCATCCTAGCCGCCGGCAAAGGTTCTAATCTAAATCCTTTTTCAAACACCCGACCCATACCAATGATTTCGGTTGCTGGCAAAACGCTATTGGATAATAGTTTGTGCCAGTTGAAAAATGCAGGAATCAATGATGTTTATATAGTAGTAGGGCATCATAAGGAAAGAATACAAGAACTTGTTGCAGAGAAATTAGATTCTGGAATGAATATCCAATGCTTGGAGCAAGAAAAAAATAATGGTATTGGTGATGCGATACTTCAGGTGAAAGAAAAAATTTCTCCGGGTGAATATTTTCTTCTAATTTATGGAGATACTTTAACCGACGAAAATATTTATAGTAAAGCCCAGCAATCATTCCATTCTTTTAAGTGCCCCGTAGCTTCGATTTGTTTGCCACCTTCAAATGAGAGTTTTGGAAATGTTTTTTTGAATGCCCAAATGAAAATAACCAAGATTATAGAAAAGCCAAAGGGAAGCGATTTGGGCAACTATGTGTTGGCGGGTGTTTTTGTTTTGCCGGAATCTTTCTTTGCTTTACTGAAAACAAATAAGGCTTCGATGGAAAAATCCTTACAAACGATGGTTAAAGAGGGGGACTTGATGGCCTCCATGTGGGAAAACGAGTGGCTCGATATTGTTTATCCTTGGGAGATTTTACAAGCGAATAAAATTGTTCTTGATTCTTGGGGCAAATCTTCTATAGCCAAATCAGCTGTTATGGAGACCAATGTGACAATGCAGGGTGTGGTCAATATTGAAGAAAATGTTGTTGTTAAAGCTGGGGCTGTATTGGAAGGTCCTTGTTCGATAGGCAAAGGAAGTTACATTGGAAATAATTCCTTGATTCGAAGTTATACCTCGATTGGTAGCAACTGTTCCGTTGGTTATGGCGTGGAGCTTAAAAACTGCGTGGTATTCGATAAATCAGGAATTGGAAGGTTGTCATTTATAGGTGATAGTGTCATTGGTGAAAATGTTGATATAGGTGCTGGTTGTATGACTGTGAATAGAAATACAAACTGGGAAAAAATACAGGTGAAAAATGGAAAAACTAACTTATCCACGAATATGAATAAATTAGGAGCATTTGTTGGTGATGGTGTGGTTATAGGTGCGGGGAATACTATTCAACCCGGAACCGTAGTTTTCCCTGGGGAAATTTTCCCCGCCTGCTATTCGGTAGTACATAAAAAATAATTATAAGGTTAGCTATGTGTGGGATTAATGGTGTTGTCGGGTTGAAAAATATTTCCGAAGTTTTGTTTCAGGGGATTCGGAATTTGGAGTATCGGGGGTATGATTCCTGTGGAGTTGCCTTGATGAACAAAAGCAACCTTATGGTACAGAAGAATACTGGGGGAGTAGAAGAGTTTTTTCGCAAAGGGAATATTCTTGCCACAAAAGGAAAAATAGGAATCGCTCATACTCGCTGGGCCACGCATGGCACGGTAACTCGTGACAACACCCATCCATTTACATCATGTGACGGGGCATTTGCTTTAGTTCATAATGGGATTATCTCAAATTATCGTTTTCTTCGGGACGGTTTGATAGGCGAAGGGCATGTGTTTCGTTCTGAAACGGATACGGAAGTGATTCCCCATTTGTTGGAAAAGTATTATAAAAAACACAAGAGTGTTGAGAAAGCATTAGTTAAGACATTAAGTATTCTAGAGGGAACTTTTGCCATAGCTATGATTTCTACCCACCACCCGGATCAAATCTTTTGTGCTAGAAGAGAATCACCACTGATGCTTGGGATTGGGGATGAATTAAAATTTGTTGGATCAGATTTTAACGCGTTCATCGATTATACGAAAAACGCTATTATTATGGAAGATGACGAATACGCCATTTTGTCGAGAGATTCTTATGTCGTGAAAAATTTTTCAACTCAAGAGGAAATCGTTAAACCTATTACAAAAATTGAGTGGGATAGCGAAACGGCAAAAAAGTCAGGCTACCCTCACTATATGCTCAAAGAAATCTATGAGCAACCACAGACCATTAATACTGCTTTGGAATTGGATTCCAATTTAATGAATGAGGTGGTTGACATGATTGATGTAAGTGATAAGGCATATTTCGTTGGGGTGGGGTCTACATTTTATGTGGCAAAGTTTTCAGAGTACTTATTTTCCTCCCTTACGGACAGCTTTATCCCGGCGGTCAGTTCTGATGAATTTGCATTGCTGGCTAAAGTTGACAGCAAAAGTCTCGTACTTACCCTTTCCCAGTCAGGGGAAACCTTCGATACTATTAGCGCTCTAAAGTTTGCTAAGTCTAAGGGTGCTATGACAGCAGCTGTTGTTAATGTTATGGGGTCTTCTATTTCTAGATTGGTTGACAAGGTTATTCTTCAGGGATCCGGTCCCGAAATTTGTGTTATCAGTACCAAGGCGGCATTTGCGCAGATGATTATCTTAACGATTTTAGCTTTGAAATTGAGCCTCAAGAAAAAGACAATAAAAAGAAGAGAATACGATTCGTCTATAACTGCTCTTCGTGAGTTGCCAGAAGTTATACAGAATATATTGAATGAGCGGTCAGGGTTCATCCATCGTATAGCCAACAATTACTCTAAGGTAAAAAACTGGCTTTATCTTGGTCGAGGAATTTATTATCCGGTTGCGCTAGAGTCGGCTCTTAAGATGAAAGAGGTTGCATATGTACATGCGGAGGGAATGCCTGGTGGATTTTTAAAGCATGGGACTCTGGCAATGATTGATCAGGATGTGAATTCCATTGTATTCATTCCTCCGCGTTCTGACAAAAAATTATATGAATCAACAATTCACAGTGTCGAAGAAATTCGTGCTAGGTCCGGGTTTGTTCTGGGCGTCCACTTTGATGAGGGTAGCAAGAATAGGGACTTGTTTAGCGAAGAAATTATCCTCCCAAATGTAAAACCTATTGTNGCGCCTTTCGTCCAGCTTGTGATTGGTCAATTGTTAGCTTATTTTACGGCTATTTCTCTCAAACGNAATGTCGACAAACCGCGATCGTTGGCGAAGTCTGTGACTGTCGGGTAATTCATCTCGTATACTTATTCACTCACTCTAGTTATAATTTCTAGTTCAATTAAACTGTTGCCATCTCTTTCGTTGGTCTGCTAGAGTGCTGATTCTTAATTTTTCCTTCACCATTTTAATTTCATGAAAACTGCAACTAGCACCGCTTTAACAGTGGCTGGATTTGATCCAAGTGGGGGTGCGGGACTCCAAGCAGATTTGAAAACATTTTCTGCATTTGGNGTCAGTGGAAAATCGGTTGCAACTTCCATAACNATACAAAGTACACTAGGTGTTGAGGGTCTTCATAATATTTCACCCGAAGTAGTTGANCAACAACTAAGAGCTATTTTTAGAGATGGAAAGCCCGGTGCTGTTAAAACTGGNATGTTGGGAAACGAATCAATAGTCGAAACAGTGGTTCGTGTATTGCGCCGTCATCGAATTAAAAAAATTATTGTAGACCCTGTCATATATTCATCGTCAGGGAAATCATTGTTGTCGGAGTTGGGAATTCAGGTGATGAAGGAAGAACTTTTGCCTNTTACTTTCTTGTTAACACCTAATTTAAAGGAANCTGAAATTTTNTCAGGAGTGAANATTAGACAACCATCTGACAGAATTCGGGCAGCCAGAGTTTTGATNAAAATGGGCGCCAAAAACATTCTTATTAAGGGTGGACATTTAAAAGGNGAGCCTCAGGATTTTTTCTTTGACGGGAAGCGCTCTCTTTTTCTGAATGCAGATCGTGTTACTGGGGGTGATGTTCACGGGACAGGTTGCGCTTTAGCATCAGCAATCACGGCAAGTTTAGCAAAGGGTAAGGATATTGTTGCAGCAGTGCAAGAAGCAAAGGAATTTATTGGCCTTGCAATTATGGGGGCTATTAAATCCGGAAAAGGTGTACCCCAAGTCGAACCTTTAACCGGNCTCTATCAAGATTCCGAGCGTTATGATATGTCTCAACGTGTTTTTCGAGCTGTTGAAGTATTAAAGGATTACTGTGTTGGTGGACTGATTCCAGAGGTTCAATCCAATATTGGTTTTGGGTTAGAGAATGCACGCACAATAGATGATGTCATTGGTTTTCCTGCCCGCATTGTTAAGTGCGGAAAGAATATTTTAATACCCTCGCCGCCCCGTTTTGGGGGCTCTCGTCACGTTGCTGATATTGTTTTGACTGTTATGCAATTTGATCCTTCTAAACGAGCAGTAATGAATATTAAATATAATTCTGATTTGATTAAGGTGTGTAAGAGTTTAAAGTTCACTCTGGCTTCTTTTGATCGATCTATGGAGCCAAAAAAAATCAAAACAATTGAGGGATCATCTTTAGAATGGGGGACAGCTTCTTCCATTCGGAAATGTGGGTTTGTTCCAGATATTATTTTTGACAAAGGTGGTATGCGAAAAGAAGAGATGATTCGAGTGATTGCGGAAGATATAGAAAGTCTCGTGGATAAAGTATTAAAAATCCATCGACGTTACTCGAAAATTCTGGCGTGAAAATTAAAGTTGGGATTTGTCTATCAGGATTTCAGATCTTTCTTTGAGGTTTTTCATCCACTCCTGAAAAGCAGCATCTCCTTTTTCTAGTTTGAGTCTTGTTCTTAATTCTTTTGAATCTTCTATGTCTGGAGCACTAGCTTTTTGCCGGTCCTGAAGGCGAATCAGGTAATAGTTATCCCTTACAAGAACCCATCCAGACTTCCCCTTATCCAGTTCAAACGCTTTGGATTTTACTTTTTGAAGGTTACCGATTCCTGGAATAGAGTCGGCTCGGTTAAAGAATGGAGTGTGCTTCAGTCCAAGTCCAAGATTCTTGGCGGCTGACTCAAGGTCAACTGTCCCATTGGAAATTTCTTTAGCAAGTGACTCGGATTTTATTGTTGAAAAATTGTGGTCTTTTTCTTCTTGAGTTTTTGATCGGGCTAATTGTTCAACTTTATTAAGTTCTGGAATATATGGTTTTTCTCGGTTCAATACTTTTATTACAAAAGCGGATTCCAATGTGACTACGGGTTCNCCAACTTTATTGTCTCCCAGTAAGAATGCCTGGTTAAAAAACTCGGGATTACTTCCAATCTCTGGAACAACATGATTCTCTCTAGAAATAAATGGGGTGGTTTGGATAGATAGGCTGTTCTCCTGGGCGGCACGCATCAAGTCCTGGTCTTCCTTGGCCGAGCGATGAACATGTTTAACAACGCGTCTCATTTTCTGGCGGGTTTTATTCACTTTGATTTTCTTTGTTATTTCCTCTTTNACTTCTTCTATCGGTTTGATTCTTTCTGGGGTCACTTCGTTAAGTTGAATTATGTGGAAACCGAAAGACGTTTTTATAGGTTCGCTTGTTTCTTTTGGGTTAAGCTTTTTTAATGCATTTTCAAACTCAGTAACCATCATTCCTTCTGGAAATTCCCCAAGGCTTCCTCCATTTTTTCCGGAAACAGTATCATCAGAATATTTTTTTGCCAATTCGCTAAAGCTAGCTCCATTTCGAATCTTTTTCAAAATTTCATCTGCTTCACCTTTTGCAAGTTCTTCTGCTTTTTTTGNNGATTCTTNTGAGTTGTTGGCATCCGTTTCAGGTCGTATTAGTATATGAGCAGCTTTATACATTTTTCGAACCCTGAAGTCTGCTNTTTTAGTGTTGTAGTAATCTTCTATATCTTCATTGTGGATGTCTATCAGGCTCTCATAATCCGTTGGGGTAGTTTTTACGTATTGGATCTTAATTTTTTCCGGGATCTCAAAACGCCCTTTATTTTTTTCGTAGAAAGATTTTATTTCTTCTTGGCTAACTTTTTCTTCTGATTTGAAGTGATTAGTTGGAATTACTATGTAGTCTATTTTAACTTTTTCATTCGCAAGCATGTATGCTTTATTTAGTTCATTAGGTGAAACCTTGACATTGGATTTGATTAGATTTCTGATTTTTTCAAGAAGAAGTGCTTCACGTTGACTCTCTTCAAACTCGAGAGGAGTCAAGCGTTTGAATTTGAGATAATTTTGGTAGGCAATATTGTTAAAGATTTTATCTTNTTGAAAAGCAGCAAGGCTATTTATTTGGTTAACAACTTCTGTATCGCTGATTTGAATGTCTAGCTCCTTAGCCTTAATCAAAAGAATTTTTTTTTGAATTAAAACGTCTAAGGCCTGTGTTTTTAGGTCCAGTTTTTGGATGAGCTCTTCTGAAAACTGACCCTGAAACTGTTCCCTGTAAAAATTTATGAGATTATTAAATGTGCGTTCGTATTCAGCCTGACTAATTTTAGATCCATCGACAGTTGCCACTACTCCCCCTGAGGAGCCAGACGAACCACCCATTCCCCATGAATAGAAAATTGTTCCTATAAAGGCGAAAACAATAAGCCATAGAATTGACTTAATAAGCCATGAGTCAGCGTGTTCTCTAATCACATTAAGCATCAAGCGTTCTCCGAGAAAAATTTAATTTAA
>JGI26262J51727_1001577_pt1 | contig 10497 bp, 7 predicted proteins | sample SaaInlV_150m_DNA_3_FD_51727 | JGI IMG/M metagenome (IMG submission 51727)
AAAGATAGAGATATACTAAGGTTTGAACCTCATAAATTAATAGAAGGATGTTTGATAGCAGCTTATGCAGTTCAAGCACATGTTTGTTATATCTATATTAGAGGAGAATATTTTATTGATGGTGAAAAACTTCAAGCTGCAATTAATGAAGCTTATGAAAAAAAATTGATAGGTAAAAATGCAGCTGGAACTGGTTGGGATTTAGATATTTATATTCATTATGGAGCAGGTGCTTACATTTGTGGNGAAGAAACTGCTTTACTAGAAAGTATAGAAGGAAAAAAAGGTCAACCAAGATTAAAACCTCCTTTTCCTGCACTAATTGGTCTTTATGGGTGTCCAACAATAATTAATAATGTAGAAACAATAGCAGTAGTGCCCACTGTTTTAAGAAGAGGTGGAGAATGGTTTGCCTCTTTAGGTAGAGAAAAAAATACAGGTACTAAAATTTTTTGTATCTCAGGTAATGTAAATAATCCATGTAATGTTGAGGAAGAAATGAGCATTCCCCTAAAAGAGTTAATTGAGGTTCACGCAGGTGGAGTTATTGGTGGATGGGACAACTTACAAGCTGTAATTCCTGGCGGTTCATCAATGCCATTAATTCCAAAAAAAAAGTGTGAAACATTAACAATGGATTTTGATTCATTAATGGCTGAAAAAAGTGGTTTAGGAACTGCGGGAATTGTTGTTATTAATAAAGATCAGGACATAATTAAATGCATGGCAAGAATAGCAAGATTTTATAAACATGAAAGTTGTGGTCAATGCACACCTTGTAGAGAAGGTTCTGGATGGATGTGGAGAATGCTTGAAAGAATGGCCGAAGGAAAGGCATCAAAGGATGAAATTGAGATGTTAGGTGATGTAACCAATCAGATTGCAGGTCATACTATATGTGCATTTGGTGAAGGATCTTCTTGGCCAGTACAAGGTTTATTGAGACATTTTAAAAAAGAAATTGAAGAGAGAAACAATTTAGATCTAATAGTAGAGAAAAAAAATAATATTCCTTATTTAGTGGATCAACACTTATTGGATAAAAAAAATGCTTAAACTAAAAGTTAATGAAATCGAAGTAGAAGTTGCAGAAGGATTAACAGTTCTTCAAGCATGTGAAAAGGCTGGAGTTGAAATCCCAAGATTTTGTTATCATGAAAAATTGTCGATAGCAGGAAATTGTCGAATGTGTTTAGTTGAAATGGAAAAATCTCCAAAACCAGTAGCATCATGTGCTATGCCAGCCGCAGAAGGTATGAANATAAAAACAAATACTCCTCTAGTTGAAAAAGCTAGAAAAGGAGTAATGGAATTTTTACTTGTTAATCACCCTTTGGATTGTCCAGTTTGTGATCAAGGTGGTGAGTGTGATCTTCAAGATCAATCCATGTTTTATGGTGTCGATAAATCGAGATTTAAAGAAAATAAAAGATCTGTCTCAGAAAAAAATATGGGACCTTTAATTAAAACACAAATGACAAGATGTATTCACTGTACTAGATGTGTGCGATTTGCTACTGAAGTTGCTGGTGTACCAGAAATTGGTGCAATAGGTAGAGGTGAAGATATGCAAATCACCACTTATTTGGAACAGTCAATGCAATCAGAATTGTCAGCAAATGTAGTGGATTTATGTCCTGTTGGAGCCTTAACATCAAAGCCATATGTTTTTGAAGCTAGACCATGGGAGTTAAAAAAAACTGAAACTGTTGATGTAATGGATGCCGTTGGATCTAATATTAGAGTTGATACATATGATTGGGAAGTAAAAAGAGTTCTTCCAATTATAAATGAAGATATTAATGAAGAGTGGATCTCTGATAAAACAAGATACGCTTGTGATGGATTATTAAATCAAAGATTAGACTCACCATTTATAAAGTATAATGAAAAGTTTGAAAAAGCCTCTTGGGATGAAGTTTATAAAATTCTTAAATCAAAATTTGAAAATACAAACAAGGATAAAATTTGTGGATTTGTTGGTGATTTAACAAATATGGAAAGTGGATACATTTTTAAAGAGTTTTTTGATCGAACATTGGATATTAAAAATTATGAGTCTAGATCTGATAATAGATTTGTAAGTATTAATAAAAGAGAAAATTATTTATTTAATTCAAGCATCAATGGGATCGAAGAAGCAGATTTAATATTTTTAATTGGTGCTAACCCTAGATATGAAGCAACAATACTAAATGCTAGAATTAGAAAAGCTCATCTAAATAATAATACTAAAATTATTTCATTAAATGACATGGGTGATTTAACTTATCCATACCAAAGTTTAGATGGTCAAACCCAAACAGTTAAAGATATATTTGGTGGAAATAATGAAACCTCAAAAGAAATTATAAATGCTAAAAAACCATTAATAATTCTTGGAGAGTCGTTATTAAATTCTAATTCATCTAATTATTTATTTAATGCAATTAAACAATTTCTTGTTAAAAATAATAAAATTTCTGAGACATGGAATTCATTAAATATCCTATCAACTGACGCTTCTACAGTTGGAAATTTTGATCTTGGAATAATAAAAGAAGAAAACGATTTAATAGATAACCTTAAAAACCATAAATTTGATATTGTTTATTTGTTAGGACAAGACAATTTAGATTTTAATAAAAAAGACGAATTCATTATCTATCAAGGTAGTCACGGTGATAAAGGTGCAGAAATAGCAGATATTATATTGCCTGGTTCTGCTTATACAGAACAAGATGGATATTTTACAAATTTAGAGGGCAAAATACAAAAATCTAACAAAGCATCTTATCCTCCAGGTGATGCTAAAGAAGATTGGCAAATAATTAATGAACTTGCAGAATTTATGAACAATCGAAAGTTATTTAACGATAAAGATGAATTGGAAAGCAGCATGTTTAATTATTTGAATTTACAAAAAGAAAAACAAAGTAATGAAAGTGAACTAACTAATATTTCTGAAAAACAAAATTTTAAAAATGAAAATTTAAAAATTTTCTTTAAAGATTATTATTTTTCTAATGTTGTTGCTAGATCTTCAAAAACTATGATTGAATGCAATAATGCAAAAATCAACTTAAAATCTACAGGCACTGAGGGTTAAAATGGAATATTTAAGTATTGTTTTTCAGGAAGTTTATAAAATACTATTTTTATTAGTTCCTGTTCTTGTCTCTGTTGCAATGATAGTTTGGCTAGATAGAAGAGTTTGGGCTTTTGTGCAAAAAAGACAAGGTCCAAATGTAGTTGGGCCTTTTGGTTTATTACAATCACTTGCAGATGCTTTAAAATATATATTTAAAGAAATTATTATTCCATCAAGTTCTAATAAAGTAATTTTTATCTTGGCTCCTATAGTTACCATGACACTAGCATTAATTGCTTGGGCAGTTATTCCGTTTAGTGCCACTCAAGTATTAGCTGATATCAATGTTGGTGTACTTTATTTATTTGCCGTTTCTTCTCTGGGTGTTTATGGAATTATTATGGGTGGTTGGGCATCAAATTCAAAGTACCCTTTTTTAGGAGCAATTAGATCTGCAGCTCAAATGGTATCTTATGAGGTCTCGATAGGTGTAATAATTATTAATGTTTTGTTGTGTGTTGGATCACTTAATCTAAACGATATTGTTATTGCTCAAAAAAATTTGTGGTTTGTTATTCCATTGTTTCCAATGTTTGTTATTTTTTTTATTTCTGCTTTGGCTGAAACTAACAGACCTCCATTTGATTTACCAGAAGCTGAGGCGGAGCTTGTAGCAGGGTATCAAACAGAATACTCAGGCATGATGTATGCAATGTTTTGGTTGGGTGAGTATGCAAATATTCTTTTAATGTGTGCGATGGGATCTATATTATTTTTAGGTGGATGGTTGTCACCTATAGATATGTACCCGTTTACTTTTGTTCCTGGTGCAATTTGGCTGATATTAAAGATATTGTTATTATTTATATTATTTGCTCTAGTTAAGGCTATAGTTCCAAGATACCGATATGATCAGCTAATGAGACTAGGTTGGAAAGTTTTTCTTCCATTATCATTAACTTGGGTGGTTTTAACAGCTAGTTATCTATTTTATTTTAACCTTCTACCTGTAAATTAATTATGAAAATTTCTAGATTTTTAAAAACTATATTTATGGCAGATTTTGTTGGTGGCTTGTTTATTGCCATAAAAGAGGTTTTTAAATCAAAAAAAACTATTAATTATCCTTTTGAAAAAGGGAAAATTAGTCCACGATTTAGAGGCGAGCATGCATTAAGAAGATATCCTGATGGAGAAGAAAGATGTATTGCTTGTAAACTATGTGAAGCTGTTTGTCCTGCACAAGCAATTACTATCGAGTCATCTCAACGAGAAGACGGAAGTAGAAAAACTACCAGATACGATATTGATATGATGAAATGTATTTATTGTGGATTATGTGAAGAGTCTTGCCCTGTAGATGCGATTGTTCAAGGTCCAAATTTTGAATTTTCAACAGAAACTAGAGAAGAACTCTATTATACAAAAGAAAAACTATTAGATAATGGTGATAGATGGGAGAATGTCTTAGCAGCAAATATTAAAGCTGATAATCCATACAGATAGATCAATGATTGCCCATTCAATTTTTTTTTATACATTCTCAATTATTGCTGTCATTTCTGCAATAATGGTTACAGTTTCTAAAAATACAGTTCATTCTGTTTTTTTTCTAATCTTAGATTTTATTAGTATATCTTGCCTTTTTATTATGATTGGTGCTGAATTTTTAGGCATGATAATGTTAATTGTTTATGTTGGTGCAGTAGCTGTATTATTTTTATTTGTTGTCATGATGTTAAATGTTGCGCAACAAAAAAACCAATGGTTTGCTTCAGAAGAAAGTTCAGGTCATATACCTGTAGGCTTAATTATAAGTACAATTATATTTTTTGAATTAATAATTGTTATTGGTGGATGGAAATATAAACCTGATTTATTTGATCTAAATAATGTGGTTAATAATTTTAGTGTAAGTAACACTCATTCATTGGGACAAGTTTTGTACACTGATTATATTCATGTGTTTCAATTAAGTGGTATGATTTTATTAGTAGCAATGATTGGAGCTATCGTTTTAACATTTAGACAAAGAANGGGTGTTAAGAAACAAAGTTATATAAAACAAATTTCTAGAGAAAGATCTGAAGGNGTTCAAGTTTTAGATGTNGAAACCAATAAAGGGGTTAAAATTGATGACTGAAATTGGATTGGGACATTATTTAACCTTAGGTGCAGTAATTTTTTCAATTGGAATTATAGGTATATTTCTTAATAGAAAAAATATTATTGTAATATTAATGAGNATAGAATTAATATTGCTTGCAGTTAATATAAACTTAGTTGCGTTTTCAATTTTTCTAGGTGATTTAGCTGGACAAGTTTTTACTCTATTTATTTTAACAGTTGCGGCCGCAGAAGCTGCTATTGGTTTAGCAATTATAGTCGTTTATTATCGAAACTCTGGAACTATTCGAGTTGAAGAAATAGATAAATTGAAAGGTTAAATATGGAAATCTCAATTTTAATTCTTCCACTAATAGCATCAATTATTTCTGGTTTTTTTGGTAAATATATTGGTGACAGAAATTCTGAAATTTTAACTAGTGTTTTTGTTAGTATCTCTGCTTTTTTATCTATTTTTGTACTTTACCAGGTAATTGTAAANCAATATGAGGAAAATATTGTTATAGCTACNTGGATTAATTCNGGCTCACTGGATGTTAATTGGTCGATGTTGATAGATCCTTTATCTGCTGTGATGCTGGTAGTTGTTACGTCCGTTTCATCATTAGTTCATATTTATTCTATTGGTTATATGTCTCATGACCCACATAAACCTAGGTTCATGGCATATTTGTCATTATTTACTTTTGCAATGTTAATGCTTGTGACATCAGATAATTTCATACAACTATTTTTTGGTTGGGAAGGTGTAGGTTTGTGCTCATATTTTTTAATAGGTTTTTGGTTTAAAAAAGAAAGTGCTAACGCTGCTGCAATAAAAGCGTTTGTTGTAAATAGAGTAGGTGACTTTGGGTTTGCATTAGGAATATTTTTAATTTTTTATTTATTTGGTACAGTAAATTATTCTGAAGTTTTTCAGCAAGTTCCAACAGTAATAGATAAAAATTTATTATTTTTAGGCTTTGAAATTAAAGCAATAGATTTGATATGTTTGCTTTTGTTTATTGGTGCAATGGGTAAATCTGCACAAATTTTATTGCATACTTGGTTACCTGATGCAATGGAAGGACCAACCCCAGTATCTGCATTAATTCATGCAGCAACAATGGTAACAGCTGGAGTTTTTTTGGTTGTTAGGTGTTCACCTATCTATGAATACTCACCATTTATATTAAATCTAATTACTATTGTTGGGATGACGACAGCTTTTTTTGCGGCAACAGTAGCTTTGGTTCAAACAGATATTAAAAAAATCATTGCTTATTCTACTTGTAGTCAACTTGGTTATATGTTTTTCGCAGCAGGTGTAGGTGCTTATAATGTAGCTATGTTTCATTTGTTTACTCATGCTTTCTTTAAAGCTTTATTATTTTTAGGATCTGGTTCAGTAATCCATGCTTTTAAAGATGAACAAAATATCAATAACATGGGNGGTGTNTGGAAGAAATTACCCTATACATATNCATTGATGATAATTGGAACACTTGCACTTACTGGATTTCCTTTTCTATCAGGATTTTATTCTAAAGATGCAATTATTGAGTTTGCTTATTTAAAGGGAAATACCACAGGCTATTATGCAGCCGGAATTGGAATTTTTACAGCATTTCTAACTTCCATATATTCATGGAGATTAATTTTTAAAACTTTTCATGGTAAATATAATAATAAAGATATTGATATTAAGGAAACACATGAGTCACCTTTAGTAATGTTGCTACCTTTGGTTATTTTAGCTATAGGTGCAATTTTTGCAGGTTATTTGTTTAAAGACCTATTCGTAGGTCATGGTGGTGATAATCATTTTTGGGCTAATTCAATTAAGTTTTTAGAACCTTTAAGTTCTGAACATCCACCAATGTGGTTTTTACTTTTAACACCTTGTCTTGTGCTTTTGTCTATACCTATTGCTTATTATTTATTTGTTAAAAATAAAGAATTATCCAATCAAATAGCCAATAATAATAAGCCTCTATATAATTTTTTAATTAATAAATGGTATTTTGATGAACTTTATGAAGTTATTTTTATCAGACCGTCTAAAAAAATAGGGTTATTTTTATGGAAATTTTGTGATGTTAAATTAATTGATGGCTTTGGTCCTGATGGAATTTCATCATTTATTAAAAAATGCTCAATTAAAGCAAACAAATTTCAAAGCGGTTTTATATATCAGTACGCCTTTATTATGCTATTAGGCTTTTCTGCTTTATTAACTTTTCTAATTATTAAATAATGAACTTTCCAATTCTTTCATCTTTGATTTTATTACCTGTAATAGGTGCTTTGTTTTTGTTTTTTACAAAAGATAAGGATGGAAATAATTTAACAGCAAAATATGTTTCTTTATTTACAGCAGCAGTTAATTTTTTAATCTCAATCTATTTATGGATTACTTTTGATCAATCTACATCAAGCTTTCAATTTATTGAGGACAGAGAATGGATTGATGGTTTTATCAATTACAAAGTTGGTGTTGATGGAATTTCAATTTTATTTATAATTTTAACTACATTTATAACACCACTATGTATTATTTCAGTAAACAACACTGTAAAAACAAGATTAAGAGATTTTTTAATAGCTATATTAATCATGGAAAGTTTCATGATAGGAGTTTTTTGTGCACTTGATTTAGTTGTATTTTATTTATTCTTTGAAGCTGGTTTAATACCTATGTTTTTAATCATTGGAATCTGGGGTGGACCTAAAAGAGTTTACTCNGCATTCAAGTTTTTTTTATACACATTGCTGGGTTCTGTTTTAATGTTGGTTGCTATTATCTCTATATATTGGATTTCAGGAACAACAGATGTCATAAAACTTTATGAACTTGGTATTGATGAAAAATATCAAAATCTTTTATGGCTAGCATTTTTTAGTTCATTTGCTGTTAAAACACCGATGTGGCCTGTTCATACGTGGTTACCTGATGCACACGTTGAAGCACCTACGGCTGGTTCAGTTTTGCTTGCTGCAATATTACTTAAGATGGCTGGATATGGGTTTATAAGATTTTCATTGGGACTTTTTCCTGTTGCATCCGAAGTATTTACACCTTTGATTTACGGTTTAAGTGTAATTGCAATTGTATTCACATCTTTAATTGCATTAATGCAAGAGGATATGAAGAAACTAATTGCATATTCATCTGTTGCTCATATGGGTTTCGTAACTTTAGGAATTTTTACAATTCAACAGCAAGGTATTGAAGGAAGTATTATTCAAATGATAAGTCATGGTTTAGTCTCAGCAGCGTTATTTTTGTGTGTAGGTGTGGTATATGATCGAATGCATTCAAGACTTATTAGTTCTTATGGCGGAATAGTAACCATAATACCAAAATACTCTATTTTGTTTATGTTATTTACCTTAGCAGCACTTGGTTTACCTGGTACCAGTGGTTTTATAGGTGAATTTTTAATTTTAATGGGTGTTTTTAAGGATAATTTTTTAGTAGCTGTTATTGCAAGTCTAGGTGTAATTCTTGGAGCTGCATACATGCTTTGGTTATATAAACGGGTTGTTTTTGGAAAATTGGTTAATAAAGATTTAACAAAAATGGTTGATTTAAATAAATCGGAATATTTTATATTGAGCTGTTTAGCAATACCAACATTGTTTTTTGGATTTTATCCAGATCCATTAATTAATACAATTGAAGTTTCGGTAAGTGATTTAATTAATATGTACAATAATAATCTTATAAATAAATAATATGAATAATTTGAATTTAGTTCTACCTGAAATTTTTATTTCTTTATCAATTATGTTTTTATTAGTTTTGGGTGTTTTTAAAAAAGATAGCTCTAGATTGATATTTAATATCTCTTTATTAGTTTTTTTTATTACTGCAATAATTACATTGAACGAAACTTATAGTGTTACCCGAATAACTTTATTTAATGAAAGTGTTGTAATTGATCACATGTCTTCATTAATGAAAATTATTACACTTATAGGAGCTTTTTTAGTTTTGGCAATTTCGTCAAGTTATCTAAAAACATTTAAGATTTTTAAAATTGAATACCCAATTTTAATCTTATGTTCAGTTTTAGGTATGATGGTAATGATTAGTTCGAATGATTTAATGGTATTTTATATGGGTTTAGAACTTCAATCATTAGCTTTATATGTTTTAGCAACTTTTAATAGAGATCAGTTAAAATCATCAGAAGCTGGTTTAAAATATTTTGTTCTAAGTGCCTTNTCTTCAGGATTACTTTTGTATGGTTGTTCGTTNATATATGGATTTTCTGGTTCTACAAATTTTGATATAATAGCAAGCCAACTTAATTCAAACAAATATGTTTTAACTTTTGGGATTGTATTTATTTTAGTAGGACTGGCATTTAAAATTTCTGCTGTGCCATTCCATATGTGGGCACCTGATGTTTACGAAGGTTCACCAACATCTGTTACTTTATTTTTTACAATGGTTCCTAAAATTGCAGCATTAACTGTATTCATAAGATTTTTATATGTCCCTTTTTTAAACTTAATTGATCAATGGCAAATGATTATTATTTTTTTATCAATTGCTTCTATGCTGTTTGGTGCTATAGCAGCCATTGGACAAACAAATATTAAAAGACTTATTGCCTATAGTTCGATAGGGCACATTGGTTACACCTTAGCTGGATTGGCTACTGGTTCTAATGAAGGTATTCAAAGTTCTATAATCTATATATCTATTTATGTGATAATGAACTTGGCACTTTTTTCATGCTTGTTAATGTTGAAAAGAAATAATCAATATTATGAAGATATTGATGATCTATCAGGCTTATCAAAAAATCATCCTTTATTATCTTTATCAATGCTAGTTATACTGTTTTCATTAGCTGGGATACCTCCTTTGGCTGGATTTTTTGCAAAGTTTTATATTTTTAAAACTGTAATTGAACAATCAATGTATTTCTTGGCAATTGTAGGTTTGCTATCAACAGTTATTGCTGCTTTTTATTACTTAAGAATTATTAAGATAATTTATTTTGACAAAGAAAAAGAGANATATGACAGTGATCATAGTCCATGGTTAAAATTTTCACTTACATTTTCTACAATATTAATTCTTTTATACTTCATATTTCCAAGTCAATTAATTGAGGTTGTATCAAGAATTAATATTATTTAATGAAATTTAAAAAATTTAGATTCAAAAAAGTAAAAAGCACAAATAACACGGCAATTAGAATTATTAAAAATTTAAATTGTAAATATGGAATGGTAGTGTCAGATGCTCAATCAATGGGAAGAGGTCAATATGGAAAAAAATGGATCTCATATAAAGATAATTT
>JGI26262J51727_1001591_pt1 | contig 10457 bp, 8 predicted proteins | sample SaaInlV_150m_DNA_3_FD_51727 | JGI IMG/M metagenome (IMG submission 51727)
CGTTGCCCCTGGCGCTGCCAGGATTGGACCCGGTCGATGACAAAACGCCCTTCATCGATTTCATCCAGCGCGCCATATAGCTGAATCAGTTCACCGTCTGCTCCTTCGGTCCACAGTTTCTTGCCGAGCCGATCGGCGTTCTGGTCGATCACGGCATTTGCGGCTTTAAGAATGTTGCCAGTCGAACGGTAGTTTTGTTCGAGGCGGACAACCCGGGTGTTGGCAAAATCCTGTTGCAGTTGATGCATATTCTCAATCCGGGCACCACGCCAGCCATAAATGGATTGATCGTCATCTCCCACTGCAGTGATTTGCTGGTGCTGCTGCGCCAGCAGTTTGAGCCAGCGGTACTGGATGGCGTTACTATCCTGGAATTCATCAACCAGGATGTGCTGGAAGCGTTGTTGGTAGGTTTGCCGCAGCGCTTCATTCTCCTGCAGAAGTTCCAACACCCGAAGCAGCAGTTCAGCAAAATCGACTAGCCCGAGTTTCTGGCAGATCTCCTCGTAATGGGTATACACCTGTACCAGGGTTTGCTGATAACTGTCACCCCCACCCTGCAGGCTCTGTGAACGGCGGCCTTCTTCCTTATGGCTGTTGATAAACCACTGGATCTGGCGGGGTTGCCAGTGCCCCTCGTCCAGGTTGAGTTCGCGCAGAGTTCGGCGGATCAGGCGGTATTGGTCGTCCGAATCCAGGATCTCAAAGCTGCTGGGGAGACCAGCTTCCTCATGGTGTGACCGCAGTAAGCGGTGGGACAGTCCATGGAAGGTGCCAATCCACATGCCACGTACTGAAAAACCCAGAAAATCCTCGATCCGCCGGCGCATCTCGTTGGCCGCCTTGTTGGTGAAGGTCACCGCCAACACGGAAAACGGCGAAGCCTCCAGGGCCTGCACCAGATAGGCGATGCGATAGGTCAGCACCCGGGTTTTGCCGCTGCCCGCGCCGGCCAGCACCAGCACTGGCCCCGGAGGCGCGCCTACTGCCTCGCGCTGGGCATCGTTCAGGGCATCAAAAATCCGCGAGACATCCATAGTCGTTAGCGGCGAGTGAAACGCTGACAGGCAAGACGNGGGTCAGTCGCAAACGCCAGGCGTGGCCCGGCGTCCCATAGCGATCGGTCCAGTTCTGGAAAATACACCAGATTTTCGCCCTCAACCTGATCGGGCACCCAGGTTACGTCGACAAAATTGCAGTATTTCAGGGCTTCGATGTACAACTGGGCGCCGCCNATAAACCAGATGTCACCACTGCAGCTATCGAGCGCTGCCTGCACTGATGAAAAACAGGGTACGTGGTTCAAGATGGTCCGGGTAATCACTTTGTTTTGGCGTCCGGGCAGCGCCTTGCTGCCGATTGACTCCCAGGTGCGCCGACCCATGATTATCGTTGTGTCCAGCGTCAGGCGCTTAAAGCGCTTGAGGTCTTCAGGGTAGTGCCAGGGTAGCCCTCCTGCCTGGCCGATGACCCGGTTGGCTGACATGGCAACGATGGCGGCTCGTATGGGTATCGCGCCCGTTGCCGTTATGCCCGTGTTAGACGGCAACTTTGAAACCGATCGCAGGATGGGGCGTGTATCCGCTCAGGCGGAAGGTATCAAGCAGTGAAGCAGTGCTTGCCTCCAGCAACCCGTCGATGTCCTCGAGTTTTTGCACCGATGGATCGATCTCAAGGCGCCCCAGTGCAACCGGTTCGCGCAATAACTGTTCGCGCAGTCCGGGCACGTGATCGTACTCGGCCATAGAGCCATCGGCTTTGGCCGTGTATATATGCGCGTCGATCAGTGTGTGTCCAAAAAAGCCGGTGGGGATTCCACTGAATCGGGAAATCAGTTCCAGCAAAAAGGCATATCCAGCGATGTTGTATGGCAATCCCAGCGCTACATCGCAACTGCGTTGGGTGAGATGCAGGCACAGCAGCGGAGCACCGCTTTCGTCACGCTGCACATTGAGCACCCAGAATGCGTGGCACGGTGGCAGGGCGCTGGATTGGGCGTTCCCTGGGGCCCAGGCTGATACGACCAAGCGACGACTGTCGGGGTTGTTGCGCAGCTCGCCAACCACCCAGCTGATCTGATCATTGAAGCTTGTCTGGTTATCGTTGTGTACCGGAAAATGTCGCCAGAAATTACCATAGGCGCTTGGCACTTTGCCGTCTTCATCAGCCCACGGATTCCAGAAACGACACCCATGCTGGCGCAGCAGGTCGATACGGGTATCGCCGGAAAGAAACCAGAGGTTTTCGACGACAATGTTTTTCCAGGAGATCTCCTTGGTGGTCAGAAGGGGGAAGCCCTGACGCAGATCAATCTGATAGTTAACATTGAATGTTGATAGGGTATCGACGCCTGTGCGATTGGCTTTGCGCTGGCCCGTGTCCAGAACGCGGCGAACGACTTCAAGGTATTGCTGCAATCGATTCTCCCGGGTAATGCGGCGTGTTCTTTGCCCGTTTTAGCCGGTTTCCCGGAAAAAGTGCTCTACTGCCTTGCGCGCCACAGTGGCCGATTTTACATACCAGACTTTGCGGTTAATACACATGGCAGCGAAAGCCAGCTTGCGGCCGTTTTTTTCAGCATAACCGACAAACCAGTCATAGCGCCCTGCTGGAGTTTCTCCAGTGAGGCTACCGGTTTTGCCGCCCACGTTAACGGCCTCCATGGTGCCGCGCGCGAAGTTCTTGAACGAGGTGCGTGCTGAGCCATTAATCACGGTCTGTTGCATCAGGCTTTGTAACTCCCTGGCCGTGTCTGCCTTGACTATCTTCTTTCCGGTCGTGGTTTTAGCTTCATAGAGAATAAGGCCATCTTCACCCACAATGGTTCGAACGAGGGTGGGTTGAACCCGGCGGCCACCATTGACAGCAGCGGCTGCTATTACAGCACCGTGTACTGGTGACAAGGTGGTGGTCCGTGTATAGCCGGCCGCAGTTTCGGCTATTGACCAATCGTCAGTGGGGTCCAGGTCTATGGCACTGGCCTCGAGAGTAAAGTCAGCACCCAGGCCCTGGCGAAAACCGAAAGCCTCAGCGTAGGCCAAAAGCGTTTTTCCACCAACGAAACGCACACCGAGTCGGGCGAAGACCGTGTTGACCGATTTGGCAAAGGCACTGGAAAGCGGGAGTCGCCGGGTCCACTGGTTATCCTTGTGTTCCAGGACGTTTTTTCGGTAAAGGCTCGTGGTTTTGCCATTGAAAGGAATCACGGTATTTGCGTTAGCCTTTCCGATGTCAATCGCTGCGGCTGCGGTAATGATCTTGAATACGGAGGCTGCAGGATAACTGGCCTTCAGTGCAAGGTTTTCGCTGTTGTTGCCATCGCGCCGATGATTAACCAGTGCCAGAATCTCACCGTTATCTGGGTCCAGTGCAACGAAAACACCATAGTCGGGGTCGAAGTGGTTGAATACTTGGGNAACCGTGTTTTGCAGTTGGGGATCGAGCGTGTATTGGATTGTAGCGGGGTAGTTTTTACTGTCGCGGCGGATCGTAATTTTTTGTGGGTAGCGGTTGGCGCTGATCGCGCGGGCCAGCGTATGACGCACCAATGGCCGGTCAACGCCCCAGATCTCCTGTCGTTGCCAGGACTTGGTGCCGAGATTTTGAGGCGCGACCACAAGGCCTGCCACAAGCAGAATAAGCCACATGGGCACCAGCCAGGTAAATGTCAGCCGTCGGTTTGACAGGAATTTGATCTGCAAAGGTTCGCTCATGAAGATGACTGGCTTTTGGTCAGGGTATCTCGTGCCTGATTGACCAGAGCCGCAAGATAATCCGTGCCGCCNCGGTCGGTATGCAGGCGTTGAATCAGCCGTCGGTGTGCTTCGATGACCTCCTTGCGTGAGGCATCAGTTGTGACACCGAGAATCTCACTTGCCTGTGATTCTGACATCGACCCCTGTGGCGGCGTTGTGTGGCCAGCGGCTTCATTCTCGTTGCGCCAGGAATCACCCTGGGTGCGGTCAAGGTAGGCTTCCAGNAGTGCNGCNGACTGAGCATCGCGGGCCCGACACTCTTGCAACAGTTCCAGGAGCTGTAGNTTGGTTAGATCACCCAGTGCGCGACCCGCAAACGGGCCACTGATGACTTCCCCGTTTAGTTCACCGCTATCATGGTCAAGCATCATTCGTAGCACTTCGGTTTCAACCCGGGACGCCTGACCGGAGCTCGGGCCCCGGGTGGTTTTGAACAGGCGCCAGGCCTGGCGCGCGACCAGCAGCCGCTGTAGCCAGGGGGCCGCTGCGCTGATGATTGCGAACATCCAGGGAATTCGCCCAGTGACCACCAAAAGCAGTAAGGCNCCGGCCACGCCGTACAGTACGATCANTTTCAGGGCGCGACTGCGCTGGACCGGGGTGGCTTTGCCCAGCCAGGATGCCAGCCACATCAGGCCAACCAGCGCGACCAGCGCCAGGAATACCCGCGCCAAGATCAGTCGCCGCCGTGCAGTTGTCGGGTCAGGCGCAAGGCTTCGCCACCGTGGCTGCGGCCAAGTTCCCGAAGGGCTTTGGAACCACCCGCGGCATAAACAGCCACGGCGCACAAGAGGTCGCGTAACTGGCCCGCACTGGCGGCATCAAAGCGACAATGCGCACCCCGAGTCAATTGGGCGATACGGGCAAAGGTTTTTGTAGCCGCTGGATCACCGCCGTCCTGAAACAGAAATACCGGTACCCCGACAATGCTCAGTTGGCCAGCGAGGCGCGCCAGATTGTCCGGGTCCTCCTCNACGCAATCGCCAACGAATACCAGCGCATTGACTTGGCCATGGTTCGCCTGCTTTATAGTGTGTTGCAGTACCCGCGCGATTTGCGTTTGCCCAGCCCCACAGCGAATGGCGGTCATCACCGACAGCAACTCGTCGGCACGAGATGTCCAGGGGGCAGCTTTGAATTCACCGTAGCCGCGGTAGTAGGCAAGCTGTATGTCCAGTCCCCCCAGCGTTGCCGTCTGTTCGAACATCTGCGCCTGTATATGACAGGCACGATCCCACAAAGGTTCGCGGCTGGCGGTGGCATCCAATGCGAAAATCAGTCGGCCTCGGTCACTCTGGGACGCCAGAGGTGCGCGGGCACGAACCTGTTGTAGGAAACTGTCCACATCTTCGCGGTTGGACTGGCGCAGAGGATTTTTTCGAGATGAAGTCACGGCGTACACAAAACGGCAACGGAATGGGGAAACAATCATATCATCGCGGTCCGGAATTATTATAAGGAGTATGCCTGTGAATCTGATGGCGATCCTGGAAGGTCTGACCCTGGGCAGTGCGTTGATAGTCGCCATCGGCGCCCAAAACGCGTTTGTGTTGCGCCAGGGCCTCGCTCGTCAACATGTATTTGTGGTTTGTACCGTGTGTCTTGCCGGCGACGCCCTGCTGATTACTCTGGGCGCTGGAGGTTTGGGCACTATATTGCGGGCCGATGTACTAATCCTACGGTTCACGGCTTGGGCTGGTGCCNTTTATCTGCTATTTGTCGCAGCACAATCTTTCAGGCGGGTCGCAAAACCTCAGGCGTTGGTTGTCACGGCGGGAGAAGCCAGGCTGGGCAGTTTGGCCAAGGTCATCGCGAGTGCGCTGGCCCTGACTTTTCTAAACCCCCATGTGTATCTTGATACGGTGGTGGTCCTGGGCAGCGTCGCTGCACGTTACGCAAGTGGTGACCGGGCTCTGTTTGCCTTTGGTGCGGTATTGGCATCGGCTGCCTGGTTTTATGCCTTGGGTTTTGGTGCCGCGCGTTTGGCACCGCTCTTTGGCCGGCCCGGCACCTGGCGGATTGTCGANGGCGGAATCGGCGTACTGATGTTGGCACTGTCGGCGTCACTGGTTCACTGGGCGCTGACTGCGGTCAATAGCCAGTAAATCTGGATCTTTCAATCGGCCAGTGCCCGGTCAATAATTTCGCCAACGTCGCGTGACAGGCCCTTTTGAGCGCGGATGCGCTCAAGGGCTTGTTGCATTAAATCGCGCCGAGCCGGTTCGAATCGTCGCCACAGGTTGAATGCGGACGCCAGGCGAGCTGCCACCTGTGGGTTTTTCGAATCGGCCGCTAATAATTGCTCGACTACCAGTTGGTAACCACTGCCATCACTCTGATGGAATCGGAGCGGGTTGGCGTGGGAGAACGCTCCAATCAGCGCGTGGACTTTGTTGGGATTGTCATCCTGGTAGCACTCGTGCTGGCTCAGGCGTTTAATTTTGTCAACGGTGTCCGGCAATCGNGATACCGCCTGTACCCGTAGCCACTTGTCAATGACCAACGGGTATTCACGCCACAGTTCATAAAAGTGCATCAGCGCTTCGTCGCGGGCTGGGTGTGAGCTGTCCGCCAGCAGTGCCAGTGCTGCCAGTGCATCAGTCATATTGTCGGCAGTTTTTAATTGCTCAAGAGCCAAGCGCACAAAATCTTCTTCTTCCAGGGTCATGAGATAGGCCAGACAGATATTGCGCAGTGCACGCTTTCCAGCGCTGACGACGTCCAGGCGACATGGTCCGGGCGCTTTTAGGGCATGGTAGTGCGCCAGAAAAGGTTCTCGGTATCGCCTCGCCAGTGCGATGGCTACCGATCGGCGGGCATTATGTATCTTGTCAGGATTAATCACTTCGGTGAATTCGCTGAGATAATTTTCCTCAGGGAGTCTCAGGGCAAAGGCCTGGAACGCGAGATCCACGAATTCGTTTTTGAGGGTCTGGCCAAAAGCTTCGATGAAACTTTCGTCCAACGTGGTTTCACCAGGGTGGTTCAGCAAGTTCAGGATCTGTTTACGGGCCAATCGTTGGCCGGCATCCCAGCGGTTAAAGGGATCATTATCGTGACCCATAAGAATGGCCAGGTCTGCATCGCTGTGGTCGGTTTCCAGCATCACGGGCGCAGAGAATCCCCGCAGGATGGAAGGCACCGGCGGGTCGTTGACTTCGCGGAATACAAAAACCTGCTCAGTTTCCGTAAGGTTAAGCGTATGCTCGTGACGCGCTTCATCGTCATCACCACACAGGGTTTTGAGCGGTTTGCCGTGGATATCGAAAAGCGCTGTGACGATAGGCATCTGCAAAGGAGCATCCGCTTCGCTGGTCTCATGCGNTGCCTGGCTGATCTGTAGGCGGTAACAGTGTTGCGCGGCATCAAAAGCGCCACGGCTGAGTAGCCGGGGCGTTCCTGGNCGCTCATACCATAGCCTGAATTGAGTNAGGTCTCGCTTTGATACCGCTTCGATAGATCGGATAAATTCCTCAGTCGTGACGGCCTGGCCATCGTGGCGATCGAAGTACAGGGCGCAACCTTGTTGGAAAGTTTGGTCGCCCACGAGCCGGTTGAGCATGCGTACCACTTCGGCACCCTTGATATAGACCGTTAACGTATAGAAGTTGTTGATCTCGACAAAGGATTCCGGNCGNACCGGNTGGGCCATCGGCCCGGCATCCTCGCGGAACTGCTGCGTACGGACCAGGTTGGCATCCTCGATGCGCTTTACGCCGGCAGACCCCTGGGCCGCGCTGAATTGTTGTTCACGAAATACCGTAAATCCTTCCTTGAGACTCAACTGGAACCAGTCACGCAGGGTTACCCGGTTGCCCGACCAGTTGTGGAAGTATTCGTGGCCGATGACATCACTCACCGAGCGGTAATCATGGTCTGTCGCTGTCGCCGGCAGTGCCAGTACGTATTTGGTGTTGAAAACGTTAAGTCCTTTGTTTTCCATTGCCCCCATATTGAAGTCTTCGACGGCGACGATGTTGTATTGGTCGAGGTCATACTCACGGCCATAAGCTTTTTCGTCCCAGTCCATGGCATCGCGCAAGGCGGCCATCGCGTGGCCGCACTGGGGCAGGTCGCGTTCGCGGGCATAGACCCGTAGTTTCACTTCCCGACCCGAGCGGGTCCTAAAGGAATCCTCGATGCATTGCAGTTGGCCGGCGACGAGGGCGAAGAGATAGCACGGCTTGGGATGCGGGTCGTCCCAGACAGCTTGGTGCATGGCGCCGTCTTCGCGCGTCTCGATTTCATTACCGTTGGCAAGCAGCACCGGGTAGGATTTCTTGGCGGCGCGTACAGTGACCCGATAAACCGACAGCACGTCAGGGCGATCCAGAAAATAGGTNATACGTCGAAAGCCCTCAGGCTCACATTGGGTGCACAGNGTGTCTCGGGATGAATACAGGCCGCTGAGTTCGGAATTGGCCGCTGGGTTGATAATGGTCTCGATGATCAGGGTGAAGCTTTCGGGCACCTTGTTCAAGGTCAGCGTTTTTTCATCAGCGTGCCACTGCTTTGGGCCAAGTGCTTGGCCATTGAGGTTAAGTGAGGCCAGAATCAGTCGTTCACCATTTAGGACTAATGGTCGGGAGTGGACGCCGTTGCGGGTAATCTGCAATGTTGCGCGAACGCGGGTTTTGTTCTCGTCAAGATCAAAAACCAGATCCACCCGCGGAATGTAATAATCGGGAGGACGGTAATCACTGAGGTAGGTGCGCTCCGAAGCGTGTTCGGTTGTAGCCACTAGAACATTATCTCCTGGCAGGCCTGGCCCGCGTTGATGCGGCGAACGCCTGCAACATTAACAAGATTGCCAGCCCCTGCCTCACACCAGGCGACTCACAACGCATCAGACGAGAAAGATCAGCAAGATAACAAAAGCGATGACCGCGAGTAGAGGGAATATCGCGGATTGCCAATCTCGCGGTGCGTCTTGGGCTTGGGCCATCAGGGCCTTGATGCCCGGGAAAACCCACAGGATTACCAGTAGTGCGAGNACGCCGAGTAGCAGTTTTTCCCAGGTAGGCAGTGGATTCATGTTGAGTTTGGACGCCTGTGTAGGCCGCTTGGCTTGAGGCAATCAGGTTAGAACTGTTAAATAAGTGTCTAATTTTCGGGCAGAATCTGCTATGGATCAAGGGTCAGCNTGCGCACCGAGATGCAGGGCTAAATTGGGATGAAATGCCTTCATAAAAGGAGTAGGATCAAGGATGCGCGGTCAGGTCGCGAGCCCGCCCCGGTTACGATAACCCCGGTCAGTTGCGCCCACGTCCAGGATTGCGCATACAAACACTCACCAACAGCCAATCAGTGAGGGAGACCAACCTATATGACCGAAGTACAGCACAGCCCCCTAAACGGCAGACTAGAAGATCTAAGATCAGAACATCGAGCCCTAGACCATGAGTTGAAAAATATCGCTGACGATCCTCTCATAGACGACCTGCAAGTACAAAGACTGAAAAAACGAAAACTATTTTTAAAAGACAGTATCAATCACCTGGAAGACAAGCTGGTTCCCGATATCATAGCTTAGTGACCGAACGCGGACCACAGTCCAAAAAGAACGCCCCCGTACCCCGGGGGCGTTTTCGTTTCACCGCTACCGGTACGTGGTCAGTAGCGGTAGTGATCGGCTTTATACGGGCCTTCGGGNGAGACTCCGATATAAGCCGCCTGCTCGTCGGTCAATGTAGTCAGTTTTACCCCGACTTTGTCCAGGTGTAATCTTGCGACCATTTCGTCAAGATGCTTAGGGAGTATGTAAACTTTGTTTTCATACTGGTCCTGTTTCTGGAACAGTTCGATCTGTGCCAGCGTCTGGTTGGTGAACGAATTGGACATGACGAAACTGGGGTGTCCGGTAGCGCATCCGAGGTTCACCAGTCGACCCTGAGCGAGCAGAATGATCCGCTTGCCGTCGGGAAAGATGATGTGGTCAACCTGCGGCTTGATGTTTTCCCACTCATACTGCTCAAGTGAGGCACAGTCGATTTCGTTATCGAAGTGGCCGATGTTGCAGACAATTGCCTGATTTTTCATCTGCGCCATGTGATCATGTGTGATGACCTGGTAGTTGCCGGTAGCCGTGACGAAAATATCTCCCTGGCTGGCGGCCTGGTCCATGGTCACAACCCGGTATCCTTCCATTGCAGCCTGTAGCGCACAGATCGGATCTACTTCGGTGATCCATACCGTGGCGCCCAGNCCGCGTAGTGACTGTGCCGAGCCCTTGCCGACGTCGCCGTAACCCAGNACCACCGCCAGTTTACCGGCCACCATGACATCGGTGGCTCGCTTAATGCTGTCGACCAGGGATTCGCGAACGCCGTACAAGTTATCAAACTTCGACTTGGTCGCCGAGTCATTGACGTTGATGGCCGGGAAAAGTAACTCACCGTCGTTTTCCATTTGGTANAGGCGCTTGACACCCGTGGTGGTTTCCTCGGTAACGCCCTGGATATTACCCAGTATGTTTGAGTACCAGTTCGGCTGGGTTTTCAGACGTTCCCGGATAGCGCTGAACAGTGCGACTTCTTCTTCGCTTGAGGGGCTATCAATAACCGACAGATCCTGTTCAGCTTTGGCGCCTAAGTGAATGAGCAGTGTGGCATCACCGCCATCGTCCAGAATCATGTTGGGGGTACCGCCATCGCTCCACTCGAAAATACGATGGGTGTAAGCCCAGTATTCCGTCAGTGTTTC
>JGI26262J51727_1001635_pt1 | contig 10254 bp, 6 predicted proteins | sample SaaInlV_150m_DNA_3_FD_51727 | JGI IMG/M metagenome (IMG submission 51727)
CCTCTTATGGATTTTGTTCGCAACATAACAACGAGCCTTCGACACAATACAATAGAAAATGTGAAGCTTTTTTATCAGTCGGCTGACCTTTTGTTAGTTGACGATATTCACTTAATTGCTGGGAAAGATAAATCTCAAGAAGAGTTTTTTCATATTTTTAATTTTTTGTTTAGCACCAAAAAGCAAATTATATTTACATGTGACCAACCCCCAAAAAACATTAAAGACCTTGAAAACAGATTAAAAACAAGATTCTCACAAGGCCTTAATTTACAACTTTCTCCTCCAGAGCTTGAAATGAGGGCTGCCATTCTCCTTAAGAAATCTCAAAATCCACAAATTTCTCTTAACCTTTCAGAAGATGTTGCCTTATTTATTGCAAGCCACGTCATGTCAAACGTTAGAGATCTTGAGGGTGCATTACTAAAACTAAAGGCTTTTGTCGACTTCTCTCAAATTGATCACTCGATGATTACCAAAGACGTAGTAGAGGGGGCACTAGGCGACCTTATAAAACCAAAAAAACTTTTCATTGAGGTTAATGAAGTTCAAAAGACCGTAAGTAAGTATTACGGTATTACAGTCTCCGATTTAATTTCAAACTCTCGCAAACAACATTTGGTTAAAGCAAGACAGATGGCTATCTACCTCTGCCATGAGTTGACATCCTTGTCGTTAGCTAAAATAGGTCAAAACTTTGGAAATAGGGACCACTCTACAGTGCTTTATTCTTGTGAAAAACTAAAAGGCCTTATTTCGACAAATGAAGAAATCAAAAACGACATTGAAAACATAAAAATCAAAATTACTAACTTATAAACAAATTAATTATTACTTGGGTTGTTAGTAAATAACAAAACATCTTATAATTAGAAAACTAATTAACATCTTTAATAATAAACAATACAGTTATTAACAACATAATCACAACACAAACTATTGATTTTTTTCAAAAAAAGAAAGTAATTAACAAATAATAGATCAGCTAATAATAACAATAATTAATTTAATAAGAAAGGCAACTTATGAACACCGAATTAAGCGTTGAAGAACTTATAGAGCCATTACAAACTGTAATTGGAGTGGTTGAGAAAAAACAAACTTTACCAATACTCTCTCACGTACTAATTCAATTAAAAGGCAACAAACTTACACTAACAACCACTGATATGGAACTAGAAATCAGTGCTTCAAATAAAATCAAAAGTGATGCTGAAGTCACCTTTACAATTTATGCAAAAGACTTAATAGACATTGTAAGAAAACTCCCAGAAAAGACCCAAATAAAATTTAAAATAGAAGAAAACAAAGTTTATCTAAATGCTAACAAAAATACGTTTGAACTAAACACTTTTAATCACTTAGACTTTCCCGCCCTTCCTAAAACTCAAAATTCAAGTATTATCAAAATTAAGCAAGATACACTCAAAGAGTTAATTGAAAACACTAGTTTTTCAATGGGAAACCAGGATATTAGGGCATATCTAAACGGTCTCTTTTTTGAACTAAACAAAGACTCGTTAACAGTGGTTGCAACAGATGGGCACAGGCTCTCAATCGGCGAGGTCAATCAAGAAAGTAATTTAGAAGAAAAAAAGACAGTGATTCTTCCTAGAAAGGCCGTATTAGAACTAACTAAACTACTGAATAAAAGCACACAAAGTGTTGCTGAAATACACCTATCTGATAATTATTTTTCATTGATTGACTCTAGTACTAAAATTATTAGCCGTTTGATCGATGGTAATTTTCCAAACTATAAACAAGTAATGCCAACTGATTTTAGTAACACTATTGTTATTGATCGTGAAGACTTTTTATCTAGCTTACAGCAAGCTTCAATATTTGTAGATGAAAGAACTAAAGGTGTCAAGCTTGTTTTTAGNGAAGACAAGCTCAGTATTTTTTCTCACTCNGAGAGAGGTAGGGCTGAAACCCAAATTGAGGTAACGAAGCAAGAAAAAGAACTAGAAATTGCTTTTAATATTCATTACTTAATTTCAGTTCTTGAAAAACTTACCTCTAAAGAGGTGAACATGGTCATACCGGNAGGTGAAAATAAATCGTGTTTATTAAGTGCTATCGATGACGAAAGTTATCAATATATTATTATGCCAATGAGAATATAGTTGTTGTGCTTTAATGGCAATTATTGAAAAGCTGCATGTTTTAAAGTTTAGGAATTTGACAGATCAATACCTGCTGCCCAACAATAACATCAATTTAATAATTGGTCAAAACGGCCAAGGCAAAACAAACTTCATTGAGTCAATATATTATTTAGGACACAGCAGGTCGTTTAAGACTAAAAACCTAAAAGACATCATTCCATTTGACGAGCAACAAATAAAAATAACCGCCCTTGTAGATAAACAAAAAGTCAGCATTAAAAAATCGCGTGATAAAAGCCAGATTTTAATTGACGAAGAAAAAATCTCTAGTAATAGTCTTTTAAGCCAAATTCTTCCAATACAAATTATCTCACCAGATCGTGGGTTTGTTGTAGGGGGATCACCGAAATTAAAAAGATCTTATCTTGATTGGGGGGTTTTTCATAATAAAAGTAACGAAACACTTACAGCATATAAAACTTATAAAAAAACCCTTAAAAACATTAACACGCTGCTCACAAGCGGGAACACAGGAGAGCTTGACGAGTGGTTTACACAGTTTGCAAGTCTTTCTGTGAACATTACAAAGGGCCGTATGGACTATGTGGAGCAGTTAAAAACTCTCCTTAACGACCAATCCAAGGGAAGACTCAATAGTTTAATCAAAACTAATGATGAATTTACTTTTCACATTCAAACAGGCTGGCCAAAAGAGGTTGATCCCCTTAGTCAGGTAAAAATATTAGAGTATCTTTTAAAAAATAAAACAAATTTTTTAAAAACTAAATACTTGAGTTATGGACCCCATAGAGCTAATGTTGAATATCTCTTAAACAAAAGAAACGAAAGCTTTCTTTCAAGAGGTGAGCAGAAAAAAATGTCCATTGTTTTTTGGATGCTTCAAGTTTTGATTCTTGTTCAAAACAAAACCAAACCAATTGTATTAATTGATGATGTTTCATCAGAACTTGACCAAAGCAAAATTAAGTCTATTATTGATTATTTAACTGAAATTAATATTCAAATTTTTATTTCAGATATTGGCAATATTGACCTGCCTTTAGACCCCAAAAAGACAACCATTTTTGAAATTAAAAAAGGCGTTCTAAAGGGTTTATAACGATCTTTTTTTAATACAGAATTAGACTTAAAAAATATAGATGAAATGGCGCTAAACAACGCAGCCGTGGTATAATAAATTTATTTTTAAAGGGGCAGTTATGACTGAAGAATACCAGGCCTCCAATATTAAAGTTTTAAAGGGTTTAGACGCTGTTAGGAAGCGCCCTGGAATGTATATTGGTGATACCGATGATGGTACAGGTTTACATCACATGGTCTTCGAAGTTGTCGACAACTCAATTGATGAAGCTTTAGCCGGCCATTGCTCCAAAATTGAAGTTGTAATCCACGACGATAACTCCATATCAGTTACTGATGACGGAAGAGGCATTCCTGTAGACATTCACCCTGAAGAACAAATTTCTGCCGCTGAAGTTATTATGACAGTCCTTCATGCGGGCGGTAAGTTTGATGATAACTCCTATAAGGTTTCTGGAGGACTTCATGGGGTTGGTGTTTCAGTAGTAAATGCTTTGTCTGAATCACTTCATTTGACTATTTACAGAGACGGTGATATTTATGAGCAAGACTATGTGTTGGGCGTTCCTAAAGAGCCAGTAAAGGCAACAGGAAAAACAGATAAAACTGGAACCACAATTCATTTTAAGCCGAGTGCAGAAATCTTTACAGAAACCGTTTATAAGTTTGAAACACTTTCGAATAGATTAAGAGAGCTTTCATTTTTAAATTCAGGCGTACACATTGAGATCAATGACGAAAGGTCTGATAAAAAAGATGTTTTTGTTTATGAGGGCGGAATTACAGCCTTTGTTGAGCATTTAAACAAATCAAAGAACCCTATACATAGTGATATTATTTCTATCGCTACAGAAAAAGACGACATCTCAGTTGATGTTGCGCTTCAGTGGAGCGACTCTTATCAAGAGAGCGTTTATTGTTTTACAAACAACATACCGCAAAGAGATGGAGGCGCCCATCTTGCAGGCCTTAGAGCTGCTCTCACTAGAACACTTAATAATTTTATCGATGCTTCAGGACTAGCTAAAAAAGAAAAAGCAGCTATTACTGGAGAAGATACCAGGGAGGGGTTAACAGCGATACTTTCCATTAAGGTTCCTGACCCAAAATTCTCTTCCCAAACTAAAGATAAGCTTGTTTCCTCAGAGGTTAGGGCNCCTGTTGAGTCTTCTGTAAACGAAAAGCTTGGAGAATACCTTCTTGAAAACCCNGCAGAAGCAAAAATCATAATAAGTAAAATTTTCGAGGCCTCNAGGGCGCGCGATGCTGCCAGAAAAGCCCGAGAAATGACTCGTAGAAAAGGCGCTTTAGATATCGCAGGCCTTCCTGGAAAGTTGAGTGATTGCCAAACAAAAGATCCTGCTGAATCTGAAATTTTCCTTGTTGAGGGGGACTCAGCGGGNGGCTCTGCTAAACAAGGAAGAGATAGAAGAACTCAGGCAATTCTTCCTCTTAAGGGAAAGATATTGAATGTAGAAAAAGCTAGATTTGAAAAAATCCTTTCCTCCCAAGAAGTTGGTACTTTAATTACTGCTTTGGGTTGTGGAATTGGCAAAGAAGAATATGATATTGAAAAACTCAGATACCACAAGATTGTGATTATGACGGATGCGGATGTAGACGGCGCCCACATTAGAACTCTTCTATTAACTTTCTTTTATAGATACTTTCCAGAGCTTATTGAAAATGGCTATCTTTATATTGCACAACCGCCTTTATATAAAATTAAAAAAGGAAAACAAGAGNGNTANTTAAAAGATGATGCAGAGCTTGATGAGTATTTGCAACAAGAGGCTATCCATGATGCTAGTCTTTTTGTTAGCAGCGATACTCCAGCAATTCAAGGTGTTGCACTTGAAAAAATTGTATCAAGCTACCATGAGTCTATTGGGATTATTGAAAAACTTGGTAAAAAATACAATGAACCTTTGTTAAGGGCGATTCTAGGAATGCCAAAGATGGACTTAAATGATGCAAAGAAAGCTAAAGAATGGTGTGAGTCTCTTCAACAAAAAATGAATAATACTAGCTCCATGTCTGAGAGTCACGATCTAAGCTTTTCAAACAATAGCGTGATTTATTCGATGAAAACATATGGCGTTGAAACAAGCACGTCTGTCCTTGATGTAGGTTTTTTTGAATCAAGAGAATATAAAAATATAGAAAAGTACTCGAGCCAGGTTGAGAGCATGTTTACTGACGAAACATTTATTCAGAAAGGCGCTAAAGAGTTAAAAACACCAGACTTTACTACCGCCCTCAACTTCCTTTTGGTTGAGGCAAGAAAGGGACAGGGCTTTCAGAGATATAAGGGGCTTGGGGAAATGAACCCTGATCAGTTGTGGGATACTACAATGAATCCTGAGTCTAGAGTGATGCTTAAAGTTAAAATCGAAGATGCAATTGCTTCAAACGATGTTTTTACAACGCTTATGGGTGACGAGGTTGAGCCAAGAAGAAACTTTATTGAAGAAAATGCACTTAAGGTAGACAATCTTGATTTCTAATCTATCAAACTAACAACTTGAATTGAATTAATTCGAGTTACGAATTTATTTACTAACCACCTGACCACATTTGTAAGATAATTACTTTAATTACTTACAAATGGTAGGGTTATGTCAAAAAAACATCCTGTTATTGCTATAACTGGCTCCTCTGGAGCTGGAACATCAACTGTTAAAAATGCATTCAATCATATATTTGGAAGGGTTGGCGCTAAGCCAGTTATTATTGAGGGCGATAGTTTTCATAAGTTTGACCGCAAACAGATGAAGACTGCAATGGAGCTTGAAGATAAAAAAGGAAATAAGTACTTTAGTCATTTTGGTCCTGAAGCAAACCATTTTGATCTGATTGAAAAAACATTTAAACAATATGGTGAAAAAGGCCATTGTGATCGACGCTACTATATTCATTCTGATGAAGAAGGAGTCCCTTTTGGAAAAAATGCTGGTGAGTTTACGGAATGGGAAGATGTTGGAAGAGATAGTGACTTATTATTTTATGAGGGCCTGCATGGGGGCGTCAAAGATGGAAACATCGACGTAGCTAAATATGTTGATTTATTGATAGGTGTGGTGCCTGTTGTGAATCTTGAGTGGATTCAAAAAATTCATAGAGATAAAGAGCAAAGAGGTTATTCTGCAGAGGCAACTGTTGACACAATCCATAGACGAATGTGGGATTATATAAACTACCTTACCCCCCAATTTTCAAGAACCCATATAAATTTTCAAAGAGTTCCAACTGTTGACACGTCTAATCCTTTTATAGCAAGAGACATACCAACTCAAGATGAAAGTTTTGTCGTTGTTAGGTTTCAGGACCACAAGTATTGTGACTTTGTTTACCTACAAGATATGGTAGCAGGCTCATTTATGTCCCGACCCAATACGTTAGTTGTTCCAGGCGGAAAGATGGGCTTTGTAATGGAGCTAATTTTAAGAGAGCAAGTAGAGAAAATGCTAAAGCATTAAGCGCGATCAATTAGACATTTAGTCTTTTACAACAATGTTGATTAGTCGATTTGGAACAACAATTACTTTGATTATTGCTTTGCCTTCAGTGAACTTTAAAACTCTTTCATCTGAAAACGCTATCTCTTCTACAAATTTATTTTCTGAGTCTAATGGCACTACTATTTTTGCCCGTAGTTTTCCATTAACCTGGGCTATTAGTTGAACATTTTCTTGAACAAGGGCTGAATCATCAACTATAGGCCAGCTTGAGTTAACTACCGCTTCTTTCAACAAAAACCAAAGGTGGTGACAAACATGAGGCATAACGGGGCTGAGGCATTTAACCATTATCTCAATTGCCTCTCGTTTTATGAAGGACCCTTCTCGCGAGTCATCATTGTATTTTGATAGCGTATTGTTTAACTCCATCATAGCGGCAATTGCAGTATTAAAAGAATGCCTTCTGCCAAAATCATCGCCTACTTTTTGCAGGGCTAAATGGGTTTTTTGACGAATTGTTTTTTGCTCTTCTGTAAGCTTAGAGGTATCTATTTTTGAAACAACAGCGCTGTTTTTTGACTCTACAAAACTACTTACAAGTCGAAAAAATTTGTTTATAAACCTATGAGAGCCTTCGATGCCCGTGTCTGACCACTCAAGATCTTGAGTTGGAGGAGCAGCAAATAAAATAAAGAGTCGTGCGGTGTCTGCCCCGTATTTTGAAATCATTTCTTCTGGGTCAACTGTATTGCCTTTTGATTTGCTCATTTTGGCCCCATCTTTAAGCACCATCCCCTGAGTGAGAAGATTGGTGAACGGCTCATTTGTCTTTACAATGCCTTCATCCCGCAGGAGTTTTGTAAAAAAACGTGAGTATAAAAGATGTAATATAGCGTGCTCTATGCCTCCAATATACTGGTCTACTGGAAGCCAATAATTGGCTCGTTCATCTAATATCGCATCCTTCTGATCAACGCAGGTGTAACGTGCAAAATACCAAGAAGATTCAAAAAAAGTATCAAAGGTATCTGTTTCTCTCTCCGAATCTATTCCACATTTTGGACAAGGCGTCTTGTAAAAACTAGGCATTTTTTTGAGTGGTGAGCCCACTCCATCTATAGCTACATTTTCTGGGAGTCGAACCGGGAGATTTTCAAGAGACTCTGGAATAGCTCCGCAAGAAGGGCAGTTTATTATTGGAATTGGACAGCCCCAATATCGCTGCCTTGAAATTCCCCAATCTCTAAGGCGATAATTGGTTTTTTCTTCACCCATTTTTAGGCTCGATAGTTTTTTGCTTATTGCCTTAAATGCGGCGCCAAAGTCAAGCCCACAGAACTCACCAGAGTTGATAAGAATTCCTTTTTCAACGAATGCTTCTTCGCTTATATCAACTAGGCCATTGGAGTCAGCAATCACTTCTTTAATAGGAATATTGTATTTATTGGCAAACTCATAGTCTCTTTGATCATGGGCTGGAACACTCATAACTGCTCCAGTGCCATAGCCCATTAAAACAAAGTTTGCAATCCAGATAGGAGTTTTTTCCCCGGTTAGAGGGTGGACGCAGGTGAGTCCAGAATCAACACCCTTTTTTTCCATGGTTTCGATTGCAGCCTCAGCAGTTTCCATTTTTTTGCATTCATCAAGAAATTTTTGAACCTGTTTATCTTTTTTACCGGATTCTATTGCCAGAGGGTGCTCTGCAGCGATGGCAAGATATGTAACGCCATAGAGCGTATCCGGCCTTGTTGTATAGACTGTAATTGAAGTTGCGTTATTAAGCTTAAACTCAATATCTAGACCAACTGATTTGCCTATCCAGTTAGTTTGCATCATTTTAACGGCATCAGGCCAACCATCAAGTTTTTGAATATCTGCCAAGAGCTCGTCTGCATAATCAGTTATTTTCATATACCACTGAGAAATCTCTTTTTTCTCAACAGGAGCACCCGAGCGCCATCCACAACCATCCACAACTTGTTCGTTAGCGAGTACTGTCTGATCAATGGGGTCCCAGTTTACAACAGCCTTTTTTTTGTAGACTAGGCCTTTTTCAAATAACTTAATGAAGAACCATTGTTCCCATCGATAGTATTCTGGATGACAGGTTGCTAGCTCTCGCGACCAGTCATAGCCAAAACCTAATTCGATTAATTGATGCTTCATATGGCTTATGTTTTCATAAGTCCATCCTGCAGGCGGCACCTCATTTTTTATAGCAGCATTCTCTGCTGGGAGGCCAAAAGCATCCCATCCAATTGGCTGCATAACGTTTTTACCCAGCATCTTTTGATACCTTGATATAACATCACCAATACTGTAATTTCTTACATGTCCCATATGGAGTCTTCCAGAGGGATATGGCAACATAGAAAGGCAATAATATTTCTCTTTAGTTTCGTCTTCTGTAACTACAAAAGAGTTATTTTGTTCCCAGTAATTCTGAGCCTCTTTTTCTATTTTTTTGGCGTTGTATTCTTGTTGCATTGTATAGTTTTAATTTAAGTTGAGAGTTCCAACGAGCGAGCCCACACTATTCATTTCATTTCTGTCTAGATACTGACTAATTCCAGCATTAATTTCTTGACAGACCAGCGGGTCATAAAATAAAGCAGTGCCAATTCCTATTGTATCTGCTCCTGCAATAATAAACTCGATTGCGTCTTGTGCATTAACTATTCCGCCTTGCCCAATAATTGGAATATTATGTTTTTTGCTGACTTGGTAGACCTGATGAACCTTAAGAAGTGCGATTGGCTTTATTGCTGGACCAGAAAGCCCACCTTGATTATTCCCAATTATGGGCTTTTGTTTTTCAATATCTATAGCCATACCCATGACTGTGTTTATTACAGCTAAGCCATCACTTCCAGCATCAATACACCGAAGTGCATTTGAGGCAATATCAGTTTGGTTGGGCGAAAGTTTTGTGATAATAGGCTTGCTTGTATTTTTGCGACATATTTCTACAACTCTAAAGGACATATCAGGATCATTTCCAAAGGCTACGCCTCCTTCTTTGACATTGGGACAAGAGATGTTAATCTCAATTGCATCAATATCTGTATCATCAAAATGCTTAGCTACCTCACCATACTCTTCAACACTAGAACCAGAAATATTAATAATAAACTTAGTTTCATCTTTATCTAAAGTGGGCAAAATATCAGTAATGACTGAGTTAGTTCCTGGATTTTGAAGGCCAATTGCATTAAGCATCCCATTTGGAGTTTCGGCGACCCTGTGTGTTTTATTTCCTAGTCTGGGTTCTAGAGTAGTGCCTTTTAAACAAACTGCGCCCACATGAGAGTTAGAAAACCCTTTTATTCTGGTGTATTCTTCTCCAAATCCAACACACCCCGAAAGCAGAACGATTGGGGAGTTAAGGGACATCCCACAAAAACTTGTTTTAAGATTATTTTGCATTGTCGACATTATACTTTTATGATGACTTGGGAGTCATTAACTTCGTCTAAAATGTTGCTATGAATGGAGTTTTTGTTACTGGAAGCAATACAGGGGTTGGAAAAACCACAGTTTCTGTTGAAATAATAAAGCAGCTTAGAAAAAAAAGAAAA
>JGI26262J51727_1001665_pt1 | contig 10125 bp, 8 predicted proteins | sample SaaInlV_150m_DNA_3_FD_51727 | JGI IMG/M metagenome (IMG submission 51727)
TTTTGTTTTTCTCCATCTGTCCAATAAAAATCTTCTTTAAGAGTTAAAATATCTCCTTCAAAACTGCCCGTCATATCTGCTTTAAATTGTCTAGTAACCTTACCACTACGGTCTTGTAATAGACCCCATGCTTTAACCGGACCATCAAAGTATTGCTCTATAGTCATAGTTGGTTTTGTATTTTTGAAATCTGTAGGCTTCATAGAGTTATTGTTTATACAACTTGCTGTAAAGAATAAAGCAATTATTAACACTGTTAATCTAGTTATCTTAAAGTTTATCATGTATCTCCTATTGTTATTTATTTTGTAGTGAAAATTGAATTAAGTCTATATTTTTTGATTTAAACCCAGCTTCACAATATGAAAGGTAAAATTCCCACATTTTTTTAAATTTTAAATCAAANCCTTGTTTTTTAATTAAGTCCCATTTTTTATTAAATATTTCTCTCCAAACAATCAAGGTCTCCGAGTAATGGTTGGCATATGAATTATACTCATTAAATTTTAATCCATTTTTATCAACATAATTTTGTAATTCACTTTTTGAAGGCAAAAAACCACCTGGGAAAATATATTTTTGAATAAAGTCTTCTTTATTTTTGTATCGGTCAAATAACTGGTCATCGATAGTTATTGCTTGAATACCAGCCGTGCCAGAAGGTAACAAATTATTTTTAATAGTATTAAAATAACTATTCAAGTAATCTTGACCTACTGCTTCTATCATTTCAATTGATGCAATATGGTCATACTTAGCTTTCAAATCTCTATAATCTTTTAATTCTATATTAACTTTTTCGTTTAACCCGTATTTGTGAATTCTTTCTTTAGCAAATTCAAATTGTCTTTGAGAAATGGTTATACAATCTAACTTAACATCGTAATTAGTACCTAAGTACTCAGCAAAACCTCCCCAACCACATCCAATCTCTAGCACTCTACTCCCACTTGATGGTTGTAAAAGGTCTATTAATTTTTGATATTTATTTTTTTGTGCTTCAAATAAATCTTGATCAGGTTCTTTAAATATTGCACTTGAATAAGTTAACGATTTATCTAGCCATAAAGAAAAGAAATCATTACCAAGATCATAATGCCTTGCAATATTCTCTTTACTTCTAGTTTTGGTATTTTTAACAAACTTTCTCTTTATATAATTAATAATAGTTAAATCTAGAATCCCTGAAAACTTGTAAATGATACCTATGTTACGAGCAGTTAATTCAATTAAATCTGAAAGGTTATTTGTTGTAAAAAATCCTTTCATATAAGATTCGCCCAATCCAACGCTTCCACTCTTAATCAGGTTATAAATGAAACTTTCATCTTTAATTTCTAATGAAACTTTTAAAATTTCATTTGGATCACCAAACTTTAGGACCTCGCCATTCATTTTTATAACTTCAAGATGTCCGTGCTTAATATTTTTTAATAAGCTAAATACAATTAAATCTGACAGTTTATAAATGAGCATTAATTTTCTATTGTAATATTATTTTTAATTTTAATTTTTTTTTGAATAAACTTTATCTTTTTTATCCACAATTTAAATGCCTCAAAATGTATCGCCACAATAACTTTAAATGTCATTAATGGGTGTTTTAAGTAAGACTTGATTAAAGATGCATTATTTAATTCACTTTTAATCCCATCTTGAGATGCATAAAGAATTTTACCTTCTGGGTCTTGTACATCAATTATTACTGAAATTTTATTTCCAGGTTTCAATATTCTAAAAAAATAAACACAATTCATATTTATAAAAGGTGAAACATGAAATTTCTTTTTACAAATTTGCTGTACTAAATTTTCATTTTTATTAACTTTAAAGATATAAACGTGTTGTTCACCAAATGTATTTTTAACTTCATGCATGATTGATATAAGATTTGATTTATTATCATATATATAAAAGACACTTAGTGGATTAAAAACATAACCGAATATTCTTGGATAACATAAAAGTTTAATTTGTACGTCTTCATACTCTTGATTATTTTTTTTTAGATTATCTTTAACCCAATTTTCAACTGGGCTACCATCTCTTGGTCCATGGTCTACATCAAAAAAACTAACGATATTGAATTTATTATATGAAAATATTTTTAAATTTTTTTGTAATGTATCTAACTCAGCAAGATCAATTAGTAATGAAAATACTTTATATTTAAAACTATGAATGGTTGGCTTGAATCTTTTGTGTATTACAGATCCTGTATAAATATATGAGTTTTTAATCATTAAGTTTTTTTAGCATTTCAATAGAAGATTTTATTCCATCTTCATGAAAACCATAGCCAAAATAACTTCCACAAAACAATATATTTTCTTTATTTTGAATTTTATGCAGTTCACCTTGATTTAGTAATGCCTCTGCATCGTAATAGGGATGAGTAAACGATACCTTTTTAAAGATTTTTTCAACAGGTATTTCCTTAAATGGATTTAAGGTTAAAAAAATATTTCTATCAATCTCTAGGTTTTGCAACTGATTTAACCAATAGGTAACTGACGTCTTTTCAATATTATTTGGATCCATTGAAGAGTTCCATGAACACCAAGCTTTCTTATTTTTTGGCATAACACTCTCATCAAAATGAATAACAGCAATATTACTTTTGTATTTAAAATTTTTTAAAATTAATTCCTCTTCTGGTGTTGGACTATCTATAATATTCAATACTTCATCTGCATGGGTTGCAATTACAACTTTGTCATAATTAAAGAATTCATTTTCTTCACCATAAAAAACTTTAACACCTGTACTTTGTCTAGTTATTTTATTAATATTATAATTTTTGAAATGTTGACCACTAATTTGTGAAATTATTTTATCAACATATGTTTTGCTCCGATTTGCAACCGTATACCATTGCGGTCTATTTTTTATTTTAAACAATCCATGATTTTTAAAAAAACTTAAAAAGAACGTCAGAGGCATTTGTGAGGCTTCATAGGGAGGCATTGACCAAATTGCTGAAACCATAGGAATAATATGATAATTTATAAAATAATCTGAAATTTTTATTTCTTTAAGATAATTTCCTAGTGTTGTGGATTGTATTTTTGCAATATCCAATTTTTCACAGTTTTTATAAAAGCTAAGAATTTCAAAAAACATTTTGATAAATTTTAAATTAAATAAATTTTGTTTATTTGAAAAAATTCCTTTTAACCCTTTGCCACAGTATTCAATATTAGTGCCCTCAACAGTAACAGAAAATGACATATCACTTTTTTCTATTGCAATTTTATTTTCAGAAAAAAAATTGATTAGATTTGGGTAGGTATTTTTGTTAAATACCATAAATCCAATATCTACAGCTATTTCTTTGTTTTGTCCGTAATCAACTTTTATTGTATTTGCGTGACCACCAAACTGATTTTCTTTTTCAAATAAATCAACTTTATGTTTTTTAGATAAATAATATGCTGCACTTAAACCTGATATGCCAGCTCCAACTACAGCAATTTTCATTTTATGATATTTTTATTATGCTGCTGTCTCTTCGTATTCATCCATTGAAGGACATGTACAAAATAAGTTTTTATCTCCATAAACATTATCTACTCTAGCAACTGGAGGCCAAAACTTAAATGATCTTAAAAATTCAGAAGGATAAGCTGCCTCTTCTCTTTCATATTTATGATCCCATGTATTTGAAGCTAATTCAACGTGCGTATGTGGCGCATTCTTTAACGGATTATCCAATTTATCAAAAGCACCTGATTTTATCTTATCTATTTCTTGTTTAATCTTAATCAAAGTATCGCAAAACCTATCAATCTCCTCTAAGCTTTCACTTTCTGTGGGCTCAATCATCATCGTTCCTGCAACAGGCCAAGACATAGTAGGTGCATGAAAACCATAATCTATTAATCGTTTTGCAATGTCTTCCTCTGTTATTCCTGTTTCAGTTTTTATTTGCCTGATATCAATAATACATTCATGTGCAACGTTGCCATTTTTGCCTTTGTATAAAATAGGAAAAGAGCTGTTTAATTTATAGGCAATGTAATTAGCATTTAAAATTGCAACTTCTGATGCCTTTCTCAAACCTTCCGATCCCATCATCTTCATGTACATCCAAGATATGGAAAGAATACTTGAACTACCCCAGGGAGCTGCAGAAATTGCACCTACACCTGTTGCTGGTCCACAATCTTTTACAACTGAATGGTTGGGCAGAAATTTTTCTAAATGTTTTTTACAGGCGATTGGTCCCATTCCAGGTCCACCTCCACCATGAGGTATACAAAAAGTTTTATGTAAATTTATATGACAAACATCAGGCCCAAATTTCCCAGGCTTTGCTATTCCAACAAGTGCATTTAGATTAGCACCATCCATATAAACTTGTCCACCGTTACTATGTACAAGTTCACAAATATCTACTATCTTTTCTTCAAAGACACCATGTGTCGAAGGATAAGTAACCATCAATGCTGCTAGATTATCTTTATGTTTTTCAACTTTATTTTTTAAATCTTCAAAATCTACATTTCCATGACTATCACAACTGACAACTACAACTTTCATGCCAACCATTTGTGCACTAGCAGGGTTTGTTCCATGTGCTGAACTTGGAATTAAGCATATGTTTCTATTATGATCTCCATTGTTTTCATGAAATTTTCTAATCACCATAAGTCCTGCAAACTCTCCTTGAGCTCCAGCATTAGGTTGTAAAGATACACCTGAAAACCCAGTTATTGAACGTAGCCAATTTTTTAAATCAGTAAATAATGTTCTATACCCTTCCATCTGCTCTAAAGGTGCAAATGGATGTGGTTCTGAAAATTCTCTCCAAGTAACTGGAATCATTTCAGCAACTGCATTTAATTTCATTGTACATGATCCAAGAGCAATCATTGATCTGTTCAATGCTATATCAGAATCTTCTAATCTTTTAAGATATCTCAACATATCTGTTTCAGAATGATAACTATTAAACACTTTGTGTTGTAAAAATTTAGAAGTTCTTAATAAGTTTTTAGGAATATTAGTTAAACTTTCATTCATCTCTTCTTTGATAGTTTCCGAACAATTAAAAACTTTAAGCAATTGATTAGCACGATAAACATTTTTCTTTTCATCAAATGAAACTGCTAACATTTGAGAGTTTACTTTTCTTATGTTGATATTTTCTCTTAATGCGTTGTTATAAATACTGTCAGTTTTATCTAAAGTTTTGATAGTAACTGTATCAAAGAAGTGTTCTGAGTATAATTCATAGCCTGTCTGCTTTAGCTTATCTGAAAAGTTTTTTGCTAATTGAGATGTGTTGTTAGCAATTTTAAGAATTCCCTCTGGCCCATGATAAACTGCATAGGCTGCAGACACTATTGCTAGTAAAGCTTGAGCTGTACAAATATTACTTGTTGCTTTGTCTCTTCTTATATGTTGTTCACGAGTTTGTAGTGCAAGTCTGTATGCTTTTTTGCCATGACGATCTACCGATACCCCTATAATTCTTCCTGGCATTGATCTTTTATACTCATCTTTTGTTGCAAAAAATGCTGCATGGGGTCCACCGTAACCCATTGGAATTCCAAAACGTTGTGAGCTTCCAACTGCTATATCCGCACCAAGTTCAGCAGGTGTTTTTAGTTTGGCTAACGAAAGTAAATCACAAATTAAAACTGCCTTACCTTTATTCTTATGAATTTGACTGATCGCTTCACTTGGATCTTTAATATCACCTAAAGTTCCAGGGTATTGAATAATACCACAAACAATTTCACCTTTGATATCTTTATATTCATCTCCAACAATAACCTCTAAACCCATAGGTTCAGCTCTTGTTTTAATAACATCGACCGTTTGAGGGTGACAATCTTTTGATACAAATACTTTATTACTTTCATTTTTACTAACTCTGTAACTTAGTCCGACAGCTTCAGCTGCCGCAGTACCTTCATCAAGTAAAGAGGCGTTAGCTATATCCATTCCTGTAAAATCAATAATCATTTGTTGGAAATTTAAAAGCATTTCCAATCTACCTTGGGCTACTTCAGGTTGATATGGAGTATAAGATGTATACCAGCCTGGATTTTCTAAAATATTTCTAAGAATTACATGTGGAGTAAAAGTTCCATAATACCCCATACCTATAAAGTTTGAATTAATTATATTTTTTTTTGAAATTTCTTTCAGTTTTCTTAAAGCTTCATATTCTGAATTAGGCTCACCAATTTCAAGACTTTCTTTAAGTAAGATTTTTTCTGGAACTGTTTTGTTTATTAGTTCGTCCAAATTTTTAAATCCTAATTCTTTGAGCATAAAATTTTGCTCAGTATCAGATGGTCCAATATGTCTTTTGATAAAATCTTTTTGTGAAGCTTTAAGCATTTTTAATTACCACTTTCTTTTGCAAATTTATCGTATTCCTCTTTATTCATTAGAGTATCCAACTCTGCCTTATCTTTAATTTTAAGCTTAAAAAACCAAGCTTCATTTTCTGGATCACTATTTATTTTACCTGGGTCATCAACAATTGCTTGATTGTTTTCAACTACTTCTCCAGAAACTGGGGTATAAACATCACTTGCAGCTTTTGTAGATTCAACCACTCCCGCATTACCGTCTTTTTCAACATTTGATCCTAGTTCAGGNAGTTCAACAAAAACAATATCTCCCAACATTTCTGTTGCATGTTGTGTAATCCCTATTGTGGCTATATCNCCATCCATTTTAATCCATTCATGTTCTTTTGAAAATTTTACATCACTCATTAGTTTGCTCCTTTCACATAGCTTTTTTTATAAAATGGTAATTTACATATTTTAGCTGGGTATTTTTTACCTCTAACTTCTAATAAAATCTTTGTATCTAATTTAGCATACTCACTTTGCACATAACCAAGTGTAATTGGTTTTTGTATGCTTGGTCCAAAAGTTCCACTTGTTATTTCTCCTATAACTTCATTATTCTCATTAAACACTTTTGTTTTTTCTCGAGCTATAATTCTTTCTTCAGGAGCAATGCCTACTCTTAATTTTTTAGTACCTGATTTTATCTGACTATCAATTTTATCAAACCCTCTGAAACCACCATTCTCTAACCTTTTTTTAGAGATTGCCCATTTAAGATTTGCCTCAATTGGTGTTGTCTCTAGATCAATATCATGGCCATATAAACAAAGACCTGCTTCCAATCTTAAGGTATCTCTTGCACCCAAACCTATTAATTTTGCCCCTTTTAGTATTAAATTTTTAACTAAATCCTCTACTTTGTTATTGCCTATTGAAATTTCAAAACCATCTTCACCTGTATATCCAGATCTTGTTATATAAACTTTATCATCTGAGTAATTAAACCAATCACCATTCATAAAATTAAGATTATCAGGACCTGCAATGACTTCTTTTAAGATATTAGCAGCTTTAGGGCCCTGAATAGCAATGAGTGATAAATCAGAATTTAAAACCATTTCATATTTATTATTTAATAATTTTGCTATGATTTGATAATCTTCATTTTTGCAAGCTGCGTTCAAAATAATATTGTATCCTCCTTCTACTTTTGTGATAATCAAATCATCGTGAATAAAGGCTTCTTCATTCATTAAGAAACTATACTTGCTTTGATTTAAGGAGATATTTTTTAAATCTAAGGGAAAAATTTTTTCTAAATCTGCAGTTAATTCCTCACCACCTTTAATAAAAAGTTGTCCCATGTGAGAAACATCAAATAATCCTGCATCTGATCTTGTGTATTTATGTTCTTCTACAATGCCTTCAGGATATTGTATCGGCATTTCATAGCCTGCAAATGGAACAAACTTTGCTCCATGCTTTTGATGTAAATTGTAAAGTTTAGTTTTTATATTTTCCATATTAACTTTTATACCCATCTGTATGTTTGCCTGAGAGTTTTGCTCCTTCGGCGAGAACTAAATCTCTTTCCAGAGTTAATATGGTACGGTCCTTTTTGCCTGAGAGATTCCTGGGTGGTTGCTCCTTCGGCGCTACNTAGTGTAGTCTCTCCCGTATGAAGTGATAATCTATGAGTTGATGTTAAGAGTCAACTTCTAATTTTTTTTTACTTGGAAAAAGTAATGCATAAAATTGCAGTAATACTGCAAAAAGAATAATACTGCCTCCAATTAATGTAAATAATGATGATCTTTCACCTGCAAATAAAAATGCCCATATAGGTCCTAAAACAGATTCGGATAACATTATAATACCAACCATCGCAGAAGGAGTGCTTCGAGCACCCATAGTTATAAATATAAATCCAAATCCAACTTGAAAAAAACCTGCAGTAAATCCTAAAAAGATATCATTAGAGGAAATCATAAGTTTGTCTGATAACAAATATCCAATAATACATGAGCTTACACCCGCAATAAATTGTGCAGGTACCATATCGACATTAGGAAACTTTCTCACAATCATTATCAGAACAGCAAATGTAATAGGCATACTAAAAGCTGCTAAATTGCCAGACATTTCTCCTGGTGATAAAGAATTTCCAACCATTAACAAAACTCCAGTGATCGCAAGGATAATTGATACTAATGTTAAAGATGTAATTGTTTCTTTTAAGAATAAGTATCCAAATATTGCTAGAAACAATATTTGTGTTGAAATGATAAAATTAGTGTTTGCAACAGTTGTATTATACATCGCAAAAACATATCCACAGAAACCCAAGGATAAAATAATTCCACCAAAAAACCCTGGCAATCCTGAGTCGTAAAATGCCTTAAATAATTTTTGCTTATAAGTGATTACTAAAAACAACAAAATTGTTAATGAAAAAAATAATGACCGCCAAAATAATATTTGCCACAGAGTTGCACCCTCGAATGATTTTACAATCAAGCCTCCAAAGCTTAAGCAGCATGCACCCATAAAAACGAGTATCGGGCCAGGAATTTTGCTAATTATTTTCATTTAAATATTTATTTGTATCAATCGTATATGCTTTAAATATATTCTGAGCTTCTGCAAGGCTTACTTCTTTAAATCTTATTTTAGATCCAGGTGTAAATTGACCAACTTGATCTAAATCTGCTGAAATAACAACTCCGATCTTTGGGTATCCTCCAATAGTTCCGTGATCAGAAAGCATTATAATTGGATTTCCATCAGCTGGGACCTGGATTACTCCTCTTACAAGACCTTCTGATTTAATATTTGTGTTAACGATATTTTCTAACTTAGGTCCAGTCAATCTAATGCCCATTCGATCTGCATCTTTAGTTACTGAAAACTCATCATTAAAAAAACTATCTTGTGATTTTTTTGAAAAATAATTGAAATTAGTACCTTTAATTATTCTAATTAAATTATCAGAACTTTCATTATAATTTATTTTATTTTTTTTATTTAATNCAAGATCTTGATTGTTAATTAGAATTTTATCTTNTAGTGAATATTTTTTACCATTGTTTGGACCAATATTTGCTTTTGTATTTATTGAATAACTATTCCAAATCTTTTGTAATTTAAAACCATTGCTAACTGATAAATATCCATAAGCAGTATTTTTGGTTGAGATTATATCTAATTGCTCTTCATCTTCTAAAGTATAACTTTCATAACAAGTGCCGTCTTCTATTGAACCATCTTTTTTAATAATCTTAAAAATTACATCACCAGTGATACAAAAATTAATTGAACCATTTTTTAATTTTAAGAGAGGGCCTTGATAAGCAAACTCTATAACTGCTTCATTTAACGAATTGTTTACAAGTTTATTACTTAAAACATAGTTTCTTTGATCAATTGCACCACTAATTGTAATGCCTAAGTGATACATATGATTTCTTCCAATATCTTGGATTGTTGTATTAACTCCTGCTCTTAAAACTTCAAAATATGTATTACTCATTCCAATTTAAATATTCTTCTTTAGATATTTGATAAAAACTAACTCTATCTCCAGGTTTAATTAAAGCAGGTTCTTTGCNGTTTAANTTATCAAAAATTTTTTCAGGGGTATTGCCTATAATGTTCCATCCTCCAGGGCTTTCAAAAGTATAAATGTTTACAAACTGCTCGGTTATTCCAACCGAACCTTTTGGAACTTTTAATCTTGGTGTCTCTAAACGATTACATCTAATGTCCTTATTTATATCTCCTAAAAAAGGCATACCCGCAATAAATCCTG
>JGI26262J51727_1001669_pt1 | contig 10106 bp, 10 predicted proteins | sample SaaInlV_150m_DNA_3_FD_51727 | JGI IMG/M metagenome (IMG submission 51727)
GAAACCAGCAAAGTCCAACTCTCCGTCAGCACCAGCTACCGCAAACACACGAACCTGAACGATATCCTCTAGAGACCAGCCCTGAGATTCAAGCGTCTCCTGGAATGAGCTGAATGTATCGATTGTCTGTTGCCTCATATCACCCCAGGTGCCATCTGCTTGCTGACTTGCGCCAGAACCACTCAGGTAAAGGGTCTCAGCACCCGCCGGAATCATAATATTGTTGTAGAAGTTTCTGCCTTCGCCTGTGCGAACAATCTCAGCCGCGTTAGCTATGGCTGCCACACTTAAAGCGGCAACTATTGCAACTACCATTGATATTACGATAACTGGTTTTTTAATCTTACTCATGGTCTCGTTTTCCTCATTCATTTAATACATCAATTCGAACAATCTAATGTCTATTGGTTTTCTGTTCTCTAACCTTCCTGAAATTCTGTTTCCACCACAGGAGCTTCCGGCACTTTGGCATCTTCGCCAAGAAAGCGGCTGGTCAGCATTCCGGTGGTTATTGCACCATTAACATTCAGCGCTGTTCGGGCCATATCAATTAATGGCTCAATAGATATTAACAGAGCGGCAATGGTGACGGGAAACCCCATAGCGGGAAGTACAACTAGCGCAGCATTGGTAGCGCCGCCGCCAACTCCAGCGATTCCGAAAGAACCGATAGCGATAATAAGCAGCAGACTAAGAATGAAGTTGAAATCCACATCCACACCCATGGTCGGCGCAACCATCATTACCAACATGGCTGGGTAAATTCCAGCACAGCCATTCTGGCCAATTGTGGCGCCGAACGATGCGGCGATATTTGCGATTGGTGCAGGCACATTAAGCTCTTCAATCTGCGCACGAATAGTAAGCGGTATGGTGGCAGCGGAGCTTCTGGTAACGAAGGCAAATGTCAGCACCGGCCACACTTTCTGAAAATAGGTTTTGATATTCATGCCTAACATGATTATCAGCAGAGCATGGACGGCGAACATGAGCGCAATCGCAATATAGGAGGCAATCACAAAACCAATGAGGTTAAGTATCGCTGAACCATCAGAGGTAGCAATTACTCGAGTCATCAAAGCCAGAACCCCATAAGGAGTCAGACTCATGACTATCTTCACCAGACGCATGATTACTGCCTGAGTAGTGTCCACGAAATCTCTGATGCGTTGACCATGGGCAGCATCCTCTTCGCTGACCAGAAGAGCGGCTATGCCGAAGATCAATCCGAAAACCACCACGCCAATAATAGACATGCTTCTGGCACCGGATAGATCAGAGAAAATATTAGTAGGAATGAAGCTCACCAGCAACTCAGCAAGACTGAGATCGGCTACACTGCCCTGCCTCGCTTCCAGCGCTTCCGCTCTTGCCAATTCTCTGGCACCACCCACCAGGTCTCCAGCGTCGAGACTAAAAACTGTAGCCATCAAAATACCAATTAAGGCAGCAATTACAGTTGTGAAGATCAGCAAGCCGACGACAGTGCCGCCGATCTTGCCAAGGGATTTAATTTCTTCGACCTTGAGTACTGCGGCGATCATGGTGATTAGAATCAGAGGCATGATGATCATGCGCAGCAAACCTACATAGGAATTGGCGACGACATTAGTCCATTCCAGAGTATCTGCCATGACTGCATCATTTCCGGCGAATACAAATTGTAGATAGAACCCGAATACTGTGCCCCCAACCAGACCAATAAATACGCGGCGAGATAATGGCATCACTTCATTCTTGCTGAATTGATACAACAGGCTCAGAAGAGCTCCAAAGAGTATGAGATTAATTATTGCGCCTATAGCCATTAGTCTTGCTCCTCAAGGATTCACCCGCCAAGGTAAACCTGATTATATTTAGCNGTTATTAGTATTTATAAGATTTCTTACTGCTTCAACTGATCTAGATAGTCAGCTTTTTCTTTCAAATCAAACACACAGACTGCCAATACTACCTAAAATTGCCTGAAATTCCGATGTGATTCTACGGTGAAGGCCTAATCTGCGGCATTTCAGGAGAACACTGGATATTCACAGCACATACAGAGACTGCGGAAGGCAAACTAGAATCCTCGGAAACCTAGTCATTCCTTACTAATATCAGGGATATCACTTAGACTTAAAGCTTGTTTTGCTGCTTCTTTATTACATTCACCTTGAGATGAAAAGAGAGAATTAAATGGCACTGGATCGATACTATCCCGAGTTAATACGAAATCTGCCCGAATTCAGTGATCGCTTCGAAGCCTACAAATTGGAGGCTCGCAATTGTGATGTATTGTTCGCCACCTACCCCGCCGGTACCAGCATTGAGCCCCACCGCCACGACACCGAAAACGTCGGAGTAATCACCAAAGGTGAGTTAAAGCTCACCATGGACGGCGAGACTCAGATTATTTCAATGGGAGAGTGGTATCACGTGGCTGCAGATAAAGAACATGCTGCCGAATTCGCTGAAGACACTGCTGAAATTGAATTCTGGTTTACAGCGTAACCGGACACGATTTTTGACAGATAACTGACAAGCTGAAAGTATTCCGTTGAAGCGAGCTCTGATAATCTAGGCGACTATGACAATATTGAAATCTTCACAGGCTCCATGCAATCTTCTCTTTGCTTTGCTGCTGATCGCGTTTAGCAATAATAGCCTTGCTGATATTGAGTCTGACATCATCAATAAACTAGCTATAGGCGAACAGCTGGCTCAATACTCCTATCGCTGGGACGGCAAGGATTCAACAGGATTTACCGAGCTATTTACCGAAGACGGCATCATGGAAAGATGGCTTGCAGGCTCTTTCGTTGAAGGCTCCCGAGTGGAAGGTCGAGCTGCTATAGGCGAATATGCAAGACAGTCCCATCAGGGGCGGTTGGCTGACCGACAGACCAGGCATCACTTCTCCGCACTGGTTTTTCTGGAACTTACTGAGGAAAATGCCGTCACAGAGAATATGGCGCTAATAACTCATCAAAGGGCCCAAGACCGAGCTGCATTTATTAGCGGAGGCGGAATCTATCGAAATTACTGGGAAAAGACCGATGATGGATGGCTAATAGGCAAACGCGTACTCTTCTCGGACAGTTTTAGCCCCGGTTCCAGTCGACCCGATTTCAGATTATTTCGTTAGAAAGGTCAGAATTTGCGACATGGTTCCTATGACGAAACCTTGATTAGGATAGAATCGATTTACTTGAATGCTCTCAATCATTGAGCTCTCACCGAGCAACTACTGAGTCAGACACAGTTACTATGAAGAAAGCCATCCTCAGCTGTTCATTCTACACCGCATCCCTTTGCATCGCGCTACTCTCCTTTGGCCAAGCCACAGCTGCCGAAAACGGTTGGATTCGTGGTAGCTGCGAAAGCGGCAGTGGCCTGTATCGCTGGACTGACGGCGACAGCTATGAAGGCCAATGTGTAAACAATTCTTTTCAGGGCACAGGCACACTGACTCTGAAAAACGGGGACCGCTATGTAGGCCAGTTTGCTGCCGATCAGAAGAATGGCCGCGGCACCTACTACTTTTCCAATGGTGATCGATTTGAAGGCCAGTTCCGAAGTGGGCAACGCAACGGTCGTGGCACGCTCTATCGGGCCAACGGTGAACGCTATGAAGGCAATTATCAGAGTGATCGCAAGAGTGGCCGCGGCACTTTTTACTTTCTAAGCGGAGATCGTTACGAAGGTAATTGGCAACAGGATCAATTTGAAGGTCAGGGCAACTACTACTTCGATAATGGAGATCGTTACGAAGGTCAGTGGCGAGCCGGCGAACGTACTCGAGGCAATTTTCACTGGGCCGATGGCAATCGCTACGAGGGTCAGTTTCAAAATAACCAGCGTACGGGTCAGGGAACTTTCTATTGGACCAATAACAATCGATATGAAGGGCAATGGCGTGACGGTAAGCAACATGGCCGAGGCACCAAACAATGGGCTAACGGAGACAAATACGTAGGCCAGTGGCAGAACGACAAGATGGACGGACGAGGAGAATTCACCTTCGTCAACGGCAATCGCTTCGACGGTGGTTTCCAGAATGACCAGATCCATGGCCAGGGCACTTACTATTTCGCCAACGGTGATCGTTACGTCGGTCCCTGGATGCGCGGCCAGAGAGAGGGCCCAGGTCGTTACACGAATGCCGCAGGCCAAACCGAGGAAATGGAATTTCGCAGCGGTCGGCGAGCCAACTAAGCACCCGCTCAATCCCTACCAGTTTCAATACTCCTCTGACGGAACAACAACACTCTTTTACTGCACTCTTTTCAGCACACCTTATTCTTCATCTTCAATAAATCCCCTAAATCCAGAATGGCCTCATATATACTAATTGCTGTTTATCAGAGGCTGATCAGGCTCTCTATTCACCAATTTTTTTAACCAAAGAGGCTTTCTAAACTATTTGGTTGAAAAGAAAGACTTGGCGAGTACACTTGGGGTCAAGCGGAGGAAAATACCGCGCTGGCTACATATAAATATGTTATGTGTCTCGACACTTCGGGCACAATACTAATGTTCGAATACTGTGCTCTTAGGAAAAAACTATGTATCGCTCTTTGAAGCCAAGTTGTGTAATTGCAGGTATTATATTATCAGCCTTTAGCATATCGAGTTTTGCACAGCAGTCCGCTGAAGATATCATCAAAGAAGAAGTAGCATTGGCCTATGACCAATATGTGTCTTTTCAAGAAGATAGTCGGCCAGATAGAGTGGCGAATGAAATTTACTCCCCTCCGAGCTATTCAATCAATGGTAGGCAAGTTGAGTTATGGTCAACTGAGACAGATGTGGAAAGCGCAATTGGAGCTATAGGCAAATTCTTTGAAGCTGACGGTTTTGACCACATCGAAACTAAGCAACTAAGCATATGTGTAATGAACCAAAATTCCGCGTTATTGAGCACTATTGCAGATTACAAAAGATCGGATGGTAGCACTCTACTCGAGAACTTTGCTGGCACATATTTATTCTCAAAGGTTTCGGAAGATTGGAAAATTTTGGCTTTTATAGGTCACTCACCTAACAAAGCCATTCAATGCTCAGAATGAATATGCGACAGTTGGGCATCGACCGACACATAACAAACAAATCATGAAGAGGCGCTACGCGCTCTCTTTGTTAAGGGCGTTATGTGACTGATTTTTGATCTGAACCTAATTGCGAGAATAGCATGGACACTCAAAGCGTACTTTTTGCAATAGCTGAAATTTCTATAGGTCTAGCAGGGTTCTCCGGCCTTGTAGCCGCTTTTTCTCAACGCGAAGGTCAAGCCTGGAGAGATGATCAGAAAACTCGAATAGTCTTTCTTGTCGTCCTATCTTTCGGAATGATTGTCACTTCCTTAATGCCTCCAGCTTTGTCAGAGTGGTCCGATTCACCTGCTGTAATATGGGGTTTTCCAATGACCCTATACAGTATTTTGGCGTTAGGGCTGCTAGCCTATTGGATGACTGTATCAAGAAAACAAGGATACAAAATACAATTTCCAAAAGCGTCATACCCTATACTGGCGCTTGCCACAATTCTTCAAGCGGCGGTTCTTCTGAGCGGTCTAGGAATTTTTCTACCCTATTCGTCCAGCCTATTCGTTTTTGGGTTTCTAGCAATACTAATTTTTGGAGCCAATGTATTTCTTGCCCTACTCAATACGATCTGGGAATAATGTGCTAACGAAACATATCAAAAAAATCAAAAAGGAAGCGCTTAGAGCGTTAAGTTTTCTAACCAGGAATCTCACATGAATTGGGAAGCTATAGGCGCAGTTGTCGAGATCGCAGGAGCATTTGGCGTGATTGCGACGCTAATTTTTCTTGGAGTACAAATCCGTCAAAGTTCAATGGCTACTATGGCTGCCACATTCGACGCCATTCTGGCCGAGTGGCGACAGCTTGAAAGAAATTCATTTATTGAGCACCCAGAGAATATTCGAGTATTTGCCGATGGGCTGAGTGATTTCGCGAATTTAGAGTTGAACGATCAACGTCTTTTCAATTACATAATGAGCCAATATGCGTTGTTTATCGAAAACATGATTCAACAACATCAACACAACAATATTGAATACAACCAACTTGCGCCATGGATCAATTATTTCTCCATGCTCATAAGATCTCCAGGAGGAGAAGTTTGGTGGCAACAATACAAAATAATATTGGCAAGCAATCTCACTGAGACGATGGACGAGCATAGACTCAAAAACTCTACCAGGCCAAACATAGTCGATTTACTGCCGTACTTTTTTGAAATTGACCAACAACTAGCCGAAGATGACGACGCATAGAGAATTTCACAGATATAATTGAAACCAGAAAATAGTTCTCATTGAACTAGTTAAGAAATTAATTTCTCATTAGGTGGATGACCCATTTGTCATCTGGTTTTTTTGAAGGTGCTTATTATGGACTGGCTATCACAACTACTAACCGCAGATGTACTATCTGTTCTTATTCCAATTGTAGCGATATTTGGGTTTTTCGCTCTAAGGGGTGCAAAAGCCTATTTTAGGCACGCAGAACGAATGGAAAAGATTCGCAATGGTATGGATCCAGACGCACATTTCGAAGACGATTCGAACTAATATTTTTGGGACTCAAACGCGTTCTTGAAATTTATTCAGCATCGAATGCAGGCCTGCGTTAAAGGTATTATTTATATTTTGGTCAACACATAACAATCAAGGCAAAAGGACTCGCCCATGATCATGCGAATAGCCGAGAAGGATAAATAGCCTACGAGTAAGAACTATGAGACCTCTATTCCTACTATTTCCATTTCTACTAGCCTCCTTTACCTGGGCGCAAGACCAACAAGTCCAGATTTTCCCCATAACAGATGTAGCCCCAGATTATCCAAGCGAAGCAATTATCCGGGAAGTGGAAGGATGGGTATTGGTTTCATTTGATGTCTCGTCAGAAGGCAGCGTAAGCAATATTAACGTCCGCGATTCTCAGCCCATGGTTACGTTTGATCAGGCAGCTATCGAGGCGGCTGAAGAATTTCGGTTTAATCCCTATATTGAAAATGGCGTAGCTAAGGATGTAAGCGGCATTGAGTACATATTCCGATTTGAATTGTCAGAAAGCGCGGAAATGGAAGTTCCAAACATAGAAATATCTCTGAATGATGCAGCCGTAAAATCACGAATCCCAAGGGCTCTCCAAAGAAGGCCCTCCATCACCCAGATCGCAAATGAAGAGATGATACCGGTTTCAACTACTGCGCCCAGCTACCCAGTTGAGGCTCAGAATGAAAAAATCGGAGGCTGGGTGTTATTACGATTTTCCTTGACTGACGAAGGTGCAGTTCTTGACCCAACCGTTGAGGATTCAGAGCCAGCTGGCGTGTTTGATGAATCGGCTCTTCGTGCGATCAAAGAATTTCAGTACGAGCCCTGGAAAACTAGCGAAGGAACTTTCGACAGACTGAACGTGTTTCACTTATTCAAATTTAGACCAGCGAGATAACTATTGTGCATAACTCGGCACGTAACAAACAAATCAATTTGGATACGCATAACCTCTGAGAATATGTCATTGGAATTGAGAGCTGATTCGATTCCGCATATTTCTGACGCCGAAGCAGTCTGCTCATTCCAATGACCGCAGCTGACACAAAGCAGACTTTGATACCCGTGGGCACTCCATAATTCGTTCAAATACCTACTTCTTTGCTTTGAACCCGTGACAGGAAGTCTTTATATTAGGGGTCCGGTTTCAAATATGATTTTTTGGTTAATCTTATGAAGAATAACAACATCGTCTGGTCTGCACTCTCAACATTCGCAACCCCCTCTACTCTATTGGCATTCACTTTCTTTCTTATTGGTTCTTCACTGTCTGCCACAGCCACTGCACAGGAAAACATCGAGCCCCTGATCAGCGCTGAGGAAAGTCAATTCAATGATTGGCTGGACGATCAGGAAGAGGAAATGCTTTCCATGCTCGAAACCATTACCAACATTAACACCGGCAGCCTTAACAAGGCTGGTGTAAATGAATTGGCTTCAATATTCAGCAGAGAGCTTCGACAATTAGGATTTTCAATTTCCACTCTCCCCGGGGACCAAATAGACATGCCGAGCTGCCCGGGAAGCGATTACACGGTTGATGTCGCGGATCATGTTCTAGCCCGCAGTCCAGGAAGTGGCAAGAAGCTTCTTTTGATGGGCCATCTGGATACCGTTTTCCCACCGGACAGCCCCTTTCAGGAATTTCGCCGTGAAGGTGACACCATGTATGGCCCAGGTGTATCTGATATGAAAGGCGGGCTGGTGGTTATGCTATACGCCTTGAAGGCTCTCAATGAATTCGATGCCCTCGACACTAAAGACTTATCAATACTATTGAACAGCGACGAAGAAATGGGCTCGCTTTCCTCAAGAAAATATCTTGAAGAGCAAGCTCCGCAGCACGACTACGGTCTGGTGTATGAATCTTCCGGCAATGAACGCTTGGTTAGGCAGCGTAAAGGCTTGGGGCAGGCACGCTTCGTTGTACACGGCAAAGCTTCCCATGCCGGCGGAGCTCATGAGATTGGTAGATCGGCCATCAAAGAACTGGCTTATAAGATAGTCGAAATCGAACGCATGACGGACTACGAGTCTGGAGTAACTGTTAACGTTGGCGTGGTCAGCGGCGGTGAAGCCAGAAACACGATTGCTCCCTGCGCTGAAGCACTGGTTGACCTTCGTTATCCCGAGCCTCAACAGGGATTGGATGCAGTAGATCAGTTCGAGGATATCTTCGGCAATGTATTCAGCTACGCAGTCGATTCTGGAGAGCTCTCTACTGAGAGCTGGACCAATTTGCATCGTCCACCAAAAATTCCTACCGAAGAATCTGACTATCTTCTGGATAAGACCATCTCCATCGGTCGCCTTCTGGGGCAGAATCTTGGGGTTGGTGATTCCGGAGGTGGCACTGATGGGTCCCTCACCCAAGCAGCCGGCCTGCCTACTCTCGACTCATTGGGAAGTGCCGGTACCGGTGCCCATTCCAATAGAGAGCAGGGCCGAGTCAGTTCCCTGGTTGAAAGAGCCAAACTAAGCGCGGTACTTATTCATAGACTGTCGCAGGAATAAATGATTAGATGTTCGACGGGTGACTCATAGAGAGCTTATCTGGTAAAAACAATAGCAATAAGAATCAAGGAAAAAGCCATGAGCTCGACTGATCCTGCAATGGAAAGCCCGGTGAGCGACGCAGAAAACACTGAGATGGATAGCGAACGAGCGTCCATCATAGAAGCCTACAAAAACCCCGCTTATCGCTACCTCGTTCTCGGCATCCTCACCGCCGTCTACGTTTCTAATTTTGTCGACAGACAAGTAATCAATATACTCGCTTCGTACATCATCGAAGATTTAAATATTTCAGATGGTCAATTCGGCATGTTATCCGGGCTGGCCTTCGCGCTTATTTACACAACACTCGGCATTCCAATAGCTCGCTGGGCAGATATCAGCAATCGAAGAAATGTTATAGCCATATCAGCTACTATATGGAGTGTGATGACGGCGGCCTGTGGTCTCGCAAATTCCTTTGGACAATTATTTCTCGCCCGTTTTGGTGTAGGTATCGGAGAAGCCGGTGGCTCACCCCCTGCTCACTCTATCGTCTCTGATATTTTCCCCGCTAATCAGCGCGCGACCGCCCTGTCGGTATACTCCCTCGGAGTATACGGCGGCATTCTGGTAGGAACCGTTGGCGGCGCCTATCTCGTGCAATACTTCGACTGGCGAACAGCTTTCATAGTGGTCGGCATGCCGGGTATCTTCCTCGCCTTGTTAGTGCGCTTCGTCATTAAAGAGCCACCACGGGGAATGGCTGAGGCGAGAAAAGACGTTGCTCCTCCGGGCTTTTTCAGTGTCATGGGCTTTCTCTGGGAAAGAAAATCTTTTCGACATTTGTCTTTTGCCTGTGCGCTCCATGCCTTCGTGACCTATGGTATAGGAAATTTCATGCCGCTTTTTTTGGGCCGCGTGCATAGCATGCCTATTCTGGATGTTGGCTGGTACTACGGCATGATTGCCGGCATCGGCGGCTTGGCCGGAACATTTTTCGGTGGCTGGATGTCAGACAGAATGTCGAATAAGACTGGAGACA